>Ga0137415_10001833_pt1 | contig 21155 bp, 15 predicted proteins | sample CZODoug3_1_1_16f_FD_183082 | JGI IMG/M metagenome (GOLD analysis project Ga0137415, IMG submission 183082) | Vadose zone soil fungal communities from Angelo Coast Range Reserve, California, USA - CZODoug3_1_1_16fungal (Hybrid Assembly) | ecosystem: Environmental > Terrestrial > Soil > Vadose...
TGGACCCAAAGCAGTCATTCACAGTAACGTGAGCGCATCCGATTCCGATCAAACGATTTGATTCAGGTGCGGCGGTCGAGACGGGTCGCTTCCGTAAAATGTTTGATAGCTATCTCCGGCTCGCCTGCAAACGCGTTAAGCCAACCGCCGCGTTCCCAGCCCCAGGCGAAGGTCGGATCGAGCGCAAGAACACGCGCGATGAGGGTGTCGGCCTGGTCGAATTGCCCGGCTATGGTTGAACCGCGCATCGGGCGGCTACATTAGCGGATCATCCGGCTGGGTGGCGATGTGAAAGGGAACGTTACGCACCGAATGCATCGTGTGCTTTTGGACTCATCGCAGAACCTTCCCCCAAATCCTACACGAGGCGCTCACTTATAAAACGGCGAACGGGTCGAATTGACGAGCCGCAAGCGTACCTCGCCGAGCAGAAGAATGGTGGCGCGAATCAGAAGACCATGGCCACGAAGGCGAGGTTAGGCCATCCGGATTGCCTTCTAGGTTTGCATGGGGAGCCGCGCAAAGACACGCCCAGATTCGCGTACCTTCGCGAAGTTTCGACGAGTCCCGCAAAGATTCGATGAGTTTCGCGCTTTTCGAAGTCCAAATTCGCGGAATTTTCGAAGAGTTTGAAGCAGGCAAGATGTATGGCGGGTCCTACATTCGGTGGAGCCGTGCCTCCACCACCATGCTTACTCGACCTTGGCTCGACGCTGAGCAGTGCCGTTGCGGCCAAGCCGCTGTTGCCGCTATGGTGTAAAACTCTTGACGCGATAATCCTTACCACACACTCTTTAACCATGAACTTGGGCGGGGATAGCGACGCTCATGGCGTTGCACGTGTATGAGCGTTTTTTCAATCCAAAGAGTTCTATCGCCAGAAGCGGCTTGCGGGGTCGGGCAGCAATGAGCTTTCCATTTGCAGCCGCCACCGCCACGATGGTCGTCGCTGCGCCCTTCGTCGGCTGCTTTGGCGCGAACGCCGTACGGCGGAGCCTTGAAGGGAAGGGTTTTCTCTTCGGGCGATCCTGCTGCGATGCTTGCGGCCGACAACTCGAATTTCGCGATCTCGTCCCCATTCTGTCTTGGCTTTTGCAGGTAGGGCGTTGCCGTCATTGCTCCGCGCCGATCACGCGTCTCTACCCGGCCGTCGAATTGGCCTTCCTCCTCATCGCGCTTTGGTCGGCTCACACCTATCCCGATCACATGTTTCTGCCAGCCGTGGCTCTTGGCTGGGCGTTGGTCATTCTTATGGCTTTTGATGTGGTTGCCTTCATTCTGCCGAATGCGCTTACCGTGTCCCTTGGCGCGGGCGGTCTGTTGCTCGCGATGGGAAAAGGGTTTGGCCAGTTTCAAGAGAGCGCTCTTGGCCTCGTCGCAGGCGGGACATCACTCTTGGTGGTAAGCCTCCTCTATAAGCATTTTCGCGGGCGCGAAGGGCTTGGGTTCGGTGACGTGAAGCTCTTCGCGGCAGCAGGGGCCTGGGTCAAACTCGACGGCTTGCCATCAGTGCTTCTAATCGGCTCATTGCTTGGGCTTCTCTACGCCCTTTTTGTCCTCCGCCGCGCGCTTAGAGATGCGGCACTTCAAAAGGTTCCGTTGGGGGCAGGACTTTGTGTTGGTTTTTGGCTCACTTGGATTTATGGGCCGGTTTTTGACTGGTCCCTCGATGCTATTCTCGGGGTTGGGACCAGTTCATGAACGTGATTGAGGCGGAGACCAGCGTTAAGCCGGCAATCACCGATGAGGCACGCTTTTTGTCGGGCCTTGTCGACAGGGGTTTGCTCGCCGCCAGCGACGTGAATCGCCTGGCGCGCACGCAAGCCGAAACGGGCGAGACCCTCTGCCGGCTCATTCCGAAACTTGGGCTCTTGGAAGAGAAAGTGCTCGCCGAGCAGACTGCGCTTTTCCTAAAACTGCGGCTCTTCGACAAAGAGGCCCTGCCATCCGAGCCTCTTTTGCCAGAGCAGCTTTCCGAAACTTTCCTCATGGCGGAAGGGCTTTTGCCCGTCCAGCTACAAGACGGCCACTTAATGGTCGCGACCTCAGACCCGTTCTCCGATTATAACCGCCGCGCGATCGAACTCGCTTCTAAAATCTCCGTTGGCTTTGTGGTGGCGACCCAGTCCGATATCGACAACGCGCTGCGGCGCCTTTACGAGCCCCGCGCGGAAGCCGGCGGAGAAACGCTAGCGGACGTGAGCAGCGACGCCGGCTATGAGGAGGACATTCAGCGCTTAAAAGATATGGCGGCTGAGGCGCCCGTCATTCGCTTTGTAAACCAACTTTTTCAGGAAGCGGTCGAAAAACGCAGCTCCGACATCCATCTCGAGCCGTTCCACACCTCCTTGCGTGTGCGGTTTCGGATCGACGGGCTCCTGCGCGAGATGGATGCGCCGCCCCAGCAGCTGACCTCGGCGATCCTCTCACGCATCAAGCTCCTTGCGCGTTTGAATATCGCCGAGCGGCGTTTGCCCCAGGATGGCCGCATCCGCACTGTCATCAAGGGCAAGACGATGGATGTGCGCGTCTCGACCGTGCCGACGGTTTATGGCGAAGCCGTCGTGATGCGCCTTCTCGACAAATCGGCCGTGTCCTTCGACTTCCACGACCTTGGCCTCTCTGAGGAGGACCTGAAGCGCTATCTTAGCATCTTAAGCAATCCGAACGGCATCGTGCTCGTCACTGGGCCGACGGGCAGCGGCAAGACCACGACGCTTTATGCCTCGCTTTTGCATCTCAATAAGATCGATACCAAAATCTTGACCGTCGAGGACCCGGTCGAATATGAGCTGCCCGGCATCAACCAAATCCAGGTCAAACCACAAATCGGTCTTGGCTTTGCCAATGCGCTTCGATCACTCGTCAGGCAGGATCCCGATATCATTCTCATTGGTGAAATCCGCGATCTCGAGACGGCCGAGATCGCAAGCCAATCGGCGCTGACGGGGCACCGGGTGTTGTCGACGCTTCACACCAACGACGCCGCGAGCTCCGTCACGCGCCTCATTAATATGGGCTTGGCCGATTTTATGATTGCCGCCACCGTGCGGGGGATCGTGGCGCAGCGTCTCGTCCGGCGACTCTGCGACAGCTGCAAAAAGGAGAGGCCGGCGCCGAGCCATTTGCATGCCGCGCTTGAGCCCTTTCAGCGCGCCAAGGGAAGCGCAACCTTGAATGTCTTTGAACCGCAAGGCTGTCGCTCCTGCGAGGGGATTGGCTATCGGGGACGCCTCGGTATTTACGAGGTGCTCGTGGTCACGGACCGGATTAGCGAGATGATTTCGGCACGCGCGCCGGCTTCCGAGATCCGGGCTCAAGCGATTGCCGAGGGCATGACCTCCCTCTTTGATGACGGGCTTCGCAAAGTCAGCCATGGCGCGACCTCGATGGCCGAGGTGCTCCGCGCGACGCAAGAGGTTTGAGGTGCCAGCCTATTCCTATAAATGCGTCGACCGCGTCCATAAAATCGTGAAGGGGGTCCGCGAGGCCACCGATGCGAGTGAGCTTGCGCGCGCGCTTCAATCGGAAGGCTTGATGGCCCTTTCGATCGCCGAAACCAGCGCGGTCAAGAAAAGCTGGCTACTCCCGCAAGGTACTGCCACGCGCGTCGCGTTAAGCCGGGCCGACCTCATCCTGTTTCTTCCCAATCTTGAAATGCTGCTCAGCGCCGGCATCGATCTCAATGCGGCGCTTTCAGCGCTTGCAAAATCAACCAACAAGAAAGAGCTGCAGCACCTCATCGGCGAGTTGCGCGAAGCCGTGCAAAAGGGACGGAGCCTTTCCGATGCCTTGTCGAAAGCGAGCGCCAATATCCCGGCTTTTGTCGTGAACAGTATTCGGGCGGGCGAATCCGGCGGCCAGCTTCGCGAGGTGCTGCACAAGCTTTCAGAACATCTCACGCGATTTGAGAAGTTCCGTGCCGATTTGATCTCCTCGCTCATCTATCCCGCCATTCTCCTTACCATGGCGGTGCTTGCCATTATTCTCCTCGTCGTGGTGGTGATCCCGCAATTCAAGCCGCTTTTTGAGAATGCTGGCTCCGAACTCCCCTTCATCACAAGACTTGTGATGGGCGCCTCCGATTTCGTGCTCGACAATGCAGTGCTCCTGCTCTTGTCTGGAGCGGCGCTCATTCTCCTCCTACGGAGCCTTCTGAAGAAGCCTCACATCGCGCTTTACGTCGATCGTGCCAAGCTCGGCCTGCCGTTCGGAGCCGGCGATTTATTGAAAAAGATCGAGGCCGCCCGCTTTACAAGGCTTGCCGCGCTTCTGCTTGAGAATGGCATCACCATGATTGCAGCGCTCGAACTTACGCGTGACGCGGCCGGAAATCGCGCCTTTGCCAAAGCCATCGACGAGGTTACCGTCAAAGTTCGGGAGGGGGCGCGGTTTACCGCGGCACTTTCTGTGACGGGCATTTTTCCCGGCGTCTATCGCGACATTTTAGAGGCAGGCGAAGAGGCAAGTCAGCTCGAACTGGTCTTGACCCGCGTGGCCGAGATGGCCGAACGCGAAACCGAACTTGCGCTCAAAAACTTCATGGCGGTGTTCGTGCCGCTTCTGACCATTGCCCTTGGTGGTTTTGTCGCCGGCATTATTGTTTCGGTGATGCTGGCGCTTCTCAGTGTAAACGACCTCGTGCGTCAGTAAGAACGGATCACCGACCATGGCCTACGACCCTCTTCCCTCTTTGCACCGCAAGATACGATCCGAGGAAGGCTACTCGCTCGTCGAACTCCTCGTCGTGATGGCAATCATCGTGCTCTTGGGCACCATCGCGGTGCCGCAGCTCCTGAAATATCTGGATGGGGCCAAGCAAGACACCGCGCGCGCCCAAATCGAAAGCCTTAGCGCTACGCTCGACCTTTTTAAATTGGATGTCGGTCGCTACCCGACCCAGGAGGAGAGGCTTGACGTGCTTGTGACGCGGCCCGCCGAGTTGGCCGGCTGGAACGGGCCCTATGTTAAACGCAAGGACATGCTCCTTGACCCCTGGAAGCGGATCTATCGCTATAAATCGCCGGGCGAGCATGGCGACTACGATCTCTTTTCGTATGGCGCTGACGATCGCGAGGGAGGCGAGGGTAGCAGTAAGGACGTCACGAGTTGGTAGGCGCATGTCCGAAAAAGGCTATTCACTTGTCGAACTCTTGACCGTGCTCGCGATTTTGGCGCTTTTGACCGCCCTCACGGGCGTTTATCTCAAAGGCCGCGACAAGCCCTTCGCTCTTCGGGTTGCCGCCCTTGATCTCGCGTCATGTCTGAGGCTCGCACGCGCTAGCGCCATCGCCCAAAACAAAGAGCGTGTGGTTGCAATCGATCTTGATCGGCGGAGCTATGCATGTCCCGGGAAGTCCGGGCTCTTTCCGCCAGGATCCCGTCTTTTGTTCCGCACCGCGGCCTCCGAATATCTGAAGGACAAGACGGCGTTGTTGCGCTTTTTCGGCGATGGAGGCGCCACTGGCGGGCATGTCTTTATGGAGGAGCATGGCCAGATCTGGACCGTGCGCGTGAATTGGTTGAGCGGCAGCGTCGAGGTGGCCCGCGAAACCGCCTGGCCCCAGCATTGATATGAGGTGGTCGCGCGCAGAGTTTTCCAACGTCGTGGCAAGGGTTCGGTCCGCGGCCGGTTTTGTGCTCATCGATGCGCTGGTTTCGCTTGTTATTACGAGCCTTGTGATTGCCGTTTTGTTCGGAGCCGTCTCGCAAAACCTGACAGCGACGGAACGGGCCGCGGATCGCTATCAAGCAGCGCTATTGGCGCGCTCGAAGCTTGGAAGCCTCGGCATTGCAGACACGCTCGCCGAAGGCCAATCCGAAGGTCAGTTTGACCCTACGTTTTCCTGGGTTTTGACAGTCAGCCAAGACGAAGCTCTGAGCGCTGGCCATGAAGCGGCTTCGGTCACGCTTGTTAGCGTTCGGCTCGACGTGCGCTGGCAGCGGCAGGCGAAGAAATTTCAGCTCACTTATAGAACCCGACGCTTGGCTCCGCAAAAGGAGGCCTCCGCTTTTGCTACCGGCGGCATTGCGTCCGGCCACGTGGGAAGGTCAGGATGAAACGGGATGGCATCAGTCGAGCCTCAGCTTGGGAAGCGGGCTTCAGCCTTGTGGAGCTTCTCGTCAGCCTCGTGCTCCTTGGTATGGTGGCCGCGCTTCTCGCATCCGGCTTGAGCCTTGGTCAGAGAGTTTGGCAGCGCTCCGAGGAGCGCGCCCAGACCTCGCGCGTTATGTTTGACGCGCAGACCGCACTGCGGCGACTGCTCGATAATATGCAGCCGCTTCGCTTGGGTTCCCAAGGCTCGCGGGCAATTGAGTTTCGGGGGATTGCCGATGAGCTCGATGGCATCGTGCCGCTTCCCCCCAATATCGGTCTGGGCGGGCTGTATCGCTTGCATCTTTTTAGGAATAGGAGCGCGCGGCGCCTCGATCTTACCTTCCGTGCCTATGAGCAGGGAGTGAGGACAGGCGACGATGCGGCAGCTCTGACCACGCTCGCAAATGACATCGACGGCATGGAGCTTCGCTACTACGGCAAAGTCAGGGGAGAAGATACATCAAAGTGGCGAAATGAGTGGCAGGACCAGGAAGAGCTTCCGGCACTCATTTCGATCAAGATCACAGGCCCGAAAACGGGCGTCATCTGGCCCGAGCTTCTGATTGCGCCTCGGGTCAAACCTGTCGATTGGCGGTGAGCTATGACGCGTCTTGCCTCTATTTGGGAACATGCGGCATCCGCTCGCGGTTCAGCACTCGTTGCGGTGATCTTGACGCTCCTAGTCGTGGCCGCAATCACCGGCGGCCTCATCACTCAGACGCGCACGGACCTCATCTTGAGCCGAACCCTCGAGCTCGGAATCGAGAACGAACTTTTGGCCGAAGGCGGCATCGCTTTTGCGATCCTCAATCTCAGCGATCCCGATAACAACGCTCCCTTTATCCCCGACGGACGAACCTTTAGTGTTACGGTCGATGGCAAAGGCCTCTCTTTGCAGGTCCAAAGCGAGGCCGGGAAAATCAATCTCAATCAGTCACCAAACCCGCTTCTGAACCGGCTTCTTCGCGCCTGCGGAGGCGAGGGCCAAGCTGAACTCCTGGGCAAAGCCATCGAAGCTCATGTCGCAGCTAAAGATGGTCCGGCGAAGACATTTCTGACGGTCGATGAGCTCAAGCGCCTGCCAGGCGCAAGCGCGGAGCTCATTGCGGCGATCGAGCCTTATGTCTCGGTATATAATTTCAGGGCGGAGCCGGATTTTGGGCTGGCGCCAGAGGGGCTGAAAGCCCTGATCACGGAAGGCCAGAGCCGGACCCCTTCTGACACCTTGGCTCCGCCGGCCGGCGCGAATTCGAACCGTTCCGGCATTTTCACAATCATGGCCTCGGCCCTTGATAGCGGGGGAGGAGCATCGATCCGGACGATTATCTATCTCACGGGCGATAAGCGTGAGCCCTATTATGTGTTCGATTGGCGACGTGTTACCTCTCATGAGAGGGTCGCGTGCGGGGAGGCACAAGCGCAATGATCAGGCAGTCGCTGCTTCTTGCCGAAACAGCCTGGCGCTGGTGGCTTTCGGAGTTTTTAACGTTATTACCTCGGGCCTATCTCAAGCGCCTCGTATCCTCGCGTTTAACGCTTCTCCTTAGGCCAAGCGATGCGATCACCGAGATTGCCGTCTTGGCAAGCGATAGGCGCTTGCTTCAGGAAGCGATTGCCTACCCGGACGCCTCGGAGGAGGCTCGCTCTCGCCTGCGGCATGCCATCGATGCGGCAACCGGAGGGAAGAGCTTCGATGTGATCGGTGTCATCCCCGAAAGTCAAAGCCTTGCCCGGCCGCTGACGTTGCCGCTCGCCGCTAAGGCCCATCTTGAGGAGGCGGTGCGCTATCAAATCGAAAGGATCAGCCCTTTTAAGGCCGACAACACGCTTTACGACATCAAGCAGCTGGAGAGTGACCGGGCGGCCGATGAACTTCGCCTCAAACTCACCATCGTCTCCAAAGACTCCGTCACAGAACTCGAAGAGCGCAGCGCGAACTTCGGCTTTCGTATCGATCATTTCGCCATCGAAGCCGCCGATGGCGGCGCTCTTGAGACGCTTGCGTTCAAGTCGCAGTCGGCTTCGCGCGCGAAGGGGCCTCTTGAAACGATGGCGCTTCTCGCCGCAGCTTCTATTTTGACCGCGAGCCTTCTCATTGTCCCAATCTTTAGCAAATGGAAGGGGGCAGAGGCGCTTGAGAAGGAGATCAGCATTTTCAAGCCGAAAGCCGAGCAAGTGCTGAAATTGCGAAGCGAGCGCGAAAAGGTCATCGCCCTTCGCGCTCAGGTGATCGGGTTGAAAAGGGCCGCGTTGCCGCCCGTTGCCGTCCTCACAAAACTTTCGGAACTTCTTGACGATCAAACCTTTCTGTTTGACATGCGGATGGAAGGCGCGGCTGTCACGATAAGCGGTTTGTCGTCCGACGCCTCGAAGCTTGCGCAACGGCTGGGCACAATTGAAGCCTTCAAATCGGTCAAATTTTCAGGGCCTGTATTACGCGATCCGCAGTCTGCACGGGACCGCTTCACCCTCATCCTCGAAATGGCGGCATCATGAGCGATGTGTTTTCCTCTGCTGCTAAGAAAGGCGTCATGCTCGCGGTCCCGCTCTTTTTGGCGGTTGTCATTTGGCGGATCGCGGTTACTCCCCTTCTTGATCTTCATCGTGATCTCGATGAGCACCTGGAGCGCAGCCAGGCCCTCCTGCAGCGCTACCGCTCCCTCGGGAGCCAGGAGGCGGAGGTCAAGTCGGCACTGCAGCGCCTGAAGGAAGAGAGCGCTCCCGAGGACCTTATTTATAACAGCCAAAACGTGAATTCCGCGGCGACCTTGCTTCAGCAAAAGCTCGGCGAAATTGTCGCGGCAAGCGGCGGTCAAATCCGGGCTGCGCGCGTTGAAGTCAAGCCGAAAACCGCAAACTACCAGCCGTTTGCGGTCAATCTGACCTTTGCGACGTCGACGGTTGGGCTCACGAAGCTTTTGCATCAGCTCGAGACACTGCGCCCGATCGTGTTTGTCGATAGTGTGTTCATCCAGGCGGGCGCGCCGCTGCTTGGTCTACAACACAGCCAGGGCTCATCCGACAAGGGCAAGGTCGCCGCCGAGGATCAGGTGCTGGACGTGGCGCTCGCCGCCTCGGCATTCGCCTTGGCAAAGGAATAAGCGATGCCGCAAACGCCTCGAAAACGAATTGCGGTGCGCGCTCTGCCATGGGGCCTTGCCGCTGCCATGCTTCTCATCTCGATATGGCGTTGGTTAAGCTTGGCCGATCGTGCCGAGCTTTCCCTTGAACCAACGCAGGCGACGACTGCAGTGCGTGCGCTCGCGCCTCTCACGCTTCCGGCGCCAGCAAAGCAAAGCTTGCTGAAAAACTTTCACACGCCTTTGTAAGTGACTGTTACGCAAAACCCCCACTGTCGTGACTTCCTGTAATGTTACCTGGAGTTGAAGACTGAGCGGGAGGTTTTTCGTTCTGTGGTGGTTGTGACGGGCTCACGCGATAGCACAGGGGTCTTAGCGTCGTTGCTGCGCGTTCCGCGTTATCCTTTTTGCGATACATTTGTTGAAAGCTCGTCTGCTTTCCTTCATTGCACCTCATTAAGTCTAAGTCACATGCTCGTCATGCCCGCAGATTATTTAAGCGCAGAACTTAGGCGGGGATAGCAATGCGCTGCGAGCTGCGCGTCATCATCTGATGCGCGTGCGTTAAAGCGCAGAGTTTAGCTCTCAGAGCCGATCGGAAAAACGGCGCACGTTGCGCCGAGGGATAGCTATGCTTTGTGCTTTTCGTGACACGCTTGCTCCATTTTGCGTTTCTGGCATAGCCGGCGATCCCAACGGTCCCGATCAAAGCACACCCGCCGCCGCACTAAAGCCTTACGCACACATCCTCTCTACAGTGTAGTCGCTATCGTCCCATTGTGGCGGGCGATAGCGCTGCCGCTTTCCAAAATCTTGCCGATCAGATCGTTCTCTAGGAGCACCACCATGCCCGGGTTTTCGTCCAAACGTCGCTTGCCCCTTTCGCTCGCTGCTGTGATGAGCTTAAGTCTTGCCGCGGCGTTGTCCGCTCCCGCAGCGGTGGCGCAGGACGCGCCGGTCGTTGGGGGGCACTACGCGGCGCGCGCGTCGGACACCGGCTTTGCAGGAGCGGTCAATTCGAGCGGTGGTTATGGTGCGTCGGTGCCATTGGATCTGCCGCCGGTGCGCGGCGGGCTGCCGCTGCCCCTGAGTGTTGTCTATGGCGGGAATCAGTTCGGCGCCGCCGGCCTTGGCTGGAGCGTGCCGCTTTCGTCCATTCGTCGCGCGCTGACGATCGCCCATCGCCGGCCGGCCAATATCGCGGACGCCAGTCTCCAGCCGCGCGAGCAACTCTCGTTGACGCTCAACGGGAGTGACACGGACCTCATCCGCAATGGCGCGGATACGGCCTGGCTGGCTCGCCGCGGCAACGCGCAGCTCGAAGTGCGTGATGTGGGCGGTGGCGTGCTGGAAATGACTGACGGCAGCGGCCTTCGCTATTCGTTCAGCTCGGACGGACACAGTTCGGACGGGAGCGATGTAGGCTCGCTCGACAATGGAAACCTGTATCTGTTGCGGGACATCTTCGGGCCGGGCGGCGCCAATGTGCATCTGGACTATCAGTTCGGCAGGCCGGCGCTGGCGGTCACGGGCCTTTCGATCAATCTGGCGAGCATGCGCTACAACCCCGATAGCACGGGGGCTTGCGCCAAGCATCAGATCAATCTGGTCTATGACGACCCGGGGCAAGCGTTGTCGCTATCGGTGCTCAACAGTGCCGTCCTTGCGCGCGTGAACAAGCTCGTGGCCATCGACGTGACCGCGCGGGAGAGTGCTACCGATTCGCCGCAGCCTTGCGCGGGCGCCATGAAGTCGCTGCGCACCTATAATTTAAGCTATCAAGCCGATGCTGATACCGGTCAACCGCGCCTGCATCAGGTGACCATGATCGGGCAGCAAGACACGCCCGAACGCAACGTCACGCTGCCGGTGACGACCTTTGCTTACGGTCGGTTCACGGATTCGGACGGCGCGATCAGCTATGTACAGGCGCAACAACCGGTCTCCTTGCCGGCAAATTACACGAATCATAGCATTGCCGAAACGGTCACCGCTCAGAATCTCCACTTCGCCGCTGTCTCCAGCACGCTCACTTCGAACGGTCTCATCGATTTGAATGGTGACGGCCGGCCCGACTTGACCGCCGCCACATTCACCGGGTACTGGCGCAATCGTCCGTCCCCGTTCGGAATGAGCTTCTCTGACCAAAACTCGATCGTCTTGCCGCAACTTGACGAAACCGGCCATACCCATGTCCCAGGCCCAATATCCGGAGGTGATCTGGTCCAGTACGGCGTTGCCGCGAACCGGAGTTATGTGGATAAACAGCTCATCGATATGAACGGCGATGGCCGTCTGGACATCGTCGACAGCGACGTCCAAGGGCAAGAGAATGTCTGGGTGGTGTATTTGAACACCCCCGATCCCGCGGACCCCAATCATACCATCTGGGTGCCCCGGACGATTTCGATTCTCCCCATGGTCAGGCATCTCGTGGAGGCGGGACTTCTTCTCGACGGTGTCAACGATATCACGGGCACGCCCGTAACAGACCCCTCGCAAGTCAAGCGTCTGCCCCTGAGGCGTTCATTCACGTCGAACCTCGTCAAATTTCACCATTGCTACATATGGGATGGCTCGCGTTGGATACCCGCGATTCAGGGCTTCCCCTCCAACTGTACCTTGCCGCAGTTTCAAGATCCGTCGGCTTCCCATTACGGGGGCGAGGCAACGGAGGGCCAAACCAGCTTCGTTGAGTGGGAGCTCAAGGACGTTAACGGCGACGGCTATCCGGATTTGGTCTACAACGCCTCACCGGTCATCGCGCAGCTTGTCGGCTGAGGGACTCCGTTGGGCGATGGCACTCACTTTGGAGAATTCGCGCAGAGCGATGCGACATGGAGTCCGGTCTTTACCGGATCGCACGCCGTCAAGGCTTTGATCAATGTGGCCGGCGTGCATCTGGACCAGGCCACCAGCGCATTTTCGTCGCCGATCGTCCTCGTCGCGGACAGTGCGGGATGCGGCATCGAAAAGTGGGTTCCCGGATTCGGCGGGACTGGCCGTTCCAACCAACTCTGCGGCTTCGCAGACGTCAACGGCGACGGCCTTGTCGATCGCTTGAGATCGTTCGATGGGTCGGACGGGCTGAGGGGCCTGGCCGACCTTGGCACCGGCAATATGGATGCCCCGTTCGGCGGTCCGAGGATCAATTTACCGGGTCCCTTGGCGCAAACCCAGAGAAAGGTGATCCAGATCTCCGACGACAAGGGTACGCATTTCGGCCCTCCGCCGGATGTCTGCGGCCCCATCGCCAACCACGACAAATATCCGGTTCAGCGAACGGCGGCGATGCGTGACGTCAACGGCGACGGGATACCGGATTATATCCTTGGCACTGTTAATGCCACTACAGGCGATCCGGCGTCCACAAGGTGGACGGTGGCCTTCGGCACGGGTACCGGTTTTTCTGACCATGTCCAGGTGCGCGGCGACGCAGGGATGGAGCTCTCGCTTGAGCTGGTGGATTGCAAGGGCAGATTGAACGACACCTCGGTGGCAGCGACCACGCGCGGGTTTTATGACATCGACGGAGACGGTCAGCCCGATGTTGTGGTTTACGACCCTTTCGCTCAGTCGTTCCAGGTCTATCAACACGTGCGGAGAGACGCCGGCCGTCTGATCCAGATCGGCAATGGCTATGGCGCGTCCACAAATATCCAGTATAGCTCGGCGAAGGAAGACGCGAGCACCAACCACCTGCTGCCCTATTCCGAGATCGTGGTCGGCAGCGTCACCAGCACCGATGACCAGCAAAACCTGCTCGCACAACCGGCCCTCTATGCCTATGGCGGCGCCGTTCAGTTCTTTGACTCGGCCAAGGACCGCTGGGTGTTTCCGGGCTACCAGCGCAACGTGGCAATGCAATACGCCGCCTTGGCGGTGCTCGATGGCAACGCAACCATTACCGACAGCTACCCGCTGGCTGAGCCCTTCAACCCGGCCCTGGACGCCACCGGGCGCTTCCTGCGCTATGCGAAGACCGGCCGCGTCAGCGACGTCACCAGGCTCAGCGGTAACATGGGCAACGACGTCTGGAGGCTCTTATCGAGCAATGTCAGCAGTGATGAGCGCCGCATCGCGGCCACGCACTCCGATTATTCGGCGCGGCTGTTGCCGGTCGGCAAGACAGGCAATGAGTTTTGCGTGGACATGGTCTATCCCCATGATTACGGCCAGTCGCTCGCTTACAAGACCGCGCACGCGGATTCCCAGGACCAATGCGCGGCGCATGGCTTTACCTTGCAAAACAGCGTGACCTCCTGGCGGGGCGCGCCGGGAACGGCGCCGGGCACGGCCGATACCATCACGAGCCCGTCGATCGTGCAAACGAGCGCCGCCGTGAACGCTTTCGACGATTTGGGTCGGGTCGTCCAAAGTACCCGGCACACCGACATCGCGGGCAGCGCGAACGACCTTTGCACCAAGACCTTCATCGAATACGCGACACCGGCGCCGAACACGACCGTGCCTGTCTTGAACGCGCCGGCGACGCAGACGGTGACGAGCTGCACGGAACAAGGGCATGCGCCGCTGACCTTTGCCAAAAAACGCCTCGAATATGACGGGCTGGCGCTAACCCCGGACAGTCCCACGCAGCAGGTGTCAAACGGCTTTGTCACCTCGCAGATCGTCACGCGCTACGACATGGACACCCACGCCTCGCTCGGCGACGATATCCGTCTGTTCGATGCCTCCTATGACGCAGCCGGTAATGTGCAGAGCGTGCGCCGCGTGCGCGCCGAAGACCATGCGACGAAGACGGACCATTTCAGCTACGACGCCTTTGGTCTGGTGAAAACAGGATTCACCTCGGACGCGGACGGGACGAGGCAGCTCACAGGCTCGGCCGCTTACGACCCGGTTACGCTCAATGTCACGAGCACGACGGACGCGAATGGGACGGTGCGCGGCAACAGCTTTGACGGCCTCGGCCGCGTGGTCTTCTCGAAAATCACGCCGCCCGGCGGCGGATCCGAAGGCGTGCTCTCGTGGCTCAGCTATAGCGGCTTTGAGCTTGTTGACACGAACAACGATGGCATCCCTGATTCGACTTCGACGGCGGGACGATCGATAGCGCAGAAGGTGTTCACCGATGCCGTGCCGGAGGCCAACGTGGCGACCGCACCGGGCCGCATCGGCACCACCTTCCTCGACAACCTCGGCCGCCCCATCAAAACCGCAGCCCAGCTTGGCGCCGACTATTCAAACAAGACGTTGATCCTCGGCCAGCGCAAATACGATCTCTTCGGCCGCGTCCAGTTCATGGCCGATCCGTTCCTGTTCCTGTCGACCGACAGCTTTGCAACGGCCTATGGCACGAGCTTTAATTACAACACGGACGGCACGCCGAGCTGCTCCATTCGCGGTAACGGGCCTTTGCCGGCAACCGCGAACCTTGACGAAAGCAATGAGGTGTTTCCGACCTGTTTCAACCGCAGCTTCAACGATAATCAGGCATTCTTACAGCGGTTCGACCCCAGCTCGGGGTCCGCTACCAAGGAGATCGCCGTCAACGCTGTGGGCCGCGTGCTGCAGCGCAGCGCCTATAGAACCGTCCATGGTGGTGCCCACGGTGGTCATAACGTGCTCTTCGAGCGGATGGCGTTTGGCTACGATGCGCTTGGGCACATGACCAGCATGACGCGCGACCAGGATGCCGCCAACCAGGCCAATCCGGTCACGACCATCAGGCACTTCGATTCTCTTGGCTGGATGTCCAAGCTCGAAGAGCCGGGTGTCGCGCCGCAGACCAGCACCTTCGATAGCTGGGGCGAGATAACCCAGGTGCAGTGGTGCGACGATTTAAGCGCGGCGCCGTGCCCGACCAAGGATCGCCGCAGCATCACCCGCTTCGACGCGCGCGGCCGCCCCTTGCACAAAGAAGATCAGGTGGCGGGCCAAACCGTGCCCGAAACCGTCAACGACTACAGCTACGACTCCAGCGGCATCGCTGTACAATTCGTGCCGCGCAACAACACGCTGGGCCGGCTTGCCTCAGCTACCTGGCCGACAGGCCAGGAGTGGTTCACTTACGACGATTTCGGCCGGGTTAACGCACGCGTGTTCGTCGACACCACCGTGCCGGCGCCCCATCCGCATCATTACGAAATACATGAAACCTATGACGATGGTTCGGAAAAGATCCTGCATCTGCAACTGCAGGATACCAACAAGGAGGATGAGAGGGTCAACTACGGTTACGACTCGGCCGGCCGCATCAAGTCGGCCGTGTATAATTACCACGGTGCCTCCCAAACCCTGTTTGCCGCCTCCGGTACGAGCCCCATCTATGACGACTTCGGCCGCATTACCGCGGCCCAATACGGCCTTGCCAGCTACAACGCCACCTATGCGGCGAACGGACGGCGGCTGCTCAATGACGCGAAAGTGACCTCGGGAGACCTGGCCCATTCGCGCGAGATCGCCTTCCCGGTCTTGAACGGCGTCACGCCCTTTGATCCGATGGGCCGCGAGCGGCAGCGCCGCGAATTCATAGACGGCGCGGGTCCCATCGCGCTGTTGCGCAGCTATGACCCGCTTGGGCAGCTCAGCGCGTCGCAGAATCTGCAGGTTGCCACCAACACCACCCAGGACGATCGCGCCTTCACTTACGATCCGCTCGGCAATGTGCTGACCCAAACCGACAGCAACACCGGCAACCCTGGCAGCGTCTCGCTCACCTATGGGGCGCCGGACCTCGACCGCATCTGCGGCCTCGCCTATGGTGGGGCCACGGCGCCCCAGGCCCCCGCCTGTAATGTCGCCTACGACGGCGCGGGCAATATCCTCAGCGAACCGACCCGGAGCGGCACGCGCGCATTCACCTATTTCCCGAGCGGCCAGGTGAAGACCATCGCGAGCGGCAGCACCAATGCCACCTACAACTACGATGCGTTTGGCGCGGTGCAGCAGCTCACGCTGAACACGCCGGCCGCGGACATGCGCCAGGACAAATATTTTGGCGGGTTCGTCAAGCAGCGCATCGAAGGCTCGCAATCCGTCTTCACCCGGCAGATCCCGGCGCCTGGCCTCACCGCCACGCGGCATGGGCCAACCGGCGGCTGGACGTTCGCGTTCGGCGAAAACCGCGGCACGCGCTTTGCCACCGACCAAACGGGCGCGTTCGTGCAGGGCATCGATTACCAGCCCTTCGGTGAGGTGAAGAACCCAACCGGCGGCACGCCCGGCAACACCAATTACACATCCGACCAATTTAACGGCGGCGATCTTCTTGCCGCGCTCGGCGTCGTGCAGCTTGGCGCGCGTATCTATGATCCCGTCATCGGCCGCTTCCTCAGCCGGGATCCCATCATCTCGGCCAGGAGCCCCTACGCCTTTGCCGCAAACGATCCTGTCAACAAAATCGATCCCACAGGACTGTCTGAGGTGGTGCCGACGAAGGGTGGTACCGTTGATGTAGATCCTCAGACGACCGAGCCAGAGCCGCCGCCGCCGCCCCCGGCTTCTCAGGTTTCCGACGCCGAGAACCCGCTCGCTCCCAATTCCAGTCCCGCGCCCGAGCCCACGGAGGAGGAGTTATGCAGCTGTTCACCGTCCCTGCTCGAGCGTGGAATTCACACTTACGGAGGAGTTGTCGGCAGTAGCGGCTCAGGCGCCAATGGATTCCCTCAATCCGGCGAGATCGGTTCCATAGAAGCCGATCCCAACACGGCGTTTGTAGATCCCTTCCAGCCAGGCACACGTTGCAACCGGAGCTGCCACCCGGGATCAGACGGGGGGCACGACCCCAACATTGTCCCGGAACATGGCGAAGGGGTCGCGACTATTTTTCTAACAATGGTCATAAGTTATCTCGTCCCGCCGGTTGGAATTGCACTGGCTGTAGCTGAGTGCGCTTTCAATCCGGGCGTAGCCTCCTGCGCTGGCGCGGCTCTAGGCGTACTTCCTGGAGTCGGAAGACTTATACCAGGTGGCCGGAAAATAGCGAAACTAGCGAAACTAGGACGTGGAAGTTCTTGGGCCGCTCCTTACAATGTAGGTAAGTATGGGATTTCGGGAGCCGTTGACGAAGAGGGTATTCTCAGACTTGGCATCGAGAAGGGGCCAGGTATGGTAGATGGCACTACGATGTTCGGGGACTTTATGAGCCAGTACAAAATCGGCGGCCCCGACGGAATAACGGGAATTGAGGCTATTTGGTCGGAGGGGAGTACCAACTTCGAGCAATTTCAAGCCGCCCGCTCCATGGGTCTTACTGGGGTGGACGCCGCATCCAGGACATTTACAGGCAGGAATGCTATGATTCACGCATTTTCCGATGTAACGGTATTGTCTGCCGGAACGCGCTCCGCAATAGTGCAGTTCACCCTAAAACCGTGAGACAATTTTCTCAATATTCCTCAAGCGACGGTGGCAGAGCCCGGTCACCGGGGAGCACGAAATAAGCCATAAAACTATTGCGTGCGGGCATGCCCGGGCGTTCCGCCGTACTCGTTGTTACTCGTGTGCGTTCCACCAATACAAAGTGCACACGAGACTGCGGGTGCAGCGGGCACCCGGCTTTCCCTGCTCCCTCGATTTCGAGGGATGATGTTCGCAGCTCGGGCGCATCGTGCGCAGATGGCTAACGCTTGCCTTCCGGATCCATCTTGGCTGGCAAAGCAGTCGGGCGAGTTATTTTTCTATGTAAAGGATGCTGTAGTCGGATTGCCGTGGCTTACGTCCGCGTTCGACAAGAATAATCACGGTTCGGCACAGATCAGAATTCTCATTATGGACCTGCCTGGGACGGTAAAACGCCCCTCGCGACAACGCTTGCACCGCGATCGCGTGGAACATGCGCGCCGAACGGGATGGATGTGTGATTGCGTAGTTTGATCCCCGGAAAACCTACCGCCTTATTCATTGGACGATATCAGCCGTTTCACCCGGGTCATCAGCGTTGATATAAGAGGGAAGAGCAGGACAAGTGTGCTTGCAGTGCGCGATACTCACGGCACACCGCTCCGGACAGGCTTGCTGAAGCGATGGCTGCGATCGGAGGCGACCGCCATCACCGAGCCTGCGTAAGTCCGGACAAGCTCCCCACTGCATAAAAGTATCAGCGGACCTGATCCGGGGCGGATACTGGTTCGCGCAGAGAAAGCGCGTCAAAACAAAACAGTAGAGCGTCGGTTCTGATTGAATCAGAACCGATCAGGCTCACATCTAGTTAGGCCATGATCCCTAAAAGCATGCCCTCGGACTTGATCCGGGGGTGGGTTCCGGTTTTCGGAAAAGATCATGCTCCAGCAAGCAGCAAGAGCGGGATGACGATTCGAAGAAAAGTCATCACGCTCTAGGTGTGGAGCCTCAAGAGGTTGCCCTCGGTCAGGGCAAGTCTGCTGATTGGTGTTTTTGATTTTGTGCCGCCATGGGGACGATGCCAATTGTATCTGTGCAGCCAGATGGGGAGTCGTCGGCGCGGCGGTCGGATGTGGGATAGGCTTGGGCGTTGGCCCATTCCCTGAGCGCAGTCTGAATGAAGCGCTCGGCCTTGCCGTTGGTTTTGGGTGTATAGGGCTTGGTGCGGACGTGTTTGACGCCCAGGCCTGTGCAAGCATCGCGGAAGTCGAAGGCCTTGTAGCAGCTGCCGCTGTCGGTCATGACGCGGGGGACGGTTACGCCGAGGTTTTTATAGTGGGCGACGGCGGCACTTAGAAGAAAGGCGACAGCGCTAACGGCCTTCTCATCGGGCAGGATTTGAGAGAAGGCAACGCGCGAATTATCGTCGATGCAAACATGGACGTACTCCCAGCCGACGCCGCGGCTGTTGCTCTGACCGGTCCGATCCCCTGTGATAGGGTCACCGTGAAGCAATATTGCCCGCTTGCATCGACCGGCGCGCGCCACTTGGGCCAGCGAAGGCAAGGTGCGCTGTGCGAGATTCGGACGAATCCAGCCAACCGGCTCATGCAGCTAGTCTTGGAATATACTTCTCGACCAATCGCAGGAATCGGGTGTTGCGTGTCCCCGATTTGAACCTACCGCTCGCAGCCCTACGACTCTCGCGCAACCGAGCGTGCTGCTGCCTGAGGAACCCACCAGAAAAGACCTCTGCGAGGCACGCAATATTCTGATCTTCCCGCTAACATATTGATTTAACTAGGGGCAGTCGTCATTTCGTCAGAAAATCTCTTGAAATCATTGGGGATCCGAGTGATTTTGATTCCACCATGCGGAGATTCGAATCCTCCCGCCCCAGCCAGCCTTTAGCCAATCAAATCAGGCGCGCTCGTGCTGCGCTTGGGCAAAGTGTCGTCAGGCATCATGGGCCGCCCCCCAAGCATCGCGCATCAGGGCTTCATGATACTTGCAGAACCACAACTTGTGATCGATCGTCCGTTCTATTCTCTGTCGGCCACGATAGTGTCCGACGACGCGCCGTACGCACCGGCGCCAAAGGCAAACCGCGACAACGCGGCGACTAAGGCTCAACACTTTGGGAGTGAAACATGAATCTGCTCAAATCGACTCTATCGGCCATCGCGCTCGGTTCCATCGTACTTGCGGGATCTGCACTCGCGCAAAGCAAGCCTACCGTCGGCATCGCCATGCCGACCAAATCCTCGGCGCGCTGGATCGATGACGGCAACAACATCGTGAAGGTGCTGAAGGAACGCGGTTACAACACCGACCTGCAATACGCCGAAGACGATATTCCGAACCAGCTCTCCCAGATCGAGAACATGGTAACCAAGGGCGCCAAGGTGCTGGTCATCGCATCGATCGACGGCACCACCCTGTCCGATGTGCTCAAGCAGGCCAAGGACAAGGGCATCACCGTGATCGCCTACGACCGGCTGATCCGCGACACGCCCAACGTCGATTTCTATGCGACCTTCGACAACTTCCAGGTCGGTGTGCTGCAGGCGCAGTCAATCGAGCAGGGGCTGAAGCTGAAGGAAGGCAAGGGTCCGTTCAACATCGAGCTGTTCGGCGGCTCACCCGACGACAACAACGCCTACTTCTTCTACAACGGCGCGATGTCTGTGCTGCAGCCCTATATCGACAGCGGCAAGCTCGTGGTCGCCAGCCGGCAGACCGGCATGGACAAGGTCTCGACGCTGCGCTGGGATGGCGCCACGGCGCAAGCCCGAATGGATAATCTGTTGAGCGCGTTCTACGCCACCAAGCGGGTCGACGCGGTGCTTTCACCCTATGACGGGCTTTCGATCGGCATCCTGTCGTCGCTCAAGGGTGTCGGCTATGGCAGCGGCAACATGCCGATGCCGATCGTCAGCGGGCAGGATGCGGAAGTTCCTTCCATCAAATCGATGCTGCGCGGCGAGCAGTATTCAACGATCTTCAAGGACACCCGCGACCTCGCCAAGGTCACCGCCGACATGGTGGACGCGGCGCTGAGCGGCAAGACCGTGACGGTGAACGACACCACCACCTACAAAAATGGTGTGAAGGTGGTGCCGTCCTATCTGCTCAAGCCGGTGGTAGTCGATAAGACCAACTGGGAGAAAGTCCTGATCGACGGCGGTTACTACAAGAAGGCGCAGATCAACTGAGGCGGAACTGAGCGTGGAGGCGATCCTTTCACCATGGCCGGGGCAAAAGCGCGAAGCGCGTCTTCGCGCTGGTTGTCCCGGCCATCACGCCTTTCCTGCGGCAAGCCGGCGAGGACGTTGAGCCCGTAACAAGCGCAACAGGTGCGGGCATGGCGACGGTGGCTGGTCTTGCCTAACGCCATGTCTGCAGGGAGTTGGAATGACTACACTGCTCGAAATGCACGGTATCAGCAAAGCCTTCGCCGGCGTGAAGGCGCTGAGCGACGTCAATTTCACCGTCCGGCAGGGCGAGATCCATGCTTTGGTGGGCGAGAACGGCGCCGGCAAGTCGACCTTGATGAAGGTGTTGAGCGGTGTCTATCCCAGCGGCAGTTATGACGGCAGCATCGTCTATGACGGCGAGGAGCGGCATTTCCGCGACATCAATGATTCCGAGGCGCTCGGCATCATCATCAT
>Ga0137415_10001834_pt1 | contig 21154 bp, 21 predicted proteins | sample CZODoug3_1_1_16f_FD_183082 | JGI IMG/M metagenome (GOLD analysis project Ga0137415, IMG submission 183082) | Vadose zone soil fungal communities from Angelo Coast Range Reserve, California, USA - CZODoug3_1_1_16fungal (Hybrid Assembly) | ecosystem: Environmental > Terrestrial > Soil > Vadose...
CGCCCGATTTCCTTCAGCGGAATCGAGTTCTCGCCGCTCGAGTAGCTGCCGGCCTCGAGCTCGCCTCCGAGAATGCGCGCCAGGAGCGAGCGCTGCTTGGCTTGTGGCGGCAGCCGATCGCCACCCGACGAGAACCGCTCGCGCGGCGCGGTACGCACCGAGGGCGGTACGAACGCAGCGGACGCGACGACGGGCGTGGTGCTCGGCAGCGCGAAGAAGCGCGCGTCGACGTACGGCTTGCGGTCGACCGTCTTGAAGTGCAGCGCCAGCAGGTTGTCGACTTTGAAGCGGGTCGCGCTCTCGCTCAACCCTTTGCCTTCGAGAAATTCGTCGGGTTTGATCCCCTGCTGGGTCACCCACACGCCGACGTGATCGCCCATGGTCACCTGGATGCGCCCGCTCCGTCCCAGTCCCTCCACGATGTCGTTCAGCGCCGCCTCCACGATGGCGTCGCGCACGCCGCCGACGAACGGAACGACCGTCACCCGCTGCTTGCCGGCGGAGATGCGGGCCACGTCACCCGGAGCCACGTCTGCGCCCGGCTCCACCCTGCCGATCGAGTACGCCTCGGCGACCTCCTCGACACGCACTCGTCCGAGCGCCTTCTCGGTCTTCCCGAGGACCTCGCCGGTCTTGGGGTGACGAAGTTCACGGCCCTCGCGGAAGAGCAACAGCTCGAGCCCGGGCACGACACCGTCGCGCTTGCCAACCGAGAGCGTCACCGTCGTGCCCTGCACTTCGACGACGTCGCCCGAGACGCGGGGGAACAGCGCGACGATCTGATTGACGATGGCCTGGAGCGCTGCCGATGACGGGGCCGGAGCCTGTCGTGCCGGCGGCGTCTGGGCCCACGGGAACGACACGCTGCCGAGAATGACCGCGAGCATGACCACGGGCGCGGAGAGCACCGCGAGCCTCTGCCATTTCATGCGGCACACTATATCACCCTGTCCCGGCGTCTCGGTATCTCGCCCTGAATCAGAACGGGCCCGGAGGTCGCCCTCCGGGCCCGCGTTCTACCGACGCTGCTCGAGCCGACTCGCTAGAAGCTGAACCGCAGGCGAGTCGTTGCGATGATCACATCGTTGACGCCGTCCTTGCCACCGCGTCCGAAGGTTCCGGAGTTGGTGGAGACGCCGCCGGCAGCGACGGCGTTGGTTGCTGCGTTGTTGGTAAAGGTTGCGGCGCCGCTGGCGCTCGTAGAGCCGCAGCAACCGGTGGTAATCGCGTGTCCCATGGCCTCACCGGAGAAGAGATAACCGGCGGCGATGTCCCATGCGATGCCGGGCGCAAACCGGTACGTGGTGCTCAGGTTTATTTCAGTACCCAGATACCGCGAGTTGCCGTTCGGGCGTCCGGAAGAATTCAAGATCTCCAGCGGCGTAAGGCCGGCGCCCGCGCTCAGGGAGCTGTTCGTGTCAACCTTCTTGTCCGTCCAGTCGGTCGTCACGCCCGCGCCGACCGTGAAGCTCGGCGTCACGGCGTACGCCACCTTGCCGCCGACCTGGATACGACCGTACTTGTCGTACCCGATGGCCACGCCCGGGTTCAGACCGGTCGCGTTGTTGTACAGGATGTGGAAGTAGTCGATACCGAGCGAGAAGATCTGCGTACCCCAGTCCGCCGCGTAGCTGGTGTCGGTGTCGAGGGGCTGGAAGAAGCCGATGCTCTTCCACGGGTTGCTCTTGGCCGAGTCGCCCGATGTCCACATGCCCATCGCGGCGAGCATCAGCGGCCCGACGTTGAACGCACCACGTACGTCGACGAGCCACGCGCTGATGTCGGCCTTCACGAGGCTGCCAACCGGTCCATACGCCCCGAAGCCGGGGGTGATGAGGTTGTGCCGATTGCCGAACTGATAGAGGACGGATGGCTGCAGCGAGAACGGCCCCGCGGTGAACTTCCCGTCCACACCGACCGTGTGGCGATTCTCGATCGCACCACGGGCTGCGGCACCGGCCACGGCGTTATTTTGAAGGGCGGCACTGCCGGTGAACGCCGCCGCGGGATCCACGCCACCGCGTCCCTGGCGGGCGGTGCCGGACGTCGCGCCCTGAGCCTGGAAGAACGAATACATGGGCTTGACGTCGAGGCCCTTGAAGGGCGAGAACCCGAAGCTCGCGATGACCGCCCAGTCCTCACCGCGGATCCAGCCGTCTTTGAATCCGGTCAGCTGCTCTTCAAGCTGGACGTAGGCGAGATTGAGCGTCGCGCCGGGGGCGAACTCGAGGTTCACGACGACACCCGGGAAATCACCGTTGGCGTACAGCGCCAGCTTGTCGGTGGCCACGGTGCCAAACGGCTGCGCGCCGAGGCGCATCGTGTTGGGCAGCGGAATGGGCAGCGGGAACTCGGTGTAGAGCCACTTGATCTCGACCATGCCGATGGTGTCGGTGTTGATGTCGAAGCCAGCGTTCGCGCCGGCCCCCTGACGGCCGCCTTGGGTGAGGCCGCCGGTCAGGTTGTTGCGGGTGTCGAGAAACGTGTCGTTGTTACCCGTCTGGCCGTAGAAGGCATCGAGCTCGATGCCGAGGACCGCCTTGGCCTTGCCGACTTCGCCGATGATGTCGAACCGGCCGCGCGTGCGTCCGGTGGCCTGCGTGTCCTTCTGCCGACTGTAGTTGTTGTCGTAGTCGGAGAGGTTCTTGCCGTACGTCCCGACTTCGTCGATGAACCCTGTGATCGTGACCTTCGGGGCGGGCGCCTGCGCGATGGCCGGCGGAGCCAGGACCCCGAGGACGGCCACGAGGGTGACTGCGAGTATCAACAGTCTCCTCATTACTGCCTCCTCAAAGAGAGTGAGCTGCAGCAACGTATGCTGTGCCGCCAAAGGCCGACAGCCACAACAGAAGCAGACTGCGGACGACGTGGGCGTTATACGGGACAAACGGCGGAAACGTCAAGTCAAAACTACATTTGTGGTCTGGGCCTAACTTCCCTCCCCCAGGGCGCGCAGTCGCTCGACGGCCGCCCGGCCGAAGGGTGACTCGGGAGCGATCTGGCGGGCCCTGCGAAAGAAGGCCTTCGCCTCGTCCGGGCGCTTCTCGGCGGTCAGGACCAGCCCGAGGTTGTAGTAGGCCGCCTGGAGGTCGGGGTCGACGCTGAGCGCGAAGCGCAGCGCGTCCTCGGCCTCGCGGTAGCGGCCGAGATGGAACAAGGCCAGACCCAGATTCTGATGGGCGTAGTCCGTCACGGTCAGGGACGGTTGGGCGATGGCCTTGCGGTATGCGGCGACGGCGCCGTCCCACCGTCGCGCTTCGGCCAGCGCCGTGCCGAGGTGGAAATAGGTGTCGCCGCGGTGGGGATCGAGATCCACCGCCTTGTTCAATTCGGCCACCGCCTGATCGATTTGGCCGAGATCGAGCAGCAGCATACCGAGCGTGTCATGGTAGAGCGCCACCCTGGGATTGAGGCCGTTCGCTTCCTGAAGCGAGGACATTGCGAGCGCCATCTGGCCCTGGTTGATCTGGGTGAGCGCGCGCTCGTAGGAGTTCTGCGCCTGCAGGCGCTGCATCTCGGTGACGCGGCCGGTCGCGCAGGCGGCCAGCAGGCCGCCGAGCGCCAGGATGAGGCCAAACGTGCGCTTCGTTGACACCTTAGAACCTCCCATATACCTTTCATAACGTGCCGACGTACGAATACCAGTGCGAAAAATGTCAGCGGGTGTTCGAAGTCCGCCAGCGGATCACCGAGCCGGCGCTGACCACCTGCGAGGTCTGTGGCGGCCACGTCAAACGCCTGCTGTCCCCGGCGCCGTTCATCCTCAAGGGCGAGGGCTGGTACGTCACCGATTATCCGTCGGAAGCCCGCAAGAAGGCGAAGGAAGCGGAGAAACCCGCCAGCAATGGGTCGGACAAGGGGTCGGACAAGGGGTCGGACAAGGGCGTGGCCGACAAGAGCGCGGCGGACAAGCCGGCGGCCTCGAAGAGCGACGCATCGCCGTCCTCGAGCTCCGCGTCGACCTCCTCCGGCACTACGGGCGCCGCCTCACCCTCCGCACCGGCAAAGAACGACTGACCACGACCGGCGTGCCGCGCCGCGCGCGCAGCCGCGCCGCCGCGCTGCCCTCGCGCACCGCGATCTCGAGCCGTCCGCTCCCTCCGACCAGCGCGCCCGCCTGGGCCGGCATCAGCTCGCCGTAGGTTCCCACGAACGGCAGCGCGCGCCCCGCGATCCGCACGCTGATGGCGCCGAACGACTCGAACGCCTCCGCGCGGATCGACGTCACGAGATTGCCGAAGCGATCGACGTGGAGCACCGTGCCCGCCACCGCGCCGTGCGCCTCGCGCACGGTCGACCAGTGCAGGCGCACGGGATCGTCCACGGGCGGTCCGAGACGCTCGGGCGCGAGGCCGAGCGCCAGGTGCGCCGCCGCGGGCGCGAACACGTCCCGTCCGTGGAACGTGCGGCTCACCGCGCGCAGCCGGTAGTCCGGCGCCGTCAGCTCGAAGGCGCGCCAGTCGCGTCCCCCGAGGAACGGCGTGAAGAGGCCGTTGTCGGGGCCCACGAAGCGCGCGGCGTCGGTGACGAGGGCCAGCCCGCGGCGCTCGGTGCCCACGCCGGGATCGACCACCGCGAGGTGCACCGTGCCGGCCGGGAAGAACGGCGCGGCGGCCTCCAGCGCGAGGGCACCCTCCGTCACGTCGTGCGCCGCCACCTCGTGGCTCACGTCCACCAGCCGGGCCTCGCGCGCGATGCCGAGGATCACGCCCTTCATGGCGGCGACGTACGAGTCGCGCGTGCCGAAGTCGGTCGTCAGCGTGACGATGGGCGCCACGTCACCGATCGGGTCACCGGTCGCGGTCGACCACGAAGTCGGCGACGAGGGTGAGCAGCTCGCGCTCCTCCGACGGCGGAAAGACCTCCAGGTCGCGCTTGGCGTCGCGCGCGTAGCCGTGGGCGCGCTCCAGCGCGTACTCGACCCCGTCGTGCGCGAGGACGAGGCACCGGATCTGCTCGATCTCCGCGGGCTCCAGCGCCCGGCGACGCAGCAGCAGGCGCACGCGGTCGGCCTCCGCCTCGCCCACGCGCTCGAGCATGGCGATGAGCGGCAGCGTGCGCTTGCCCTCGCGGAGGTCGGCGGCGATGGCCTTGCCGAGGCGTCGCTCGTCGGCCACGAAATCCAGCGAGTCGTCGGACATCTGGAAGGCGATGCCGATGTCGAGGCCGTAGCGGGTGAGGGCGTCGAGCTGCGGTCCCTGGACGCCGCCGAGCAGCGCGCCGATGCGGCAGCACGCCGACATGAAGGAGGCCGTCTTCTGCGTGATGATCCGGACGTAGTCCGCCTCGGAGGTGAGCCCGCTGCGCTTGAGCTGCAGCTGGTAGACCTCGGCCTCCGTCATCGAGACGGTCGCGCGTGCCAGCGTCTCCATGATCGCGCGGTCGTTGTCGCGCACGAGCAGGGCGAAGGACTTCGAGTACAGGTGGTCGCCCACGAGCACGGAGGCGTCGTCGCCCCAGTGCGCGTTGGCCGAGGGCTGGCCGCGCCGCAGCGGCGCCTGGTCGACCACGTCGTCGTGAATGAGCGTCGCCGTGTGCAGAAGCTCGACGCCGCAGGCGAGGCGGACGGCGCGCGGGCCGCGGTAGCCGGCCAGACGCGCGGCGAGCAACAATAAGATCGGCCGGAGCCGCTTGCCGCCCGCGCCGGCGATGTATCCGCCCATCTCCTGGATGAGCGCCACCGGCGAGGCGATCTCGCGCCGGATCTCCGCCTCCACGGCGGCGAGGTCGTCGCCGACGAGGGCGGCGACGCGCTCCTTGAGGACCTGCTCGAGGGGCGGCGCCGACACGCCGGCTACTTCAGGAGGACGCGGTCGCGCACCTGCACCTGGGCGCCGGGGGCGAGGCTCTGCACCTCCGCCACCGAGAACCGGTCGCGGATCTCCGTCACGCGCGCGGTCGCGACTTCCTCGTCGAGCTCGCCCAGCAGCTCGCCGGTGACGGGGTGCACGATCGGAATCCGGTCGCGGCGCAGGCTCAGCACGGCGCCGGGCCGGAGGCCGTCGAGATTGGTGAGATCGATCACCACACGCGCACTGTCGACATAGACGACGTAGCCGCGCTCGGGCGGCTTGGGCGCCGGCGCGGGGCTGACGGGCGTCGGCGCGATGGACGCGGTGGCGCGCGCGGGAGCGGCGGCGAGCGCGGCGCCGCCGCGGTTGCCGGCCGCCGACTTCGACGGCTCGGCGGTCTGGTACATCGTGCCCTGGCGCGGGCTGATCTTGCCGCCGCCGGGCGGCGTGCCGTACTTGGCGACGATCTCGGGCTGCGCGATGATCGCCGCCTGGCCGCGCAGCAGCGTGGTGATCGTGGTCGGGACCTTGTCCTCCTCGACCCAGATGTACTCGGGCTCGCTCGCCACCTCGCCGAAGCGCGGATTCTTGATGAGGAGCCAGCGCGTCTCCGCGGACTTGATGACGACCGAGGGCTCGCCGGGATCGCGGATGCCGAGGATCTTCTTCGTCATGGCGCAACCGGGGAGGACGACGGCCGGCAGGAGTAGCCAGACGAGGTACCGCGTCTTCATGCGGCGTGGAGCATAGCACATCGGCTTGTCCTACCGGAGGTAGGGGTCAGTCCTCGATGGGGGGTTCCCAGGGAAAGCGCTGCTCTTCCACCGCGCTGTTCGGCAGCAGGTTGAGGCGCCGGGAGAAGAGGGCCATCCCCGTGATGGCCGAGATGTAGGTGACGTCGAGGGTGACGGCGCCGCGGCGCTCGAGGAGCACGGGCACCACCCAGCCGGCGACGTCGAGGTTCTTCGCCGCGCGTACGGCCGACTGGGGCCGCGCCAGCATCTCCTCGACGCGCAGGCCGCCGCCCACGAACATGTCGCCGACCGCGATCGGGTCCACCACCTGGAAGCGCTTGCTCCGCTCCAGCACCGTGCCGATGAGGTACGGCACGCGGCGCAGGTCGGCCCCGGCCGTCGTCATGTCGAGCACGGGCGCGACGGCGATCTTGATGCGCCCGCGGGTGATGCGTGCGCCGTCCTCGGCCAGCGGCTTGCGCTTGTCGGGCGCGGCGATGAACGTCGCCACCGCGAATTCCGGCTGCACGCGGCGCACCTGGGCCCAGCCGAGCACGTCCTCGTAGCGACCGAGCGGCCGGCCGGTGAGCGGGTGCGCGAACGGCGCGCCCTTGCGGAAGATCGTGTACTCCTGCCCCACCTGCGCCCCACGCGCGGCGCCGATGTCCAGGAAGACCTCGTCGCCGTCGAGCGACACGACGATGCCCTCGACGGGCTGGAAGGCCTGGATGAACTCGTCGGCCATCAGCATGAACGTCCCGCCGATGCGGTCGGCGAGACCGGCGGCGGCCGGCCCCGCGGTCATGGCCGTCGCGAGCAGGACCGCGGCGAGCACGGCCGCCGCCGGGAGGGCGCGCCGCATCAGAACGTCACGGAGGGCTGGTGCGCGCCGAACACCGCGCGCAGCCGGTGGCAGATCTCGCCGAGCGTCGCCGCCTGCTCCACCGCATCCACGATCAGCGGCATGAGGTTGACCCGGCCGCGCGCGCCCGTCTCCAGCGCGTCGAGCGCGCGCGCGGCACGGTCGGCGTCGCGACTCTTGCGCACACGCGCGACGCGCTCGGCGAGCGCCTCGCTCACGCCCGGGTCGACGGCAAAGCGCGCGGCCAACGGCTCGTCGTCGGTGACGAACTCGTTGACGCCGACCACCACGCGCCTCTTGTCCTCGACCTCACGCTGCCAGCGGTAGGCCGCGTCCTGGATCTCGCGCTGCATGAAGCCGATGGCCTGCACGGCGCCGCCCTGCTCGTCGATCCGCGTGATGTAGGCCTGCGCCGCCTCCTCGATGTCCCGCGTCAGGCGCTCGACGGCGTAGGAGCCGCCCAGAGGGTCGACGGTGTCGGCCACCCCGGACTCGTGGGCGAGGATCTGCTGCGTGCGCAGCGCGATGCGCACCGCGCGCTCGGTGGGCAGCGACAGCGCCTCGTCCATCGAGTTCGTGTGCAGCGACTGGCAACCGCCGAGCACGGCGGCCAGCGCCTGCACGGTCACCCGCACGACGTTGTTCTCGGGCTGCTGGGCGGTGAGCATGCTGCCGGCCGTCTGGGCGTGAAAGCGCAGCATCTGCGAGCGGGGATCGCGCGCGCCGAAGCGCTCGCGCATGATGCGCGCCCACAACCGGCGCGCCGCCCGGAACTTCGCGATCTCCTCGAGGAGGTTGTTGTGGGCGTTGAAGAAGAACGACAGCTGCGGCGCGAAGGCGTCCACCTCGAGCCCGGCCCGGCGGGCCGCCTCGACGTACGCGATGCCGTTGGCGAGGGTAAACGCCACCTCCTGCACCGCGGTACAGCCGGCCTCGCGGACGTGGTACCCGGAGATCGAGATGGTGTTCCAGCGGGGCACCGCCTCGCGGCAGTACGCGAAGACGTCGGTGACCAGCCGCATCGAGGGCCCGGGCGGGAAGATGTAGGTGCCGCGCGCGATGTACTCCTTGAGGATGTCGTTCTGGGTGGTGCCCGACAGCGTCGTCGGGCTCACGCCCTGGCGGCGGGCGACGGCGACGTACAGGGCGAGGAGGATCGACGCGGTGGCGTTGATCGTCATCGACGTGGACACGCGGTCGAGCGGGATGCCCTCGAACAGGTCCTGCATGTCCTCCAGCGTCGCGATGGACACGCCGACCTTGCCCACCTCGCCGCGCGCGATCGGCGCGTCGGGATCGTGGCCCATCTGCGTGGGCAGGTCGAAGGCGACCGAGAGGCCGGTCTGCCCCTGGTCGAGCAGGAAGCGGTAACGCTTGTTGGTCTCCGCCGCCGAGCCGAAGCCCGCATACTGGCGCATCGTCCACAGCCGCGAGCGATAGCCACTCGGGTGGATGCCGCGCGTGAACGGGAACTCGCCCGGCGTCTCGCGCAGGCCCTCGGCGGGGACGTCGGCGGGTCCGTACACGCGCTTGACAGGCTCGCCCCAGGACGTCTCGGGCTCGCGCTCGCTGCCACTCATCGCGGACTCCTCACAGCGGGATGTTGCCGTGCTTCCTCGGCGGGTTGGCGTCGCGCTTGGTTCGGAGAACGGCCAGCGCGGCGCACAGCCGCGCGCGCGTGTCGCGCGGCTCGATGACCTCGTCCACGTAGCCGCGCTCGGCGGCCACGTACGGGTTCGCGAACTTCTCGCGGTACTCGCGGATGCGCGCCTCCCGGAAGGCCGCGGCGTCGGCCGCCGCCTCGAGCTCGCGCCGGTACAGGATGTTGACGGCGCCCTCGGGTCCCATCACCGCGATCTCGGCCGTCGGGAACGCGAAGTTGGCGTCGCCGCGGATGTGCTTGGACGACATGACGTCGTAGGCGCCGCCGTACGCCTTGCGCGTGATGACCGTGAGCTTGGGCACGGTGGCCTCGCAGTAGGCGTAGAGCAGCTTGGCGCCGTGCTTGATGATGCCGCCGAACTCCTGCGCCGTGCCCGGCAGGAAGCCCGGCACGTCGACGAAGGTCACCAGCGGCACGTTGAAGCAGTCGCAGAAGCGCACGAAGCGCGCCGCCTTCAGCGAGGCCGCGATGTCGAGGCAGCCCGCGAGGTGCGCGGGCTGGTTGGCCACGATGCCGACGGGCCGGCCGCCGAGCCGCCCGAAGCCCACGACGATGTTCGGGGCGTAGCTCGCCTGGACCTCGAAGAAGTACCGGTCGTCGAGCACGGAGCGGAGGATCTCCTTCATGTCGTACGGCTTGTTCGGCTGCGCGGGCACGATCGACTGCAGCGCCTCGTCGCGCCGGTCGGCCGGATCCTGGGTCGGCCGCAGCGGCGGGTCCTCCATGTTGTTCTGCGGCAGGAACGTCACCAGCTCGCGGATGAGCGCCAGGCACTCCTCCTCGCTGTCCGCCGCGAAGTGGGCGACGCCCGAGGTGGTGCCGTGCGTGGTGGCGCCGCCGAGGTCTTCCGCCGTCACGCCCTCGTGGGTGACGGCCTTGATGACGTCGGGACCGGTCACGAACATGTACGAGGTGTTCTTGACCATGAACACGAAGTCGGTGATCGCCGGTGAATACACGGCGCCGCCCGCGCACGGCCCCAGGATCGCCGAGATCTGCGGGACGACGCCCGAGGCCAGGGTGTTGCGCAGGAAGATGTCGGCGTAGCCGCCGAGCGAGGCGACGCCGTCCTGGATGCGGGCGCCGCCCGAGTCGTTCAGACCGATCACGGGGACGCCGGTCTTCATCGCGAGGTCCATGATCTTGCAGATCTTGCGCGCGTACGCCTCGGAGAGCGAGCCGCCGAACACGGTGAAGTCCTGCGCGAAGACGAACACGGGGCGGCCGTGGATCCGCCCGGAGCCGGTGACGACGCCGTCGCCGGGGATCCGCTGCTCGGCCATGCCGAAGTCGTGGGTCTGGTGGACGACGAAGCGGTCGAGCTCGAGGAAGGAGGCGGGATCGAGCAGGAGCTCCAGCCGCTCGCGCGCCGTCTTCTTGCCGGCCTTGTGCTGGCGGCGGATCCGCTCCTCGCCCCCGCCGAGCTCGGCGTCGCGGTTGCGGCGCCGCAGCTCCTCGAGGCGCTCGTCGGGGGACATGGCTATGATTATAATTCAGTCTCCATGCAACCCTGGCTGCAGGCGGTCCTGGTAGCATGCGCGGTGGTGCTCACGGCGGCGGCGGTTCCCGCCCTTCTGGCGCTGCGGCGCATGGCCCGCCGCGCCGAGACGGTGCTCACCATCGTCGAGCAGGAGCTTCGGCCGCTCATCGGCCAGGCCCACGCGCTGACGGAGGACGTGCGAACGCTCACCCGCGAGGCGAAGGAGGAGATCGAGCGCGTGGGCGAGGTGACGGAACGCGTGAATGCCGTGGCCGACGGCGTCGGCCGCGCCGTGACCGGGCTGGCCGGGCTGGCGCGGGCCGGGCAGCTGATCGGGGTGGCGGCCGGACTCAAGAAGGGACTCGACGTCTTCGTGTCCCGCTTTTCGAAGAATCAAGGAGATCACCATGGCAAATGACCGAAACGATTCGGCGGGTTACCTGGGCTGGTTCCTCCTGGGCGGCATCCTCGGCGCGGCCTCCGCGCTGATGCTCGCGCCCAAGGCCGGGCGCGAGATCCGCGACCAGCTGCTGGAGCGCGGCGGCGAGTTCGCGCGGCGGGCACAGGAGATGGCCAACGACGCGCAGGGCCGCGCCGGCGACTGGCTCGACAAGAGCCGCGAGGTGTTCGAGGAGCAGACGCAGCGCCTCATGACCGCGTTCGAGGCCGGCAAGGATGCGATGAAGGACGAGATCCGCAAGGGCAACACCCCGCCGCGTGGCTGAGGTCGAGCTTCCGAATCCCGAGGAGCTGGAGGAGCGACGCGACAAGGCATTCAGCCGTCGCGTCGCTCTCACCACCGCCGTCTACGCCGTCATCCTCGCCGTCGCGTCGCTGGGCGCCGGCAACGCGATGAAGCACATGCTCCTCGCCCAGCAGCAGTCCTCCGACCAGTGGGCGTTCTACCAGGCCAAGGTCATCCGCGAGCACCTCTATCGCGCCCAGGCGCTGGTGATGCAGGCGGAGCTGGCCGACGTCGCCGCCGCGCGCGGCCCGCGGCAGGAGAAGCTGCAGGCGCTCGCGACGAGGTTCGCCGACGAGGAGAAGCGCTACAACGCCGAGAAGAAGGACATCGAGAAGGACGCCAAGAAGCTCGAGCACGACCGGGACCACTACCGCACGCGCGACCGCTACTTCGAGTTCGCCGAGGTGTTCCTCCAGATCGCGATCGTCTGCTCGTCCGTCGCCATCCTGGCCACCTCACGCGCCATGTTCGTCTTCTCGATGGTCGTGGCCGCCCTCGGCGTCCTCGGCACGCTCAACGGCTTCCTGCTCTTCGCCCGCGTGGGCCTGCTCGATCACTAGCGCTTCTCGTCCTTCTCCTTCTCCTTTTCTTTCTCCGATGCGCCCTCGTTGATGCCCTTCTTGAACTCGTTCATCGATTTGCCGAGCGAGCGCGCGATCTCGGGCAGCTTGCTGCCCCCGAACATCACGAGCACGATGACCAGGATGACCAGCAGCTCCTGCGTTCCGAGTCCAAACATGGTTCGCTCCTCTCTGGCTGAGACGTCGGGACAACGAGTGCGGGACGCTCAGTCGAGGGGCGGGGCGCGGGAGGCGGCGGCGCGCGTGACGAACGGCGCCGCGGGCGCACCGGGTGATGCCGGCTCGATGACGAGGGCCGGCGGCTCGAGCAAGGCCGGGGCAATCGCGGCAATCGCCGGCGTCTCGTCCCAGACGAGCGCCAGGATCTCGTCGGCGTCGCCGCCGTCGTACATGCCGGGAATCCACGTGGGGTCCGGCACGTTCGCGGCCGCCAGCATCGGCGCCAGCAGCGCGACGAGGACGAGGGCGGCGGCGACGAGACGAGTCACGGACCGATGCTACGACCGTGGTTGCGGCTGGTCAAACTCGCACACGACGTTAGCTGGGCGCTAGGGCGACCGCCAGCGGCTTACGACGGGCCCATCGCTCACGGCTGCCGCGTGAAGCGCGCGCCGGTTGCGCCGTCGTCGCCGCGGAGGCGGAGCATCCCGTCGTCCACGGTCACGGTGCCGTCGCCTTCGCTGCTGACGTAGCGCAGCAGCCCGGAAGGCAGCGTGACGATCGCGCCGTGCAGCGGCCGGTCCAAGCCGTCGAAGTACGCGGTGCCTTCGTACCGGCCGTCGGGCGCGATCGTCAGCCGCGCGGTCGTGTGACCGCGCGGCGTCGAGACCCGGCCGTGCCACTCGCCGGCCAGGCTTCCCACGCTCGGCGGCGTGGTCGCGCACCCGGCCAGCGTCGCGACGAGCAGCAACAGGCCCCCGGCGCGCCTCATCGCCGTCCGACCTCATCGGGCGCCGCCGTACCAGCCCCCAGCGCGGCGAGCCGGCGCGACAGGCGCGTGGCCACCCAGAACGCGATGAGCGTCGCGCCGAAGGCGCAGACGACGGTGGCGCCGGTCGGCAGGTCGAAGGCGGCGGAGGCCACGATGCCGATCACGCTCACCACGGTGCCAAAGGTCCAGCCGATGGCCAGCCGGGTCGCGACGCTGCCGCCGAGCATGACCCCCGCCAGCGCCGGCACGATCAGGTAGGAGAAGACGAGCAACACGCCCGCGATCCGCACGGAGCTCGCGACCACGACGCCGAACGACGCGTAGAAGAGAAAGTCCCACAGCCGCACGCGCCAGCCCGCCGCGAAGGCCGCGCGTGGATCCGTCGAGATGAGGAGGAACGGCTCGCGGCAGAACCAGTGCATCACCCCGACCAGCGAATAGAGCGCGAAGACCTTGCCTACCTCGAACGGGCGCACGGTGAGCAGGCTGCCGACCAGCATCGTGCGCACCTGCTCGGCGCCGTGGGGCGCGCGGTCGGCGAGGAGGACGGCCGCCGCCGAGGAAACGGCGTAGACGATGCCGATCACAGCTTCCTGCGAGACGTTACGCCGGCGGCTCCGCGTAATGGACAGCACGAGGGCGCCGAGCAGCGTGGCGGCGAGACTGTAGGCGTATGACTCCCACTGCTCGATCTCGTACCCCTGCAGGAAGGCGGCGGTCGCGCCGAGCGCCGCGATCTGGGCCATCGCGATGTCCACGAACACGACCTCGCGGGCGAGCACGTGGACACCGAGATAAGCGTGGATCCCCGTGAGCACCAGGCACATGAGGAACGGTGCCCACAGGAGCGACCACAGATCAGCGATCATGCATTGTGCGTCTCATTGGCGCAGAGCCTGCGACAACGTCCTGACATTATAATCGACGGCGGCAAGGTACGAGTCGGCGCCTTTGACGCCACCGACCATCGCCGCGAGGAGCAGAGGCTTCGCGCCGGCCTCCTCCGCAATCCGCTCGGCGAGCTTCTCGTCGTTCCACGGCGCGTAGATCAACACCTTGATCTTCTCATCTTTCATCACGCGCACGAGACGGACGAGATGACCGGGCGCCGGCGGAATTCCGGGCCGCTCCTCGACCCAACCGGTCTCGATCAGGCCGAAGCGCGTGAGGAAATAGATCCACTGAGGATGGTAAACCACGACCTTGGAGCCTTTGACAGGCTCCATCAGCTTCGTCCACTCCCCCATCCGCGAGTCGAGCTGGGCCAGAAAGGCTTGACGGTTCCGTTCGAAGGTTGTCCGATGCTCCGGAGCGGCGCGAGACAGACCTTCCAGGATGTTCTGCGTGATGATCGGAGCGACGCCGGGATCCAGGGAATAGTGAGGGTTGCCCAGCGGGTGCACGTCGCCCATCGAGCGATCGATTCTCACCGTCGGCACCTCGAGGACCGGTATGCCCCGCGAGACATCGATCACGCCGGCGCCGCCACGGACGATGTTGTCGTTGTTCGAGCCCTGAACGGCGACGTCGATCCATTTGTCGAGCTCGAGTCCGTTCTCGACCACGATGTCGGCTCGTCGCAGCTTCAGCATCATGCTCGGCCGGATCTCGATCTCGTGCGCATTGACGGTGCCCCGAGACAGCGAGTCCACCTCCACGAGATCACCGCCCACCGCTTCCGTGAGTGCCTTCAGGTCGGGGATCGTTGCGATGACGCGTAATTTGCGCGCGCCATCGGCGTCCGAGACGATCAGGACGGCGGCGACGATCAGGAGGACGAGGGCACAGAGTCGCTTGCTCATGATCGCTCCTTTAGAACGCATGCGCCGGGTGGGCGCCCAGGATGAACGTGGCCTGGAAGAGCAACTCGTCCACGAGCCGCGCGCTCCCACCGTTGCCGGCGACGTCGAACGGATGGCTGCGGTCGGTGTGTTTGTAACCCACGCGGAAGCGGAGGAACTCCGAAGGATAGAAGGTTACGTAAGGTTCCACGGCCCATTGATAGCCGGGCGCGTCCGGGTACTGGGTGGAGTCGTAGCGCACGCCGAACGCCCAGCGACGCCACGGCTGCAATTCGCCCCAGCCGTACCACCCGAAGCTGTTCCGGGTCTGCTTCTGGAACAGGTCGGGCGACCCGTCGCCATCGACGTCCACGCCCCGCTCGGTGCGGCGGATCGAATAGATTCCCTCACTCCCCAGCGTGAGCAACGGATGCAACCAGCCTTCGGGACGGAACTTGTACTTCAGATCGAAGCCCAGCAAGGTGCTGCGCAGGCGTTCCGCGGTTTCTCCGTTCGCGACCGAGGCGCCGACCTGGACCGCCTGCGTGTCGGTCAGGTCGAAGAACGTCACCACGCGGCCCGTGGCCAGCGGATGCGTCAACAGGCCCCGCCCGAACGCCGTCTCGTTGTCGCCATTGAAGACCCCGCCGAGCACCTGGACGTAAAACGGCAGGAAGTCGGGGATCCAGGTCCCCTCGACGCCCTTTTCCTTCAGGCCCTCCTCTCCCAGAAAGACGCGATAGACGTCGGGACGGTCGATCCACGGCAGATCGTGCTCATGGATGGCATTCGACCAGCCGAAGCGGTTCCGCATCTGGCCGAGCTTCGCCTGCGTCCCGTATGGCAGCGTGAGGAGCGTGAGGGTCGCTTCCGCGAGCGTCACGTTCATCTCGCCGCCCGGCGCCGCTTCACCCGCCTCGATCCTCATCTCGCCGCGGGCGAATGGATCGATCTGGCCGAACAGGCTCAACTCCACTTCGCGCGGAAAGAACCGGTTTTCGCGGCCCGTGAAGGTACCGCCGTTCGCCTTCTGCACATTGTGCTGCGTGAAGCTGCCCACGAAGTCGCCGGCGATGCCCATGTCGAACAGGAGCTGGCCGGAGCCGCGCTGCTGGTAGAGCCCGAACGGCTGACGTGGACGCACGAGCTCCGTCGCCGACGGTGGGCTCATCTGCGTTTGTGGATTCGCCGGCGACTGCGCCAGCGGCGCGGGCGGCACCGGCGGCGCCGCCATCTGGGGCTGCGGCTGGGTCTCCAGGCGCTGCAGCCGCTCCGTCAGGCCCTGGAGCTGCTGGCGGAGCTGCTCGATCTCCCGGCGCATCGCGGCGGCGTCCTGTGCCGCCGCCGGCGCCGCAGTCACCGCGACGAGCAGCGCGCTTACGACGATTCCCAGTGAACGCATGGTTGTCCTCCCATGACGACGAGATGGTCTGCGCCCGAGCGGCGCGACGAACCCGGACGACGAAGTACGGGGAGGCTAGGCGGAGGGAGGCGCGCGCGAGACTTCGAGGCGGCGCGCCGAGGAATCGATCACGAGCGCGGGCGCACAGATCAGGAGCGTGACGACGACGACCGCGACGGCGACGACGATAGCCGGCAGCGGCGCCACCGACCCCAGCGCGCCCATGAGCACGAGGTCGTGCTCCTGGTTGTAGAGTCCGATGCCCGCGCCGTCGTGGGTGTGTGCGAGCGTGGCGCCGGCGAGCAGCAGCGGCACCAGCACGACACCGAGCGCGAGCAACGCGCGGAAGCGCGATGCGGTCTGGCTCATCGAGACACTAGAAATACGTCAAACGCCCCGCGGTTGCAAGTTTCCGCGGCACCGGCGCCGATCACTCAGTGCCGGCGCCAGTCCGCGTGCGAGCCGGTGATGCGGTCGGCGACGAGGTTGCGCATCATCTCGAGCGTGCCGCCTCCGATCGCGAACATGCGCGCGTCGCGCATCATCCGCTCCAGCGGCAGCGTGCGGCCGTAGCCGGCCGCGCCGTGGATCTGCAGCGCCTCGCTGGTCACCTGCTGCGCCGTCTCGGCCGCGAAGGTCTTGGCCTTGGCCGCCTCCAGCGCGTCGGGGAACCGGTGACCCGCGCGCGCGGCCGCGCGGTGGATCAGCAGGCGTGCCGCGTCGATCTTGATCGCCATGTCGGCGAGCTTCCAGCGGATGCCCTGGAAGTCGCCGATCGGCCGGCCGAACTGCTTGCGGATGCTCGCATAGGCGAGGGCCTTTTCGTACGCCCCCTGGGCCAGGCCGAGCGCGACGGTGGCCGCGCCGAGGCGCTGGCCGTTGTAGGCGGCCATCAGCTTCTTGAAGCCGTCGCCCGGCCCGACGAGCAGGTTCTCACGCGGGACCTCGCAGGCCTCGAAGTGCAGCTCGCCCTCCGGGATCCCCCGCAGGCCCATCATGAATTCGCGGCGCCCGATGCGGAAGCCCGGCGTGTCGCGCTCGACGAAGACGCCGCCGATGCCCTCGGCGCCCGCGCGCACGCCGAAGCGCCCGTACACCAGATAGAGCCGCGAGGTCCCCGCCCCGGTGATCCAGCACTTGTGGCCGTGGATCCGGTACCCGCTCGGCGTCTCCTCGATCCGCGTCTGCATGTCCGTGGCGGCCGAGCCCGCCGCCGGCTCGCTGATCGCGATGGCCGGCTTCTCGCCCTCCAGCACCCACGGAAACCACCGCCGCTTCTGCGCGTCGGTGCCGTAGGCGTTGAGCGCGCCGACCGTCCCCAGATTTCCCTCGACGACGATGCGCCCGGTGATGCCGCACGCGCGCGCGATCTCCTCGATGACGAGGATCACGTCGAGCAAGGGCCGCCCGCCGCCGCCGTACGCCGTGGGCACCGCCATGCCCATGAAGCCGGCGGTCACCAGATCCTTCACGTTGTCCCAGGGATACTGCTCGCTCGCGTCCCAGCGCGCCGCCCGCTCGGCGAACGTGCGGTCGGCCAGGTCGCGTGCGCGCTGGCGCAACGTCTGCTGCTCGGCGGTGAGCTCGAAGTCCATGCGGGCAGTGTAGCGCGAAGGCGGCGCCTTGACCCCGATGGGCGCGCGCCCTAGGCTGCGCCTCGATGAGCTGTCCGCAGTGTGGTCAGGACAATCCTACGGTCGCGCGCTTCTGCAACGGCTGCGGCGCGCGGCTGGCCACGGCCTGCCCGGCGTGCGGCCAGTCGAACCCCGGGGGCAGCCGCTTCTGCAACGGGTGCGGCGCGCGCCTCATAGCCGACGACGGCGCCGCGGACGCGCGCGGCGCGGGCGTCCATACGCCCAGGCATCTCGCCGAGCGCATCCTGACGTCGCGGACGGCGCTCGAAGGCGAGCGCAAGCAGGTGACCGTGCTCTTCGCCGATCTGAAAGGCTCCATGGAGCTGCTGGCCGAGCGAGACCCCGAGGACGCACGCAAGCTCCTCGATCCAGTCCTCGAGCGGATGATGGACGCCGTCCATCGATACGAGGGCACGGTGAATCAAGTGATGGGTGACGGCATCATGGCGCTCTTCGGCGCGCCGCTGGCGCACGAGGATCATGCGGTGCGCGCCTGTTACGCGGCGCTGCGCATGCAGGACACCATTCGGCGCTACTCGGAAGAGCTGCGGCGCAGCCAGGGTATCGAGGTGCAGGTCCGCGCCGGGCTCAACTCCGGTGACGTCCTGGTCCGCAGCATCGGGAGCGATCTGCGAATGGACTACACCGCCGTCGGCCAGACCACGCACCTGGCCGCTCGCATGGAACAGCTCGCGCTCCCGGACACGATCCGGCTCACGGCGGAGACGCTGCGGTTGGCCGAAGGCTTCGTGCAGGTCAAGCCGCTCGGGCCGGTGCCGGTCAAAGGCATCGCCGAGCCCGTGGAGATCTTCGAGCTGGTCGGCGCCGCGAGCGTGCGGACTCGCCTGCAGGCCTCGTGGGCGCGAGGGTTCACGCGCTTCGTCGGACGCGAGCCGGAGCTCGAGCAGATTCGCCAGGCGGCCGAGCAGGCCAAGGGGGGGCGCGGCCAGGTGGTCGCCGTCGTCGGCGAACCCGGCGTCGGCAAGTCGCGGCTCTTGCACGAGTTCGTTCACTCGCATCGCACGCAGGGATGGCTCGTGCGCGAGGCGAGCTCGGTCTCCTACGGCAAGGCGACGCCGTTCCTGCCGCTGGCCGATCTCCTGCGCGGATACTTTCGCATCGAGGACCGCGACGAGACGCGGACCGTGCGCGCCAAGGTCACGGGCACGGTGCTCACCCTCGACCGGGCGCTGGAGGACGCCGTGCCCGCCGTGTCGTGGCTGCTCGACGCCCTGCCGCCGGACGACGCCTTTCTCAGCCTCGATCCCGCGCAGCGCCGACGCCGGGCCATCGACGGCGCCAAGGGGTTGCTCCTGCGTGAGAGCCGCGTCCAACCGCTGCTGCTGCTGTTCGAGGATCTCCACTGGATCGACGAAGAAACGCAGGGCTTTCTGGACGCCCTCGTGGAGAGCCTGCCGACGGCGCCGATCCTCCTCGCCGTGAACTATCGGCCCGAGTACCGCCACGGGTGGGGCCACAAGACGTATTACCGACAGCTGCGGATCGACCCGCTGGCGCCCGAAAGCGCTGACGAGCTGCTGCAGGGGCTGCTCGGCGAGGATCCGTCCGTCCGGGCTCTGAAGCCTCTCCTGATCGAGCGCACCGAGGGCAATCCGCTCTTTCTCGAGGAAAGCGTGCGGACGCTCGTGGAAACACGCGCCTTTGTCGGCGAGCCTGGTGCGTACCGGCTCACGCGGTCAGTCGACGCCATCCAGATGCCAGCCACCGTGCAGGCGATTCTGGCCGCCCGGATCGACCGCCTGCCACCCGAGCTCAAGCGCCTGTTACAAGCCGCCTCGGTCATCGGCAAGGATGTCCCGGTGGCGTTGCTCGAGTCCATCGTCGAGATGGCCGGCGAGGACCTCCGGGGCGCGCTGGCCGCGCTACAGACCGCGGAGTTCCTGTACGAAACGCGACTGTTCCCGGATCTGGAATTCACGTTCAAGCACGCGCTCACGCACGAGATCGCGTACGGCGGCGTGCTGGCCGACCGCAAGCGCACGCTCCACGCGGCACTCACCGAGGCGCTCGAGCGCCTCCACGCCGACCGGCTCATCGAGCAGGTCGAGGTCCTCGCCCATCATGCGGTGCGCGGCGGGCTCACGGACAAGGCGGTGCACTACCTGCGCCTGGCCGGCGAGAAATCGGCGGGACGCTCGGCGAGCCGCGAAGCCGTCGAGTTCTTTCAGGCGGCCCTCGGCATCCTTGCCGGGCAGCCGGAGACTTCTGCCACGCTGTCGGCGGCGCTCGACCTACACGTCGCTCTCGGCCCCGTGTTGATAAGCCTCAAGAGCGCCGGGGCACCGGAGGTGGCCGCCCTGTACTCCCGCGCGCTGACGCTCGTCGAGCGCCTCGGCGACACGTCGCGCCGCTTTCTGGTGCTGTGGGGATTGTGGTTCATCGACTACACCCGAGGACGCTACGCGGCCGCTCGCGAGAAGGGTGAGCGCTTGCTCGAGGATGCGAGTGGCGGAGACGACAGCGGCCGCCTCGTCGAGGCCCACCATGCGCTGTGGCCGACGCTCCTCGCGATGGGCGATGCGAGAGCGGCCGTCCCGCACATGGAGCGTGGGATCGCCCTGTACGAGCGGGAGCGGCACGCGTCGCAGGCGTTCCTCTACGCCGGCCACGATGCCGGCGCGTGCTGCCGATATCAGCTCTCGGCGGCTCGCTGGCTCCTGGGCTATCCCGACCGGGCCGTCGAGCACGCGCGCGACGCGCTGCGTCTGGCGGAGGAGCTGCGGCATCCGCATACGATCACGGTCACGCTGTGGTTCTCGGCGTGGCTTCAGTACCAGCGCGGTGAGCGCACGGCCGCCGCCGAGACGGCGCAACGACTGCTCGCGTTGATCGACGCCTACGGATTTGTTCCATGGGGCGACATCGCGATCGTCGTGCCGCCCGCCACCGACGCCACGCACCTCGACGCTGCGGCGCTGGCGGACCTACACCGACGGCTGATGCTCATTCCGACGGCGGCGTGGCGACAGGTGTTCTCGCTCTGCGTCCTCGCCGAGCTGTGTCACGAGGCGGGCCAGCCCGCCGAGGGCCGCCGCGCCCTGACCTCGATCGCCCAGACCATTCGCGAAGCGGCGCTGGCGCCAGAAATCTGGCGACTCGAGGGCGAGCTCCTGCTCCAGGAGGGCGTCTCGAACGCCGACGAGGCAGAACGCTGTTTTCGCACCGCGCTCGACATCGCGCGCCGCCGCTCGGAGAAGTCGCTCGAGCTGCGCACCGCGAGCAGCCTGGCGCGGCTGCTCGCCACGCGAGGCCGGCGCGACGAGGCGCGCCACGAACTGGCGGAAGTTTACAGCTGGTTCACGGAGGGATTCGACACGCGCGACCTCCGCCGCGCGAAGGCGCTGATCACGGAGCTCGGCGGGTGAGCCCTACCCTCGGTAGGAGAAGCTAGATGTGAATCGCGTGGCCGAGCGCGGCCAGCGTGGCCTCGAGCGCCGCCTCGGACAGCGTGGGATGCGCGTGGATCGTGTGCATGATCTCGTCGACGGTGGCTTCGAGCGTGCGGCCCACCGCGAACTCGTGGATGAT
>Ga0137415_10001836_pt1 | contig 21154 bp, 18 predicted proteins | sample CZODoug3_1_1_16f_FD_183082 | JGI IMG/M metagenome (GOLD analysis project Ga0137415, IMG submission 183082) | Vadose zone soil fungal communities from Angelo Coast Range Reserve, California, USA - CZODoug3_1_1_16fungal (Hybrid Assembly) | ecosystem: Environmental > Terrestrial > Soil > Vadose...
GTTCCAGCCCCTCGGCGGCATCGCGGTAATTTCGGATAACACATGGGCGGCATTTCAAGGCCGAAAGAAGCTAAACATCTCCTGGGATAATGGGCCGAACGAAGAGTACAACTCTGCTGCATACAAAAACGAGCTGCGCGAGACGACACACAAGCCATGCAAAGTGGCGCGCGGTGTCGGAGATGTCGACGTCGCGTTTTCGAAGGGCGGAAAGATTTTCGAGGCTGACTACTACGTGCCGTTACTGGCTCACGCGGCCATGGAACCGCTGGTAGCACTCGCCGAATTCAAAGACGGCAAAGTGACAGCGTGGGCTCCCACGCAGAACCCTCAAGCTGTGCAAGACATTGTCGCGAAAGAGTTGGGAATTTCACCCAACGATGTCATCTGTCACGTGACGCTGCTCGGAGGGGGATTCGGGCGCAAATCGAAGCCCGATTACGTTGCGGAGGCCGCGGTCCTGTCCAAGAAAGTAGGCCGGCCCGTGAAAGTGGTCTGGACGCGAGAGGACGACATCAAGTTCGATTACTACAACGCCGTCGCAGCCATGTACTTCAAAGCTGCTTTGGATACGAAAGGGAAGCCGACTGCGTGGCTGCAGAGGTCGGTGTTTCCTCCCATTACTTCAACGTTTGATGTGAACGCGGTCTACGGCGACCCGCCACATCTACAGCAGGGTTGGACCGACCTGCCCTACGATCTTCCGAACATCAGCATCGAGAACGGACCGGCCAAAGCGCACGTGCGCATCGGTTGGCTGCGCTCGGTCGCGAATATTTATCATGGCTTTGGAATCCAGTGCTTCACGGACGAGCTTGCAAACCGCGCTCATCGCGACCCGCTTGAGTATTTGCTCGATCTGATCGGGCCGGCGCGCACGATCGACTTCAACGGCGTGAGTTACCCGAATTATGGTGCATCGCTGGAGACGTACCCGTGGGAAACGGGCCGGCTGCGCCACGTTACAGAGATGGTTGCGGAAAAGTCCGGGTGGGGAAAGCGCAAGCACAGCAAGGGCAGTGGCGTCGGGATTGCGGCACACCGCAGTTTCTTGACGTATGTGGCCACGGTCGTTGAAGTCGAGGTCAACGACCATGGCGAGGTGCGGATTCCTCGCGTGGATACGGTGTTGGATGCGGGCTTGGTGGTCAACCCGGAAGCGACGCGCGCGCAGTTCGAGGGCGCGGCGGTGTTTGGCACGAGCGTGGCCCGCAGCGGGCAGATTACGGCGACGAAAGGAGCGATCGATCAATCGAACTTTCAGGACTACACGGTGGCTCGAATCAACGAAGCTCCTTCTCAGACAAACGTCTACATCGTCGATAGCGACGCTCCTCCAGCGGGCGTCGGCGAGCCAGGAGTGCCACCGTTTATCGCGGCGTTCTGCAACGCTATCTATGCCGCAACGGGGAAGAGGGTGCGAGATCTGCCGATCACAAATTACGGCTTGAGCTGAGTGCTGACGCAAGAGCACGAAGCCGTTGAACACCAGCTTGTGAAACGAGGAGAAAGTGATGCCAGTAAGAAAGAATCGAGATTCTCTAGTCTGTACCTGCGCAATTCTGATCGTAATCGTCGCAGAGATATTATTGTTTTCGGCGTCGGATGCGCGAGCAGGCGGCGGTCAAGACAGCGCTGGCGCCAAGGCGACTTTCCAAACGAAATGCGCGATGTGCCATGGTCCCGACGGAACCGGCTCGGAAGTTGGAAAGAGCCTGAACATCCCGGATCTTCGCTCCGAGGCAGTTCGGAAGGTACCCGATGCGGAACTCGTGAAGATAGTTTCTGACGGCAAGGGCGGAATGCCTCCCTTCAAGGGATCGCTCACCGAGGCACAGATTCACGCGTTGGTAAGGTACGTTCGCTCGCTACGGCAGCATAAGAAGTAGTTTGGGCTTTGGACCGCAAAGGGTTTTGAAATTGAACTTGAGATAGCTCGACCCTGCGCGCAAGAGCCTGGGGTAACTTCAAGGAAGGGAATTTGGAGGTCAATCGTGAGTAATAAGAAGAGTATTTCAGCAAGTGCTGCGGGCGAAGTTTCGCTTGGCGGGGAACTTTCTGTCCATCGTCTTGGCTATGGCGCAATGCGGCTTACGGGCGAAGGCATTTGGGGACCGCCAAAGGATCGCAAAGGGGCGATAGCGGTTCTACGGCGCGCGATAGAACTAGACGTCAATTTCATTGACACCGCGGACTCTTACGGTCCTCATGTGAACGAGGAACTGATCGCCGAAGCGTTATTTCCGTATCCAGCGGACCTTGTGATTGCAACGAAGGGAGGCTGGAACCGTCCCGGCCCGAATCAATGGACCCACGATTCATCTCCCTCGCACCTCCGCAAGGCGATTGAGGGAAGTCTCAAGCGACTGCGCGTGGACCGGATCGATGTCTATCAACTGCATACACCGGACCCCGTTATTTCGTTCGAGGCATCGATGGAAACCCTGGCGCAACTGCGCAATGAAGGCAAGATACGGCTGGTCGCGCTCTCCAACGTGACGCAGGAGCACATCGTGCGGGCGCGCAAAATCGTGCCCATCGTTTCCGTGCAGAACCGCTATAGCTTTGCCGACCGCGAATGGGATTACGTGGTGGATTATTGCGAGCGCAATGCGATTGCCTTTATCCCCTGGTTTCCACTGGGAGCAGGCAAGGTTGCCGGCGACATCCTTGAGCGAATCGCGCGAGCGCACCAAGCCACTCCGATGCAAATAGCGATAGCGTGGCTGTTGCGGCGATCTCCCCTCATACTGCCGATCCCGGGAACTTCGTCGATCGAACATCTCGAGGAGAATGTTGCGGCGGCTTCTCTGCGCTTAACGGAGGAAGAATACCAAAAGCTCTTTGCCGTGCCGGCGCTGGTCGCGACGCGGTAAATAGTCGTGCTAGGCGGCTCAGTCTTGCAGGTCGTCCGGTTCGCGGTCTTGTGGACCTAGCTGAATGTGTTCAATGCCGGTGTTCCCGGTGGGATTCTCTTTTTCGGCTTGTTTCTCGAGCTTTCTTTGGGCTCGGCGCGCGGCTTTTTCGCGTTGCTTATCGAGTCTCTTCATTTCCTTCTGGCGTTTTTGAAATGTCGTCGTCATCCCGTCTCCTTTAACTGCGAGGCTCACTGCCCATTGCGGCGGGCTCACCGTGGCGAGGCTGCGCTTTCAAAACTACCAGCGGGGCTCGCGAGGCTGGCGTGCGGATTCGCGATAATCTTCATTGGAGAATCGTTCCCGGCCGCCGCGGCCTCCGCCACCACCACCACCGGAACGAGGACCGCCGCCGCCCCCAGCCACTTTGGGACGCGCTTCGTTGATCTTAAGGTTGCGTCCACCAAGCTCTTTTCCGTCGAGGGCCGCAATGGCCTTCGCGGCTTCTTCGTCGTTCGGCATTTCGACAAAGGCAAAGCCGCGGGCGCGGCCAGTTTCCCTATCCATTACCAGGTGGACGCGCGTCACTTGCCCGTAGGGCTTGAATAGCGCGCTCAATTCCGCTTCCGTCGTTTGAAAGCTCATGTTGCCGACAAAAAGATTCTTCATCACCTTCTCCTTAATTCTGCGCAGCTTTCGCTGCTGGCTATCACGGAGCGATACGTGAACGTCAATTCGTGGGAAGGAAAAGACGATGCGGATTGCAGGCGTGACACCCAAATTCCACGGTGCCTGTGCTTTAAATTCAGTTACCCCGATCCCCTTGACCGCTAGGGCGCGGCTTGTCTCGGAAGCAAAGGTATTGTAACAGCTTCGGGACGAAGCTGTTACAAATACCGAGCCGATTAGCCTTCCAGTTGGGATTGCAGGACTTCTCCCGGAAGCAGGACCATCTTGGCCCTTTGCGCTGACGGCAGCGACGCTATTCGATCTCGCGTCGGCTCGTTGCGTACCGGGCGTTCGGGCTTTGTGCTTGCGCCAGCCAGGGATAGTCGCTCCATCCGGGTGCCGAGCGTCCGCTCCAATTGGAACAGGTCCGATCGCTGGTCCCGCGTGAATAGAGTGGAAGCGACACCATGTTCGCCGGCGCGTCCGGTGCGGCCAACGCGGTGGATGAAATTTTCCGCCACTTCCGGCAAATCGTAGTTGATGACGTGAGCGATGTCCTGCACGTGAATTCCGCGCGAGGCGAGGTCGGTCGCCACCAAAACGCGATAACGCCCCTGCTGAAATCCAGCCAGGGCCGAGGTGCGCTGAGATTGCGAGCGGTCGCCGTGGATCATTGCGGCATGAATGCCGTCGCGGTTCAAGGTTTTCGTGATTCGCTCCGTGCCGCGCTTGGTGCGAGAGAATACGAGGCACCGGCCGCGCTCTTTGGTAAGAAGATGAAGGAGCGCGTCTTGTTTGCCATCGGCAGTGACTTCAAACGCCTGCAGCCGCACGTTTTCCGAGGGCTTCAGCGTGGAACCGAACGCCAGGCGCACCGGGTTACGCGTGTATTCCTTCACGAGGTTAGCCATCGCGCCTTCCATGGTTGCGGAGAAGCACATTGTCTGGCGTTCCTTGGGCAGGATCGCGGCTATCCTGCGAATCGCAGGAAGAAATCCCATGTCCAACATGCGATCCGCTTCATCGAGTACAAGAATTTGCAGCTCGCGGAAATGAATCAGCCTGCGGTCGAGAAAATCTTGGAGGCGTCCGGGAGTGGCGACAACCAGCCCGGGACCCTTGCGGATGACGTGCAGTTGTTGCGCTTCGGACAATCCGCCCACGACGAGAGCCGCAGGGGAGAGTTGTTTGCCGCGCAGAGCGTTGTATTGATCCACGACTTGCATGGCAAGTTCGCGTGTTGGGACAAGGACGAGCGCGGAGATTCCCGGTGAAGTACGCCGTAGAAGCTTTTCTAGCACGGGAATGAGGAACGCGAGGGTCTTACCCGTGCCGGTTTGCGCCGTCGCGAGCACATCCTTGCCTTCCAGAGCGTGCGGGATTGCCGCGGCCTGGACGGGAGTAGGTGTCGAAAAACGGGCACCCGATAGACGCTCCTTTATATAAGTAGAAATCGGTAGTTCTGAAAAAATTTGCATTTTGCTTTCTTGCTGGGGTAATCGCGCGCGCACACGGAGTCCGGGCGAGCTGGGCGACTAAATAGCCAGTCTTGTTTTTAAATTACGCTGAAGACGAACGGAGAAGACTGAGGGCGGGTTTCTCAGATATCAGATATCGAACCAGAGGGGCCGCACAACACAACCGCGGTATTAAGCGCAAAAGAAGTATACCACAGATTCGCCTGGAGACTTCAAGGCGTAATTCCTCAATGTGTTGCGAGAGACGCACTATGGCAATTGCGCTTGGACGGTAGAGCGTCGACGTGCGAGACTCTGCTGCGCGTGAACAAGATTATATTTCTTGGCGGAGTGATCCTGGCGGTGACCGGATTGGTTTCGCCTGCGATTGCACTGCTTGGCGGACTCATCTACGGGCTGACGCTCGCGCATCCTTTTCAGGCGCAGAGCAGGGACCTTACAAAGTTCCTGCTGCAAGGTTCGGTGGTCGCGCTGGGTTTTGGGATGAACTTGCACGAAGTTCTTCATGCGGGCCGCTCCGGTTTTGTGTATACCGCGGTGAGCATTACGGCGGCGCTGCTGCTGGGGCTGGGGCTGGGATACGTCATCCGCGTTTCCGAGAAGCCGTCATTTCTGATCAGCGCGGGGACGGCGATTTGCGGCGGCAGCGCCATCGCGGCCGTTGGGCCGATTATCGATGCAAGCGAAGAAGAGATGGCCGTCTCACTAGGAGCGGTGTTCATCCTGAATTCGGTGGCGCTGTTCCTTTTTCCTCCGGTCGGCTTCGCATTGCATATGAGCGAGGGCCAGTTTGGGCTGTGGTCCGCGCTGGCGATTCACGACACCAGCTCGGTAGTCGGCGCCACGGCAAAATACGGCACGATTGCGCTGGCTATCGGCACTACGATTAAGCTTGCCCGCGCGCTCTGGATCGTTCCGTTATCCGTCGGGACTGCGGTAGCGTTCAAGAGCAAGGCGCGCATTCAATGGCCGTGGTTCATATTGCTTTTTTGCATTGCGGCACTGCTGAATACCTTGCTGCCGCGGTTCGATGCGGTCTTCGGTGCGCTGAATCACATGGGGAAGTTGGGTCTGACCGTGACGCTATTCCTGATTGGTGCAAGCCTGAACAGGGAAACGCTGCGGAAGGTTGGGATTCGGCCGCTCCTACAGGGCCTCACGCTGTGGGTTATCGTTGGAGTCAGCACGCTGGCGCTGATTCTGTTTAACTGGATTCACGTGTGAGCCCGGGTGCGCGCATTCAAGCAATGGAGGCCGCCAATGGAGCAGGCCGCGAACAACGGAATTGTCGACAAACTCAGCAATCACTCCGTAGACGAGACAGTAGAGAAGCTAAAGGGAATTTTGCAGAGTAAGGGAGTAACGCTATTTGCGATGATTGACCACAGCGGAGAAGCAGCAAAGGTAGAAATGAAAATGCGGCCTACCAAGCTGCTGATTTTTGGCAATCCCAAAGGGGGCACGCCGTTGATGCTGGCCGCGCCCAGCAGCGCGATCGACTTGCCCCTCAAGATTTTGGTTTGGGAGGACGAGCAGGGAAAGGCCTGGGTTTCCTACAACAGTCCCAGGTATTTGCAAAAACGGCACGGCTTTCCCGAGAACCTGGTGCAAAACATCGCGGTAGTGGAGACATTGGCCGCCAAAGCGGCCGAGTGATTCTTAGTGTTGCACGCGAAGCAGCATGCCGCTGCCACTGCGAATCTTCACAGGGCCGTGTTCGGATACCAAGACGATTTCGCCGCGCGGATCGGTCCGTCCCTCATGTCCAATCGTTACGTAAGGAAAACCATAGGCACCGCAAGCATCCGAGGAGAAAACCCAGAACGCTTGCGGCCGATCGTTTCCATCGATAGGGCCACGGCAGTTCGCATCCTCGTTAGAATTCGCTTGGGCGAGCACTCCGTCATAGGTGGCACGGCCCACTACGCGATCGCCGTTATAGACCTCGCCGCCTTTTCCGTAAACGACTTCGCCGCCAACCTGAACAGTGGGCAGCCAGTCGTAAACGTCACTTTCTCCCGCGCCGGTGGTCGGCGTCTGCGCGAACTCGACTTCGAGAGTGGATGCCATGGCTCTGAGGTTGGTGAGCACAAGGACGGATTCCTTACCTTGCACGACGGTGTCGAATTTCAATGTGAGCGTGGCCTTTGTGGCCATAGTGGCCCGCGTGACGGCAATGATCTGACCAAAAACTTTAGACCCGGCGCGCAGCTTCGAGCCATTCCCCAGCGGGACGTCTTGCATAATCCTGGCCTTAATCTGGTCTCCTGGTTTGCTTTTCTCGGATGAGAGTGCGCCCAGACGGATGGGAACGATGGTTCCTGACGGGATTTCCAATTGACGTGCGTCTACATCTGCCGAGGATGATTCGGCCATTGCGGAATTGACAATTATTTGCGGGGCGCTATCCGCTCTTGACGCAAACGCGAATGCGAGTGTAATCGCAAGAAAAAGGGAAGGATGCAAGACGGGATGGGAAGTACCTTGAATGGACTTCATCGCAGCTCCTGATAATGGCGTCCGATTGACGCTGCGTGCGGACTCAAGATTTAATTTTGCTCCGATCCTCGCATGACCGCAAATTGCGACGAATTTGGGCGGCGCTTCGCCTTTAGAGGCCCCTGTCGCAATTTTCATTTCGTGCACAGGTGACGATGGGCGTGGTGACGCTTGCCGGGTCCTTATCGTAGCGTGAAATCAAGACTCGGATGCGGGAACCGACATCGCGTCTTTTGTTCATCGCCTTCGGCCTTGCGCCACGGCGACGAGATGCAACGCTTTGCGACTCGCGCCCGTCAAAGACATATCGGTTTGTGTTCGGTGGGGGATGATGCTTCGATGGGCACGGGTTTTTGGCGTCGCAGGGCTGCTGCTGACATCCATGGCGGACGCGGACGGTGCCCTAGGTCAAGATAAGCCGGAGGCTCCCACTCCCAAGAGCACACCGACTTCGTCCCAATCCCGATCCCAATCCGGAGACATTCAGAATCCAGCCGCTTCCGCGGACCGTAACGCACCGCAGGACGAGAATCCCAAACGAATCCTGGGAATCATTCCAAACTTTCAGACTAAGAACGACCAGCCCGCGGAGTACGAGCCGATGTCGGTGAAAGAGAAGTATGTGCTCGCCTGGCACCAGTCCGTGGATATCAGCGCGCACTTCGGCAATGCGTTTCAGGCGATGCTCCAGCAGGCCAGCAACGGGCAGCCCCACTATGGGCAGGGCTGGGGACCGTATGCGCAGCGCTTTGGTGCTGCGGAGGCGGACCAGGCTACCTCGGCGTTCTTTATTTTTGGATTGTTGCCGCACGTCTTGCATGATGATCCGCGCTACTTCCGCCAAGGCAAGGGCTCTGCCTGGTATCGCATCCGCTATGCGGCCACGCGAACGGTGATCACTCGCAGGGATTCTGGCGAACCAACGTTCAACACGCCGCAGGTCTTAGGTCAACTTATGCAACAAAGTATTTCGACTGCCTACTATCCACAGCAGGACCGCTCGGCAAGCGCGGTATTCCAGAATTGGGGCGTCAATCTTGCTTACAACAGCGCGTACAACGTCCTGAAAGAGTTTTATCCGGACTTTCTGAGGATTGTGTTCCACCGCCATCGGACACCGGCCAGCGGCGAACCGGCTCAATAGCTGTCATGTTGAGCGAACCGTCTGTACATTATGCGATTCGGAAACATTGAAGGTCTAAACAGCGGCGCTGCGGCTGCGAGCGGTTCTCACGAAGTTCAGAAATCGGTGCGCCAATTCGCGAATTCTCCCCTCCTGCCGCTTTTGTACGGCTTCGCTGGGAATCAGTTCGCGTCCGATGCCGAGTGCCGCCGCTCCCGCCAAAATGAAACTGACCGCCGTCTGCTGATTCACGCCTCCAGCGGCGATCAATGGGATCCTCGGAAAGGGCCCCTTGAGAGCGCGAATGTAGCTGTCGCCGCCAACCTGCGCGCATGGAAACACCTTGATGAAATCCGATCCGGCTTTCCACGCCGTTACGATTTCAGTGGGCGTAAGGGCACCGGCTATCATCGTCAAGTTTCTCTGCTTCGCGAATTCCACGATTTCGAGATCGAGTCCAGGACTGGTTAGAAAGGCCACGCCTGCGTCCACGCAGAGGCGCGCGGTCTCAAGGTCCAGCACAGTTCCGCCGCCGACAACCACGTGCGGAAGGTTTTTCACCAAATGAGAGATCACCTCTAGGGCGCCAGGCACAGTCATGGTGATTTCCACTATGGGAATACCGCCTCGGGCGATCACTTCAGCGGCGAAAAGCGCATCTTCGGGAGAGGAGGTACGAACAGCGGGAAGAATGCCGATCTCCTGGATTTTGGCGCAGACCTCGTTCTTTTCCAAAGGGTCTCTCTCCGTATGCAACCCCAAAGCCCACACGGATACATTCAGGCTTTGACTTTGCCCATCAGACTGTGGCCGTGGCGTTGCGGATGGTATCCTTACAACGGCGTCGTTGAATTGGTCAAGAGCAGCGTAGGCAGGTTAATGCCGGGATTTGTGGCGTCGACTTACATGAGAGTGCGCAATCATCAAAGATTTGTCCGAACGGTCGCCTTATGGCTGTTCGCGGCTCTCTCTTTGCTGCTTGTATTTGCGAGGCGAACTGCGGCCGCCGCTGCCTCTCCGGCCCACGCAGCCACACATTTTGCCATCGCCGATTTCGATGGAGATAGCCGCCCGGATTTCGCCAGCGTTGACGCCGGTCAAATTAGCACGCGGTTCACTAAGTATTGGATCGAGTTTCGATTGAGCGGCGGGCCGAGCAGGGGCGTAACTATCACCGGGCCCACCGGCGGGCTTCAAATCGCCTCCCGCGACGTAAATGGAGACAGCTTCCCGGATGTAATCGTCACGACAGTGTGGACGAACACGCCCGTCGCCGTCCTCTTGAACGACGGCGTGGGGAACTTTACAAGTTCCAGCCCGTCCGAATTTCAGAGTGCCTTCAACGGCTTCGGAACGTCTTGGACGCCTGCCGCGGACGAAATCAGAGACGCCACCGCACTCCCCCTCGCCCGCTACGTTCCCGGTTACTGCCGAACTGAATGCGGTCCTTTGGCGTTCGGAGAGATACTCTGGCGGATTGTTCCAGGACGTCGCTCCGCGTCACGTTTGACCGCCACCGCACCCTTCATTGGCCGAGCGCCACCTCGTCTGTAAAGTTGTAAGACACCTTCTAAAATCACAAAAGTTTGTTTAGCCGTAGAACCGACGGCCGATACCGGACATCACCATAGTCGGGCCGCATTGCGTGAGCGGCGCTCTCACCTTTCCGTACAGACAATTGGACCTGTGACCGGCACGAAAGCGATGGAGGTTTCAATGAAGGTGTTTACCGGGCGCCTGTTGCTTGCGCTCTTCCTGGCTGCCCTTTCCGCGAGCAGCGGTTTGGCGCAGAGAGCGTTGACCTGGCAGGAAATTCGAGACAAGTTCGAGCAGGCGAATCCGTCTTTGCGGGCGGGGCAAATCGGCGTCGACGAATCGCGAGCCCAGGAGATTACGGCGTATCTCCGCCCGAATCCGAACCTTGCTGTGTCCGTCGATGGCATTCAGATCACGCCTTCGCAGGGAGTCTGGAAGCCGCTCTCCGGTGCTACTGAGTCGCCAAACCTCAGCTACTTGCATGAACGGCGACACAAGCGGGAACTGCGGCTCGAGAGCGCTCAGGATGCGACCAAGATCGCGGTCTCTGGACAGTCGGATCTGGAACGAACTCTCGTGTTCGATTTGCGAAACGCATTCATTCAAGCGCTCCAGGAAAAGGCTGTTCTCAGCCTGGCCCGGGAAAACCTTTTGTATTACGACCACGTTCTGGACGTGAATCGTGAGCGCTATAAGGCAGGCGCGATCGCTCAAGTTGATTTGGACCGTCTTGAAATACAGCGGGTGCAATATGAATCCGATCTGCAAACCGCGGAAGTCAATCTGCGCACAGCTAAGATCCAGCTCCTCGCGCTGTTGAACGATCGAACGCCGGTGGAGCAGTTTGATGTTGCCGGCCCCTTCGACTTCTCGGATCAGATCATGGCTTTGGATGCCGCGCGGCAAATTGCTCTCGATACGCGGCCAGACTTGCGGGAAGCTCTCCAGTCCGTCGAGAAAGCCAAGACGGATCATCGGCTTGCCATTGCCAACGGCTCGACCGATCCGACGTTTGCTGCGTGGTGGACGCATAATCCTTCGTTTAACAACCCCTTTGACCACGAAAGTCTAGGCGCCAGTGTCAGTTTTCCGCTGCGGATTTTCGATCGCAACCAAGGAGAAAAATTGCGTACCCAGCTCGATATCGGACGCAGCGAAAGCCTGATGGAAGGTACGCGCGCACAGGTGTTCAGCGATGTTGATTCCGCACACGCAACCGTGACCAGCACGGTGACCCTTCTTGCGCCCTACAAGGCACGGTATCTTCAGCAGGCATCGCGAATCCGGGACACCATTTCGTTCTCGTACGAGCATGGAGCCGCATCTCTCCTTGATTTCCTGAATGCTCAGTCAGACTACCGCAGCGTACAACTCAGTTACCTCAACTTGGTCGCTTCCTATCTAAGCGCCGCAAATCAATTGAATCTTGCCGCGGGACGCGAGGTCATCCAATGAGGTGCGCAGGCAAGAAAACGTCGGCCGCGTTTTGCAGCTTGCTTCTGCTGGCCGCGGGCTGCGGGCAGAGCAAGGGCGATCCAAAGGCGGAAGCTCCGCCACCGCCGAAAGTGGAGCGAGAAGAAGATGTGAACGTCGTCCATGTGGATCATCCGGAGCAATTCCCGCTGGCAGTTGCGGTGCAACATATCTCGGCTTCGCAGTTGATGGCGACGGGGGCGATTAGTCCGGATATCTCGCGAACCGTGCCGGTGATTTCGCTGGCGGCTGGGCGAGTTGTGGATATTCACGCGAAGCTCGGAGATACGGTGCAAAAAGGTCAAGTCTTGCTGCGTGTGCAGAGTGCGGACCTGTCCGGCGCATTCTCCGACTATCGAAAAGCGGTAGCGGATGAGCAACTCGCGCGCACTCAGTTCGAGCGGGCAAAGCTGCTCTACGACAAGGGAGCGATTTCATTAAATGACTTACAGGTGGCGCAAGATGCGGAAGACAAGACCAAAGTAGACGTTGAGAACACGACGGAGCGTCTTCGGGTATTGGGCGCGGACATCAACCACCCGGCAGCGATCGTGGATATACGCGCGCCCGTTTCCGGCGTGATCACGGACCAACAAGTTACCGCCGCGGGCGGCGTGCAGGGCCTCAGTTCGCCCAACCCGTTTACAGTCTCGGACCTCTCCCATGTTTGGATTTTGTGTGACGTGTACGAGAACGACCTCGCCAATGTACACGTTGGCGAGACCGCCGAAATTCGACTAAATGCCTATCCCGATAAGCTATTCACCGGACGTATTGGGAATGTTGGTCCGGTGCTGGATCCCACTCTTCGCACCGCCAAGGTTCGCATTGAAGTGGTCAACCCGGGAATGATGCGCATCGGAATGTTCGTTGCCGCGACATTCCATGGACAGAAGAAGGAGACGCACGCCACTGTTCCCGCAGCGGCGATTTTGCATCTGCACGACAGAGATTGGGTGTATGTCCCGATCGGCGGAGACAAATTTCGCCGAGTAGAAGTTGTGGCGGGGCGCACGTTACCCGGCGACATGCAGGAAATCGTTTCAGGGATAACAGCAGGCCAGCAGGTCGTCGGCAATGCGTTGGCGTTGCAGAATACGGTGGAGCAATAGGTGAGAGCGTATAGAAAGTATCGGGGGGCGGCAGAGCGATGCGCGGGCTGATCGACTTTGCTCTAAACAATCGGTTCATGGTGCTGGCGCTGGCGGTGCTCTTGCTGGTGTGGGGCGCCATATCCTTTCACAACCTCCCCGTGGAGGCGTACCCGGACGTCGCGAACAACTATGTGCAGATCATCACGCAGTGGCCGGGACGCGCGGCAGAAGAGGTCGAGCAACAAGTTACGATCCCCATTGAAATCCAGATGAACGGAACGCCGCACCTGGCGCACCTGCGTTCGGCTTCGCTCTTTGGCCTATCCAGCGTGATGCTCATCTTCGACGACGATTCGGTCAATGACGTTAATCGAGAGAAGGTGTTGGAACGGCTTTCGCAGCTCACATTGCCCAATGGTTTGCAGCCGCAGATGGGCGCGGACTGGAGTCCGGTGGGACAAATCTTCTGGTACACGCTGAAGAGCACAAATCCGAAGTATGACCTGATGGAATTGAAGTCTATTGAGGATTGGACGCTCGAGAAACAATTCAAGTCCGTGCTTAACGTCGTTGATGTTTCAAGCTTCGGCGGGCCCACGCGCGAATACCAGGTGCGTGTGGACCCCGCCAGGCTGGTGGCTTACGGGCTCAGTCTTGGCCAAGTGGAGCAGCAGCTCGCGAACAACAACACGAATGCCGGCGGAAGTTTCGTCGAAGCCGGCTTGCAGCAAATCAATGTCCGGGCGCTGGGACTATTTTCCAGCGTGGGCGATATCGAACAGACGCTGATTAAGACCCAGAACGGAACCGCGATTCGCGCGAAAGACGTCGGAAGTGTTACGCAAGGGCCGAAGATTCGTTTGGGGCAAATCGGCAAAGCTATTCGCCGCACTGACGGAACCGTACTGGACAGCGATGATGTTGTTGAGGGAATCGTCCTCTTGCGGAAGGGCGCGAACGCGGACGAGACGCTTCTGGCTATACATCAAAAGGTGAAGGAGCTAAACGAGCAGATTCTTCCTCCCGGCGTAAGAATTGTGCCGTTCCTGGATCGCAGCGACCTCCTGCACCTGACAACTCACACGGTGCTTCACAACCTGACCGAGGGCGTGCTGCTCGTTTCTGTAATTCTCTTTTTCTTTCTCGGCAATTTTCGTGGCGCGATTATCGTGGCGCTGACGATTCCGTTCTCCCTGCTCTTCGCCTCCATTTGCCTCGACCTCAATAAGATCCCAGCCAATCTTCTCTCCCTGGGCGCATTGGATTTCGGCATGGTGGTCGATGGCACGGTGGTAATCATCGAGAACATCGTGCGGCACTTCAGTTTGCCCAGCAGCGCGCACAAGACCCCTCTGGAGCGAATTCGCGACGCGGTGCAAGAAGTGCTGCGGCCGGTCTTTTATGCGCGTGCCATCATCATTGCCGCGTACTTGCCTATTTTTACGTTGCAGAGTGTGGAAAGCCGGCTCTTCAAGCCCATGGCCTGGACGGTTTCGTTCGCGCTGGTTGGCGCGCTGATCTTTTCCATAGTCATCGCGCCGGTGCTGGCGCTGATTCAGTTTCGTCGCGGCATACGAGAGTGGCACAACCCAGTCATGAGCATTCTCCGCGAGCGATATCGCGTAGCGCTGAAGTGGGCCATCGAACATCGCCTGGTAACCGTGGGCGTAGGAGCCGCGGCATTCGCAACGGCCGTCTTCCTCATGATCAGCGGGGTAATTGGTTCGGAATTCCTGCCGCATCTTGACGAGGGCGCCATCTGGGTACGCGGAACACTCGCGCCGAGCACCGGTCCCACCGAAGGCGTGCGCGTCGCAAACCAGGCGCGCGTTGTCCTGGCATCGTTCCCGGAAGTTAAAGTGGTCACGAGTCAGGTGGGAAGGCCGGATGACGGCACGGATACCACCGGCTTCTTCAATACGGAATACTTCGTCGATCTCAAACCCAAGGACCAGTGGCGGCCCGTCTTTCACGAGGATAAAGAAAGGCTTATCGCGTCCATGGACCGTGAGCTCAGCAAGACGCCGGGAATTCTGTGGAACTTTTCTCAGCCCATCGCGGACAACATGGAGGAAGCCGTCAGCGGCGTGAAGGGCGAGCTTGCGATCAAGCTTTACGGCGAAGACTTACACGTTCTCGAGGAAAAAGGCGATCAAGTGGTCAATGTGATGCGAAAAGTTCCCGGCGTACAAGACCTGGGATTGTTTCGCGTCTTGGGGCAGCCGAACCTGAACATCGCGGTTGATCGCCAGCAGGCTGCGCGTCACGGAATCAACGCTTCGGACGTGCAGGATGCCGTGGAAACTGCGGTCGGCGGTAAAGCGGTTAGCCAGGTGTTGCAAGGCGAGCAGCGATACGACCTCGTCGTGCGTTATCAAGCGCCCTACCGCAGCACCAAGGAAGCAATCGAAAATATCCGCCTTGTGTCGCCGACAGGAGAGCGGGTCGCTCTGGCACAGCTCGCGAATGTGGGAATTCGCGACGGCGCCTCCGAAATATATCGCGAAGAAAATTCTCGCTATGTCGCCATCAAGTACAGCGTCCGCGGCCGCGATCTCGGCAGTGCCGTGGAAGAAGCGATGAAGCTCGTGAACGCCCAAGTAAAACTGCCGGTCGGCTATCACATTGATTGGGCGGGCGAGTATGAAAGCCAGAAGCGTTCTCAGCGGCGCCTGATGATCGTCGTGCCACTCACGATCCTCGTCATCTTTATCGTTCTGTACACAATGTTCGCTTCCGCGAAATGGGCTGGGCTCATTCTCGCCAATGTTGCCATTGCGCCGATTGGCGGCCTGCTCGCCCTGCTGATGACGGGAACGCACCTTAGCGTTTCTTCCGGTGTTGGCTTTCTGGCGCTTTTTGGTGTCTCGGTAGAAACAGGTGTGATCATGCTGGAATACATCAACCAACTTCGCGCCGCGGGTCACACCATCGAGTCTGCGGCCATCGAAGGCGCGGTTCTTCGCTTGCGGCCCATCATGATGACCATGCTGGTGGCGACGCTGGGCCTTTTGCCCGCGGCACTTTCGCGCGGCATTGGTTCGGATTCGCAGCGGCCTTTTGCGATCGTTATCGTGGGCGGGTTGATCGGCGCGCTGCTCCTCAGCATATTCTTGCTGCCCGCATTGTACGTGTGGCTTGCGCGCGACGGCGACCGCTTGCCGCAACCGGAGGCCGAATTTGGCGAAGGCGCTTAGAGGATTACGCTACGTCAGTCACCAACCGTCGCGCCGCGAGAGACAGCATCAGCCGCGAGAAACCGCTGAACAGCATGCTGAATCCCACGATAATCCCCAGCACCCATCCGGCGTTTTCTGGCCAGGTTCTATAGATGATGATGGCGAGCACCAGCGTGATAATCGAATCTACGAACAGCCATCCCGAACCAGCCATCGGTCGCAGCCGCACTGCCAGGATGAATTCCAGGATGCTCTCTGCGAACAGATAAATGGCGAGCGCAAGCGTCAGCGTAACCATGCCGGCGATTGGGTTCCACAGCAGGTAGCCCCCGGCCGCGACGTATACGATACCCAGCGACAATTCGAATATCAGACTGCCCGTGCTGCGCGTGTGCCACCCAAACACCCAGTGGGCAACGCCGCTGAAAATCAGCAGCCATCCGAACAGGACCGTTATCGCGATTCCAGCCGCGGGCGGTATGACGATGGCCAGAACTCCAGACAGGATCATCACCACGCTCAATGCAATGGACCATCCCAGCGACTTCCGAACGATTACAGGAATGGGAGATGATGTAACACTCATTTGTTCCCTCCGAAGGTCCCGATTGACCTGTGTTCTTGCGGCTGGAAGCGGTATGGAACTTCCCTTGAATTTTTTGTCTGTTGTTTAGACTGCACGGGAGCACAGTTGGACGCGGCGACTCGGTCATTTTTTCCTCGCCGCCTCAGGATGCGCTTGGACATTGGCAGCGTTGATGACTCAGGATGTTGACGCTCTTTTCGCGCCGTCCGAGTTCCTTACCTCAATTTGTTTGGGCAGGCCCGATTCGCGAAGCGGCGCCTTAATCTCCCGTAGCATGAGCATCCCGCATGAGCGCCGCTGTTTGTGTTTGACACTCCCGCTTTTCAGCGCGGATACTTTTAGCGAACGCGAATGTTCCTGCGACTTTGGTCTTCCTTTGCAAGGAGCCGGTATGCCCGACGCAAGCGAAATTGAAGTGAACGGCAAGCGCTATCCCGTCCATTACCATCCGGAAACTCCGCTTCTTTATGTGTTGCGCGATGAGCTCGCCCTCACCGGCGCCAAGTACGGCTGCGGAGAAGGGCAGTGCGGCTCCTGCACCGTCCTGATCGGCGGCCAGCCGCGCCGCTCTTGCCAAATTCCCGTCAGCGCCGCAGTCGGAAAGCCGGTGACCACCATCGAGGGACTAGAGAAAGATGGCCGCCTCCATCCCGTGCAGCAAGCCTTCATTGACGCCGGCGCTTTCCAATGCGCCTACTGCACGCCCGGCATGATCATCAGCAGCGTCGGCCTGCTGCAAAGTAATCCGAGTCCCAGCTCCGACCAGATCGCCCAATTCTTGCAAGGCAACATCTGCCGCTGCGGCACTCACCCGCGTATCGTCGAAGCCGTGCACCAGGCCGCCAAGACCATGCAGGAGCGCGCCCGATGAATGGCCCGACGAGCAATCAACCCGAAAAACTCACGGTAGAGCCGGAGCGCTACGAATTAACCTCCGGCCCCATCCACCATTTCGAAGTCGCGCGCCGCGAATTCTTCAAACTTCTCGGCGCAGGCATCGCGGTTTTCGCCGTTGCAAAAAAATCCCAGGCCGCCCAAGAGACGGCGCCCTCGCACGGCTTCCACCCGCAAGACCTGCCTACCGACATTGCCGCCTGGCTGCACATCGGCGAAGACGGCACAGTCACCGCTTTCTGCGGCAAGGTCGAAATCGGCCAAAATATCCGCACGTCGCTTGCGCAAACCGTGGCCGACGAGTTGCGCGTCCCATTCGAAAGTGTGCGCATGGTAATGGGCGACACCGCGCTCACTCCCTTCGACGCCGGCACATTCGGCAGCCGCACCACTCCTACCATGACTCCGCAGCTCCGCCGTGTAGCCTCCGCCGCGCGCGATCTTCTCATCGAAGCCGCCGCAAAAGAATGGAACGTGTCTCCCAACTCGGTCAAAGCCGCGAACGCAAAGCTCACAGACCCTGCGTCGGGCCGCACGCTAACCTACGCCGCCCTCGCCCGTGGCAAGACGCTCGCGCAGAATCTCCCCGCGGAAGATCCCGTCACACCGCCGCCCGGCTGGACTGTTGCCGGCAAGCCGCTCCCGAAAGTAGACGCCCGCGATTTCGTCACCGGCCGCCACCAATACACGCCCGACCTGCACCCGGCGGGCATGCTGTATGGCAAAGTCCTCCGCCCGCCTTCGTTCGGCGCCGCGCTCGCCGTCTACGACGACAGCGCAGCCAAAATGGTGACCGGCGCAGTGATCGTTCGCGATGGCGACTTCGTAGCCGCTGCCGCGCCTACGGAACGCGAAGCGAATGCCGCGCTCGCCGCCATTCGCGTGCAGTGGAAAGAGGACCCGCCAAAGACGTCGAGCCGCGAAATTTTCTCCTACCTGAAAAATAACGCCGAACCCAAAACGAATGACCGCCATCGCCAGCAGCGCGGTTCCGTGGAAGCCGCCCTCGCCGGCGCCGCTCATCGTCTCGACGCAACCTATAACATCGCGTACATCGCCCATGCTCCACTCGAACCTCGCGCCGCCCTTGCCGAATGGTCCGGCGAAAAGCTAACCGTCTGGACTGGCTCGCAGCGCCCCTTCGGTGTGCGTGGCGAACTCGCCGACACCCTGCACATCCCGGAAAGCGATGTCCGCGTGATCGTGCCGGACACCGGTTCCGCATACGGGGGCAAGCATACCGGAGACGCCGCCATCGAAGCCGCGCGCCTCGCCCGCGCCGCGCATCGGCCCGTCAAAGTTGTTTGGACGCGCGAAGAAGAGTTCACTTGGGCATACTTCCGTCCGGCAGGCGTGATCGAAGTGAAAAGCGCGATTGGGCCTGACGGAAAACTCGTTGCCTGGGATTTCCACAACTATCATTCCGGCTCCTCCGGAATCGAGACTCCCTACGCCGTTCCCAACCTTCGCACTGAATACCATTCCGTGCCGCTCGTGCTGCGCAGCGGCTCCTACCGCGGACTCGCCGCCACCGCCAATCACTTCGCGCGCGAAACGCACATGGACGCGCTCGCCCATTCCGCAAACATCGATCCGCTCGAATTTCGGCTGAAAAACCTCGAAGACGCGCGCCTCCGTGCCGTCCTGGAAGCTGCCGCGAAAACATTTGGCTGGCCGCGAGCGAAGAGGCAAAATGTCGGCTTTGGCATCGCCGCCGGAAACGAAAAAGGAAGTTACGTAGCCACGTGTGCGGAAATCGCCGTGGACAAAAACTCGGGAGCAGTCCGCATCGTGCGTCTGGTCACCGCTTTCGAATGCGGCGCGATCGTCAATCCCGACGGCCTCCGCAATCAAGTCATTGGCGCGAACATTCAGGGTCTAGGCGGCGCGCTCTTCGAAGCCATCGAATTCGAAAATGGCCGTATCACCAATCCGCGCTTCTCTAGGTATCGCGTCCCGCGCTTCCGCGACATCCCCGACATCGAGGCCGTTCTGCTCGACCGCAAAGACATCGCTCCAGCAGGCGCCGGCGAAACGCCGATAATGGCCGTGGCACCCGCAATCGGGAACGCCATCTTCAATGCCACCGCCCAGCGCCTGAACAATCTCCCCCTAGTCCCCAACGGCCTAAAGAAAGCGTGACCGAGAGCCAAGTGGCACAGCCAATCATGGCTGTGCGCCTTAACAGATCTTCGATGGCCCGCCATTGACACCCGCCCCCATCCGGCATACCGTTCCGCGCGAATGAAAAACAAAATCCTCGCAGCGGCCGTTGCAGTCGCAACACTGGCAATCGCGCTCTCCTTGTTATCCGAAAAAACCGCGTTACCGCCTCTGATTCCCCTGACTCTCCGCTGGCTAGGCATCGCGCTAATCGCCGCCAGCGCCGTCAAGCGCCGCTCTCTAACTCCCTGGATTCTCGTCGGTCTTCTCGCCGGCATCGAAGTCGGCCACGACTTCCCGTCGTTCGCCGCGAATCTCCAATTTCTCGGAACGATTTTTCTCCGCCTCATCCGCGTAATCATCGCCCCGCTGCTCTTCGGAACGCTCGTGGTTGGCATTGCCGGCCATGCCGACCTGAAAAAAGTCGGCCGCCTCGGCCTCAAGTCCCTCATCTACTTCGAAATCGTCTCCACCATCGCTCTGCTGATCGGCTTCGCCGCCATCAACATCAGCCGCGCCGGCGAAGGCGTCCGTCTTCCGCCCTCCGCCAACGCCGAACCGCTGAAGGCTACCCCGCACAGCGCCACGCAACTCATCGTCGACATCTTTCCAGAAAACATCGCCAAAGCCGTCGCCGAAAATCAGGTCTTGCAAGTCGTCGTCTTCAGCATTTTCTTCGCCATGGCCCTCGCGCTCGTTCCTGAAGCGAAGCGCCGCCCCATGCTTGCCTGGGCCGAGAGCCTCTCCGAGACGATGTTCAAGTTCACGAATATCGTGATGCTCGCCGCCCCGATCGGCGTCTTTGGCGCAGTAGCCTACACGGTAGGTCACCTCGGCCTCGGCGTTTTGTTGCCTCTGGTGAAGCTGCTCGCCACCATGTACGTCGCGCTCGTTGTGTTCGTCACCTGCGTTCTACTTCCTATCGCGCTCTTGGTTCGCGTCCCGATAAAAAGATTCCTCAGCGCCGCCGCCGAGCCTGTAACCATCGCCTTCGCCACCGCCAGTTCCGAAGCCGCGCTCCCTCGCGCGATGGAAGGCATGGAATCCCTCGGCGTGCCCCGCGAAACCGTCGCCTTCGTTCTTCCCACCGGCTACAGCTTCAATCTCGATGGCTCGAGTCTTTACGAATCCATGGCGCTGATCTTCACCGCCCAAGCCGCGGGGATACATCTCACGGCGGCACAGCAAGCGGTCATGCTCCTCACGCTTCTCATCAGCAGCAAAGGCACTGCCGGAGTAGCTCGTGCGGCTCTCGTCATCGTCCTCGCCACGGCCACCTCCTTCCATCTCCCCACAGAGCCCCTCTTCCTTTTGTTCGCCATAGACCAATTGATGGACATGGGTCGCACCGCCGTAAACGTCCTCGGCAACTGCCTGACTACGGTAGTAATCGCCCGCTGGGAGCACGAATTTCCGGCGTTATCAACCCAGCCGAATTAAAACTTCCGCAGCCGCCTTGTTACAAAGTTGGTTTATCCACTCACTATTTTGTGAAATGCGAGGCTAACCCTCGCAGCTGAAAACCAAATTCCTGAGCGAATCTCGTCCCGTCGCAGAGAGGTCCGCTCTCACTGACATTCTCAATCAGCTCCACGGAAACCCCTA
>Ga0137415_10001837_pt1 | contig 21152 bp, 18 predicted proteins | sample CZODoug3_1_1_16f_FD_183082 | JGI IMG/M metagenome (GOLD analysis project Ga0137415, IMG submission 183082) | Vadose zone soil fungal communities from Angelo Coast Range Reserve, California, USA - CZODoug3_1_1_16fungal (Hybrid Assembly) | ecosystem: Environmental > Terrestrial > Soil > Vadose...
GCGTTACTAAGTAGGTTGTACAGGATCTGCTTGAAACGAACCCGGTCGGCGTAGACGGCCCAAATCGGCTCCAACCTGTCTTGCACCTGGATATTTTTTGCCATGGCCAGCGGACGGATGGTAGAGAGGACCTCTGGCAACGCATTTTCTACCTGAAAATCCTCGCATCGGAGTTCGAGTTGTCCGGCTTCGATCTTAGACAGATCCAGAATGTCGTTGATGAGCTGCAACAAATGGGACGATCCCTGCTTAATATGATTCACAAAGCGCTTCTGCTTGTCATTGAGCTGGCCCGCAGTCTGTTCGGCCAGAAGGTCCGAAAAACCCACAATCGCGTTCAGCGGTGTTCGTAACTCATGGCTCATGCTGGCGAGAAACTTGCTCTTAAGCCGGGTGGCCCGTTCGACTTCGCGGTTCTGTAGCTCCAGTGCTTTATTCGCGGAGGCGAGTTCCGCAGTCCTCTCCTGAACTCGCTTCTCCAACTCGTCGTGCACTTTGCGTAACGCCCCCTCGCGCTCCTGAATCTGTCCCAACATCTCATTGAAGGATCCAATGAGGAGATCTGGCTCGTCATGGTTACCGGTTGGAGTTGCCCTCATAGAATAGTTCTTGTCGCGGGAAACGATCCGGGAGATCTCCGCCAAATGAACGATGGGCTCAGTGACGGACCTCTGGAACACCCATGCGACCAGTAGCGCGGCAATCAGCGATGCCAACAGGACTATGGCCGCAATTCCCGCGTACCGCTTCAGCCTCAGCGTCACCTCCTGTAGGTCGGAGCGGATGTAAATAGCGCCGGTCGGCTTGCCCTGGAACACAATCATGTGTGCCAGGACGAGTTGACCATCCTTGAACCAGTGGGCCTCTGCCTGCCCAGAGGGAAGGGGAGGCGGTTTGAGATTTTCGCTGCCGCCATCGCGCCGATAGGTGGCGAAAGGTCGGCCGTCCAGCGTGTAGATGCCGGCCGATACGATATTGGGGGCAACCTTCAACGCCGACAAAGTGTTCTCCGCCGAATGCGGATCACTGAACAGAAGGGCAGAGACAGAATTGGATCCCGCGACCTGCGCCTGAATCGACAGGTTGTATACCATACCCTCGCGAAAGCTGACCAGGTCGTAAGTGATAAACGCGGCGCAGGCAAGCAACAGTGCCGCGCCACTGACCAACATGTTCATTCTGGTCAGTTTTGTGGTAATCGAGTGGTGGCGGACTCTGGGCATGGTTTGTCAATCTCCCGGCGAGGGTTTTCTTCTCACACTGATCGCCACCTTGAGAAGTTCAGAGCTCAGAGTCAGGCCAGCATGCTGGACAGCAGTGAGGTTAACCTCAAAGCGGACTTTCTGTTCTTCGAGGACAAACTGGATCATGCCGCCACGCTGCGAGAACTGCGGCGTGTCACTGACGGTCAGAACCGCCTGTTTGTTGAGGGATTCGATGATCTTGTCAATCTGGCTGCCCTCGGCGGAGCTCATGAAAACAATCCGGCAACTGGCCGCTTCCTGCGGATTGGAGATTCGTTTGGCGACGACACTTTTGCCATCTATGGTTTCACCTGCCAGCGTGGCATCGAGGGCGGGCCCAAAAGGATCCTGGCCGAGAACACAGACAGTGAACGAGCCGCTCTTGGCTGTGACACTGGCAGGCCATTCGACGAAGCGGCCAAAATTGTAAAGATAGACGGCCTTCACGTCGTAGGCAGACGGCTTCGCACTCTGCCCCCAAAGGCCTTGGGCGGCAACCAGCGCCCAGACGAGTGCCACTGCCGTGAGCGAGGGCCGAGGACTCTGAGTACGCCGGGCCCCATGGGGAATGCGCCGGAGGAATTCTGTGTCGGGGGCGTGGCTCATGGAGATCAATCTGCGGAGCGTCTCCAGGTTATCTGTGCATAGATACTTCGCTTGATCCCGACCGGCGGGCTCGCGTCATGGCCGAACTCCGTATGCCGGGGCTGGAACAAGTTCTCTCCGACGACGGCAAATTCGAGCTGTCGGGTCGCCCGCCAAGCCAGATGCAAGGCCGCCGTACTGTAGCTGTTTATCAGCTGGGCTGGCAGAGCGCTTACATAGCGGTAGGTCTGATCACACTCAAGTCCTTTGGGCAAATTGAATCGGGATTGCAGGGTTACCTGATTGTGCGGACTTGACCCCTCCGCTTTGCTCACATATCCCGCGCCGTCAACCACACCCGGCTTACTCTCCAGATCCAGATTAAGGTATGAGTATGTGGCCTTCATCTGCCACCAGCGAGCCGGCTTCCAATCCGGAGTGATTTCGAAACCGTCAGTCCTGCCTCTCAGCCCGTTGGCCCACGGAAAGCGGATGGTGAAGTGGGGAGGCTTCGGGGTTGGGTCGGCGGTCAGCGTCGGTGCACCAAGGCTGATGAGATCGTCATAGTCATCATGGAAAGCGGCAATATCCAAGTAGAACTGAGGAGTTACCAGCGTCCGGTACCCGGCCTCATAGCCAATCAGACGTTCTGAAGACAATCGTTGGTTGCCGTCGATGGCCACATAGATCAGCGGTTGAGCAAGGCCGAAAGCCGTAAGATGAAAGTCTTCCTCAATGCGGGACGGAGTACGGACGGCCCGTGTAACAGCCACCCAAAACGTCTGCCGCGGGGTGATCGTCCACAGCGCACGCATACTGGGCTGCACTTCGAATCCGGTGTAATGGTTGTGTTCGAGCTTGGAGCCAACGGTGAGCGAGAACTTGTTGGGCACGATGGCGATCTCATCCTGCACGAATCCGCTGTAAGCATTGTTTGCGATGTCATGAGGGAGGAAATCAAGCGTGGGGACAGTCTGTACGAACTCGCTCGGGCTTAGACGGGCGCCAAGCCCCCAGATGAAATTCTGATGCCCGCGCAGGGTCAGATGGTGAATGAAGTCCACGTCGAACGTGTTGCGGGTCTCTTCATAGTGAGGGGCCAGGGCATGAGTGCGGTCATAGTAGGCCTGAACTTGGATGTCGGACCCTTCGCGCAGGTCGTGCCGCCACCGCGCCAGCAGGTTGCCTCCCGACACCGCCACCGCTTGATCCGAGATAGTTTGCTCGGGTGGCGTGAACGATCCGAAGCCCACCGCCTCCCCAACTCCACCTTTATAGATATCGCCCTGTATGGTCAGATGGTCACTGTTTCTAACGTCCCAATCGGTTCGGAACCCCATTTGTCCCAGTCGCCAGGTATCGAACCCTCTCGCATCGGAATGGAAGCCCGCTGCGCGGCTGTAGCCCTTTCCGTAGATACGGTAGTCGAAGTTCCTCCCATTCCCCGTTCCGTAGCGGAACCCAGCGATGCCTTGATCCATGTTTCCACCGCCGACGGAAGCCAGCACTCCATGCGTGTCTTTCGCGCTCTTGGTGATGATGTTGATCACTCCGGTGACCGCATTGGCTCCCCAGATCGTGCCCCCGGGACCACGGATGACTTCGATGCGCTCAACATCTTCGAGCACTATGCCGTCCTGCAGGGCCCAATAGACGCCGGCAAAAAGTGGGGTATAAAGGCTCCGGCCGTCCACCAGGACCAGCATGGACTTTGAGAACTGGTCGGCAAATCCGCGGATGCCCACAGCCCAATGGTCGTTATCAATTCGGCTCACCTCGACACCAGGAACCAGCCGCAGGACTTCAGGAATACTCATGGCCCCGGAGCGGCGGATGTCTTCGTTCGTGAGGACGTAGACTGCCGCAGGAGTCTTCCAAACCTCCTCTGGCTCTTTGGACGCGGTCGTCACTTCAACGTTGCCCAGTTGTGCCAGGCTCAATTGCTTCAGGGCTTCGCCGGTCTTTTGCTCTGGTTGCGGATCGGCTACACTCAGATTGACCAAGCCCGCGAGCAGGACGAGGACGATTACGGCGATGGCGCGCGGAGTCGATCTCGCCGCTGACAACTTATCTGCTTCGGTCGCAGCTCCAGTGGCGGCGCGCCCGGCGCGGGCAAAAGGGCAAAGACACCTGTTCACGAGCAGTACCCCCTCTCCTGTTCTTAATGCTTTCTTAACGCTGTTTGCCTACAGCCGCACCACGAGACAGAAAATCTGCCGTACCACTCCCGACCAGCCGCTCGAACTGGCCGAACACGTGCGGATCCCACCAGCCCCGGGCGACCTCTTGTTTCATGGTTTGCAGTGCGTCGGTGATGGAAAAGGCCTTTTTATAAGGTCGGGCCGTGGTCAGGGCATCATAGACATCGACAACCTGCAGCACCCTGGCAGTCACAGGGATCTCCTGTCCCCGAAGTCCGTCCGGATACCCGGAGCCGTCGAATTTCTCGTGATGGTGTCGAATGATCGGAAGAACGAAACGAAACGACTTCAAGGGGGCGCAGATACGCTCGCCCACGACAGGATGCTCCCGGATCAGCTTCCATTCGTCCGCGGTCAAGCCACTGGGTTTCAGCAGAATCGCGTCCGGCACAGCAATTTTTCCAACGTCATGTACGACCCCTGCACGCCGCAGCGCGACGAGGTGATCTTCTGAGAGCCCGAGGTGATCACCTAAGCGAGTCGAGTATTCTGATAAGCGTTCACAATGACCATGTGTGTACGGATCTTTTCCTTCAATGCTCCGCGCGAGGGAAAACAGGACTGACTCGGCCCGCTCCAGCTCGTCTGTACGCTGCTTAAGCTTCAAGAGTGACCTTACGCGAGCGAGCAGTTCAGTTCGATCTACTGGGCGGCTCAAGAAATCGTCGGCTCCAACCTTGATGCCTTCTATGCGATCACTTCTCTCGGATAGCGCTGTGATTAAGATGACCGGTATCAGGTAAGTATCTGGACTAGCCTTGATTCTCTCACACACCTCAAACCCGTTCATGCGAGGCATCATCACGTCCAGAAGCACCAAATCGACGTGCACTCGCGCCAACTCTTCAAGAGCAGCTGCTCCGTCCGATGCAGCTATGACTGTGAAGCCTTGTGCCGTGAGAAGTTCCTCCAACAATTCTCGATTCGCGGATTGATCATCGGCAACCAGAATCGTTCCGGTAAGTTGGTTGGACTGCAAGCTCCCCCCTGCGCGTAGTGAGCAAGCGTCACACAGAGACAATGACGTGCGTTAGTTACCGAAGTTATGATTACTACTGTCGAATGGAGGCAGGGACTCTGCAGGCGTCTGCCGATCTTGCCTGGGGCCGTCGCGAGTGTGTCGATGAAAGGTACGACGGGTTCGGACTGAGCTTCCTGCGGCGCATCTGGTTGGAACTTTGACCTTCCGTGGCAATTGCCTTGTTCGTCGCGGGAGTTGCCGCCTGGTTCCGTCAATCAAGTATTTTGGCCGTTACTATCACATGGGTGTCTGTGACCGTTGAGTAAGTGTTGGGACATCCGCTCGACCTGTTGGGGATCATCGTCAAACGGATAGACATTTGGACACGGATAACCATGGGCCACGGTTCGGCCATGGCTTCTCCTAAGTTGTCTGAGAATCAGATTTCTGTCTCATTCTCAGTCAAGCGACGCCACCACGTTCGCCGTAAACCCATCACCGCGCAGGCAGCTCTGCCCCTCGAACTCTGGTCTTGCTTCTTTCAACCGCGTTTGAAAGAGCACCCCCTGGTGAACCAGCAACGTCTGCCCGGTTGATGCATGCTGGAATCGCCACCCGGCTCATGTAGATACGGCGCAACTCGCAGAACCGTGGATTCCCGGTCGGGGGTGTTCCACGCGGTTGCAGACGTTCCTGTTGGCTTCGGACAGCGCGATGTCGGGTTGATTTCAAGGGCGCTCGGGCTCGAGTTCGCCCCGGGCTTTCGAGATCGTCACGCGCCTGACTGGGACGCCTCATCGCCGTACCTCCTTGGGGGACCCTGGGACGAAATGCGGCTAGATCTCCGGGAAAGTCATCTCCGGAATCAGGCTGAAATCGGGTCCACGAGCAGAGTCTGCCCGGCAGGGCCTTCCGAACTGTCAGATTTAGACGCGATAGTTACGAATAGTTTCAAGAACTGGTCGGTTTTGTACACTTTCGAGGATGCCCTTTCGTAATACTGTCATTCTTCGCGATTTCTGACCGAGAGGCAGTGCTGTATGAGTTCGACCGGGTCACCCATCGTGCATAAAGTGCTGCTGGTGGATGACGATGATGACGTTCGCGCCATGATGAAGGCCACGCTTGAAAGGAAGGGATTTGACGTTGTCCTTGCCGCAAGCGTGGCTGAAGCTCTGGGATGCATTGCCGCGGAAAGTTTTGACGTGCTCATCAGTGACCTGCACATGCCGAACCCCGGTGACGGTTTCACAGTAGTCTCGGCGATGCGCCACTCCCAACCGAATGCACTTACGCTGATCGTCAGCGGCTACCCCGACGTGCAGGGCGCCATAGACGCTATCCTTCTGGAAGCGGACGAAATTTTCGTGAAACCATTCGAAGTCGAAAAACTCGCTGAGCTCGTCCGCGAAAAGATGCTTAGCCGCAAACCTGCTGTCCGGTCGGACAAGGTAAGAGTGGGCGCGATACTGCAGCGCTGCTGTATCGATGTCATCCAGGACTGGCTGGAACGCGTTAAAGAGAGCAACCAACTCAACCACCTCTTGCTCAGCGACGCCGAGCGTACCGGACATCTTCCGATTCCGAAGCTGGTTGAAGATCTGGTTGTGCACCTAAGCAAGCCCGCCGCCACCACGAAGGACAGCGACGCCGTCTCTTCCCCCGCCGCCATAGCCCATGGCACCCTGCGATATCTGCAGGGTTACACCCCGGCCATGCTGGTGCACGAATCGCGAATACTCCAGGTGACCCTGTTCGGGGCGCTGCAGAGCAATCTGAACTCTCTGGATTTCAGCTTGCTGTTACCTGATGTCATGACCATCGCGGACGAGGTGGATGCGCAGTTGACGCAGTCAATGGACAGCTGCATGAGAAGTCGTGCGAAGTCAGCGGCAGCGTAGCTACTGCATGGACAACAGCGTGTTGACCTTCGTGCTCGAGGGGCGATTCCCAAGGTAAGGTTGTTGGGATAGAGCTCGGGCGCGCCGACTGTCAGGTGGAGGGTTACCAGCCCCGCCCTTTCGGTTGCGAGGTGGGTTCACAATTCCACCAGAGTCACGTTTCCCGAGGCCCCCCTATAATCCCGGACAGCCGGTTTTCCCAGGTCCGGTTCGAAACCTTGGCCTGTCTTCCATGGGCCTTCCCAGCTTGGCGAGGCTTAAACGCTGGTTCGTATACGCCTCATCTTCCGTGGTTTGCCCACAGCCTCGCTCCACCTCATGCGTCGGCTTATGGCCGGTTCTGTGCCCGGCCACCGCGCTGCCGATGGAACCGCCAAGTGTCCAGAGTCCCTTTGCCCAATGTCGAAACTCTCGTCATTGGGGAGACGTGCCTCGTCTCCTGAGAGGACGTTACTCCTCCGTCTTCGCTCGTACGGACTCATGCGCCAATCCCGCCTGGCTCTCCTCAACTTCAGCCTTAGCCTCGTTAGAGGAGTCTTTGCAGGTTGCCACCAGCCCCCTGCTGCCACCGGGACCTTCCCGACGTTATCTCTGCGAATCCTTCCTCAGATGCCTGGTCCCATGCCACGGCGGTCCCACAGAGTGCGTATGCCTGTTTCTTCCTCTGTGTCTTCGGCCTTCCCCAACAGGGGTGTGGGTCGGCTTCCCGCTTAAACCCGCGAACACGACTTTTCACGGAGCGTTTTTTCGGGGCTGCAGACATTTCTTTACGTTCAGGCCTCTGAGTTTGCTCACCTCCCAGGTCGTTCCTACCGCTGCGCTTACTGCGCAGGGCAGCCGAGGTTTCTACATCCGGGCATATCGTGCTTCGTTGCCTCTGCACGCACCGGATATGCTAGCCGTCCGAATACAGGCAATTGACGGCGCCGGGACTTTCACCCAGCCAGATTCGCAGCCTTGTCGGCTGCTCCCCCCTGTGCCCGCATCGCGCAAGAACACGATTGTGCTTTCTTGAATATTCTGACCGCGCAGGCGTAGTCACACAGCGTTTCATAACGTTGCCCCCTTTGGACGGCGAGAGATTCAAGACGTTCCGCGTAGGGTAGTGAAACTTGAAGAGTTTTCCTAGATGCTTGGTACCGCGCCCACTTCGTCGTCCGAATTGAAACCCGGGGCGCTGCCAGGACGCGAAGGTAGGCAATTCCGCATGGTCCGTGGGTTGGCGCTGATGCTGGTGTTGTGTGCAGCCCCGACGTTGGCCGCACAAGACTCAGGGGTCACGGGGGATGGTCAATGTCGGCAGATCGCGGGCCAACTACCTCATGCCGCGTCCACGTTTGGTCATGGCCTTGCCGCCGCACCCCGCAACGCTATCCGGCCGAGCCACCTCAAATGGGAATTGCCAATCGCCGCGGCCACCGGACTGCTCATTGCATCGAGTGACGATCAGATCAACCGCCGCATTTCAATCGCCCTCTTTCGTGAAGGCCGCATCGCGGGGATCAAACCTGGGCCTTGGGATCGAACTAGGAACGGCAGGGCTGATGTACTTGGTGGGTTGCTCCGGGCGCGGCTCATCCTATACGGCAAACACGGGCTTCGTAGCTCTCGAAGCCATGGGCGCTGCGAGCTTGATCACCTTAGGGGTCAAAGCGGCCGCCAACCGCCAATACGCCTACGATCCAAACACCCACGGCGAGTTTTGGGAGGGCGGCGGGTCGTTTCCTTCGGGGCATGCCGCAACAAGCTTCGCATTCGCGAGCGTTATCGCCCACCGCTACCCGAATCGGCGTTGGCTTAAGTGGAGTGTTTACGGGCTAGCGACGGGCGTCAGCCTCGCCCGCGTCGGAGGGAAGAAGCATTTCGCATCCGACATCCTGGTAGGCGGTACTCTCGGATATGTGACTGGGACTCACCTGGCAACGCACTAGGGAGGAGAGGCGAGGGGCAGGACTTGTTTCCTGTTCGATTGGAACCGCTGGTTCTCATTTTTCATGGGGCAACACCTCAAGAAGGGGTGTGGGGAGCAACGGCGGAGTTGCAGACCGGGATTTAACACTCTGGGCATTCTGAGACTCCATAGGACGCTCTTTCTCTCCCGCGGGAGACGCCGCGCCCCTGGTCTGCCCACTGCATTCAAAATCGCGTCCAGGTTGCGACCGTTGAGAACGGTGAGGTTGTTGAAATCGACTGGCTGCGGCGGCTTGCCTTCCAACCGATCGAGCATCAGCGAAGCCACAGCGACTCGGTGCTTCCCTCGAACCGACGCCTCAAACAGCATGTCGGCGATCTGCAACGCGACGGGCTGGACGCCGGGGCCCGTCTCGAATGCTTTTGCGCGGACTGCTTCTATCAACCCGGGCAGACCTACGCCCGTCTCCAGGATTGCCGAAGCGTCCTGGAAGGAATCCTCGACCCGACGCGCCGCCCAGTCGCTTGCCGTTGCGGCGCTCGGAGCGCATTGGCCAAGCCGTCCTTCTTCGCTCGCAGGATGGGACACCACCCGCCAGGGAGCTACACTGCGGTGCATGAGCGGCCTTCTTGAATTCGCCTTGATCGTAGCGGTCCGTGAGCAGGGATGATGGCCACAAAAGGGAATCGGTACGCCTGGAAGCACGACCGACAAACATGGACATGCGCAACCCATTCCTTGTGCGGTGGTACATTCGTGGCCTGCGAAGGAGACCAGGCATCCCGCGATTCCGAACAACCTCACCTGGTCCCTGGTCTTATCTGCGAGGATTCGCGGGTCGCTGGTCCTCGATCGCCTTCAGGATGGCTGCCCGGGCCGCCTCGCGCCGGTTCGTCTGGGAATTTACTTGCGCCGAAGGTTTTGCTCCGATCCCATCGAAGTACCCCTGATCGCCATGTCGGCGGCCGCAGCCGGGGACCGGGCAGATATGGCTTTCATTCTTGCCTGTCATCTTCTTGAGCGAGCACGGGACCATCTGTATGTTCTTGTGTCGGTCGCAAACTGGATGCGTCTTCGTCATCGGAGCCTCCTTCTGGCGCAGGTATCACTTGGACCCGATGACCACGGCCACCACGACCAGAATGGTTAGAACAGCTCTCTAGAAATGTTCTCCGTCCGTACCAGCTCATCGACGATTCTGACCGTGTGTCCCAAGCAGGTAAAAAGGCCCAAGCTTTGCTGGGACAGACCTTATTGAGTCAAGGTGAAAAGTATCTGAAAACGAACCGGCCAGGTTGCACATTTGGCCATTTTGGTCGTAACACTCGTTGCGACAAAACTTGACAGTCTTGGACCCGATGCTCACGTGCTTCGCCCAGGAAGGCGCAAGCCCCCATCTTAAGGGTTGATTTAGCGACCCGAACACTCTTACGCAATCCTGCTTGTGCGACAGGCTGCGCAAGGAATATACGATCCTGGATTCTTGCGGAAATCCGGCTGCGCGATAGACAACGGGATCAGCCGATCGCCCGGTATGTCGGTCGCAGTTGACAGCAAGCTTGAGGGACGACCTGCAAAAAACAGATAAGGCTAACGAAATTCACAAGCGACGTCTTGACCACTTCGGGTATTAAGAGGAAAATCGGCGACTAGCCCCGTATCCCAGGGGATCTCACCCCGCGCCCTTCTCGAGGTGACTATGCAGAACGTCCGGTTTGTTCTGCCTGTCGTACGACCGCCCGCGGTTTACGAGAACCGGTCCTACCCAGCCACCGAGGTGCCCATCGCGGCAACTGCCCCGGCGAACCGGCGGTTTGAGAAGATCGCATCCGAATCTGTCCATGGAGCGTGCGGTGAGGGGCGACGCGCGCACTGGGTTCCCGCAGTTTATGTACGGCTTTCTTCTGGTCCCGGAAACGAGCCACGGCCCGAAAACGAACCGCGCCGCCACGGTGAGCGCGCCCGAAGCCTTGAGTCAACGAACGATTCGTCTTTAATTGAGGAGCGAAAACGATGAGATTCCTATGCAGAATGTTGCTGTGCCTCTCCCTGGCAGGAGTAACGCTGGCGGCAAATGCGCCGAAGATCCCCAAGCACAAATCGAAAAGCAAGAACGTCGATAGCAAGGCGGGTGTGGCTGCGAAACGGGTTGCGCGGGAAGCAGAAGCTGACACGGAGGGAATGCCGACAGCGATGGCGGAGCACCTGGAGAGGCTGCGCCGTGCGCTTCCGGGGAATGGAGGGCTCGGTGGTCCCAGTTCCCCCGAAGAGGAAGCCTTTCAACACATGGCGTATCCGGGTATCGATATTCCCGCAGCTCGATTTGAGTCATTGCGTTCTAGCGTGCGGTCGATACACGGTCGTCCTTTTGCCCGCGGGAGAGGGCCGCAGGGAGCGTGGATGTCGGTAGGCCCGAGCAATGCGGTATACCCGCTCTTCCAGTTTCGTACGTCGGGATTGTACGTTCCGAACGAGTATGTAGCGAGTGGACGTACAACTTCGCTGGCGGTCGCGAACCATTGTGTACGCTCGCGCTGTACGCTCTACGCCGGGCCGGCCGGCGGCGGAGTGTGGCGAACCAGGCATGCCTTGGATGACAATCCACGATGGGCCTACCTTTCCACGCCTTTCGGGATCAACTCAACGGGGTCGGTTGTGGTCGATCCCAACGATCCAAACGACAACACCATTTGGGTCGGGACCGGCGAGGCCAACGCCAGCGCTGACTCGGTCGCCGGTGTGGGACTCTACAAGTCAACGGACGGTGGCGAAACGTGGGTGGGGCCCATCGGCGGTAAGGTCTTCAACAATCGCGCGATTGGCACCATAGCCATCAAGCCGGGCGATTCCCATACGATCTACGTTGGTATTACTCGCGGGGTGCGCGGATTGAATTCCACGGATGGTGGCGGAGTTTCGGTGGTTCCGGGCGCAGCCCAGTGGGGCTTATACAAGACCACGGACGGCGGAGCCACATGGACGTTTATCCACAACGGCTCTTCCGATCCGACACTGTGCAGCTTGGGCGATAATTTGAATACTGGGCCTTGTTCCCCACGTGGAGTGCGTCGTGCGGTGATCGATCCAAGCGACCCAAGCACGGTGTATGCATCTTCGTATGCGCGCGGAGTTTGGCGGTCGAATGATGGCGGCACCACCTGGACGCAAATCAAAGCATCGCTGAATTCGGCGAGCACTGTCACGCGTGCCGAATTTGCCGTCAACAAAACTCCGGATGGCAGAACGCGGATGTATGTAAACGAAGGTAACGATGGCACCGACAAGGCCGCCTTCTTCAGGGCCGATGATGTCGCGCACGGTTCGCCGACCTTTACGCAGCTTTCCAGCAACGATCCAGCCAATCCCGGGTACGGCGCATACAACATGTGCACCGGGCAATGTTGGTATGACAACCTGGTGGTAAGTCCTGCGGGCACTCCCGATCTCGTGTACGTGCTGGGCTCCTACCAATACGGCGAGACCGGTAGAATTTCGAACGGCCGTGGGGTGGTTCTTTCGACCGACGGCGGTACATCCTTTACCGATATGACCATGGATGCGACCGATCCAACCCACCCAAACGGGATCCACCCGGATCAGCATTTCCTGGTTGTGAATCCGAGTAACCCCTACCAGTTCTGGGAATCGAGCGACGGCGGAATCATCATGTCGAGCGGGTCGTTCGCAGATATCTCTGCGAGCTGCAGTTCGCGAGGCTTGATTTCACCCGCTCTGGATCGATGCCAACAACTGCTATCGCGTGTGCCGACTCAACTCCAGAGCGTCAACCAGGGACTGTCGACCCTCCAGTTCCAGAGCTTATCGGTGAATCCGTTTGATTCCAATGATCTTCAGGGCGGAACGCAAGACAATGGCACGTGGGAGAACTACGGCAATCCCGTAAAGTGGTTGAACACCATGATTGGCGATGGCGGCCAGTCCGGGTTCGACATCGCCAAAAAGAAGTTCCGCTTCCACACGTTTTACGACGCACAGGTGGATGTAAACTTCAGCAGCGGAGACACGATAGACTGGAACTGGATTGCTGATCCGATCTTCCTGACCGAACCACAACAGTTCTACGTCCCGATCATTTCCGATCCGAAGGTCAGCGGGACGATGTTTGTCGGTACCGGGCACGTCTGGCGTACGAAAACGCAAGGCTTGGGCAGTATGACGGTCGATCAACTCCGCACGCACTGCAACGAGTGGACGGGCGACTTCAGGGTCACATGTGGAGACTGGCAGCCGCTCGGTGATCCAACGTCGGCGGGCCGGTTGACCGCGGCCCTTTACGGCGACCGCGCAGGCGGTGATGTTGGGTCGGTGCGGCGCGCCTCCAAAGACCGCTCTACGCTATGGGCAGCCACCTCCGTGGGGCGGGTGTTCATCTCGAAGAACGCGGACGCAGATCCGGCATCTTCCGTGGTATTCACTCGAATCGATATTGCGACCAGTCCGAACCGCTACATCAGTGACGTCGCGGTCGATCCTGCTAATCCGAACCACGCGTGGATTGCCTACAACGGCTTTAACGCTACGCTGAACTCGATTCCGGGACACGTGTTCGAGGTGACGTTCGACCCGGTGGCGAACAGCGCGACTTGGGTAAACCGCGATTACGATCTGGGCGATGTGCCGCTTAACGCAGTCGCTTACGATAACGTCGAGGGTGACCTTTACGTTTCCACCGACTACAGCGTGTTAAAGCTGGATTCGGACGGAACGCCCTCCTGGAGACTCGCAGCGCCTGGCATGCCGAACGTGGAGGTACCGGGGCTGACCATGGTCCCAGGCGCGCGAAAGCTCTACGCAGCCACACACGGGCTGGGAGCGTGGTTGCTGAACTTGAACTAGAATCTCGGTTTGTTGGGGAGGCCGCCTGGGGGCGGCCTCTTTGATTTTCTGCTGCTGGATGCAAGAACCGTGGCTCGTCACGATCGATAGGAAGGCTCAGCGGATTCGGGGCGGGTTGAAAACCTTGCCGGCATGAGTCACTGATTGAGGCAACCATGTGTAACGTTCTTTCCGTAGCTCTCGTCTTGTTCGCCCACTTGGCATTCTGTGCGCAAAGGCGCACCTGCGACCATGCGGCGCCCCCAGCGGGAATGCACTACGTTTGTACTCAGGGAGATCCCTGCAATTGTCATCTGGAAGAGGATCAGCCAGACAAGGGCGAGGCAGTGGGCAATTCCGCGCGGGTCCCCACCGTCGAACCTTGCGCTTCAAGGAGCGTGAAGTATTTCGTCGCGCCCGCCTATCCTGTGACCGCCAGGTTGACAAGAAAGCAGGGCGTGGTCACCGCGCGACTCGTGATTGATGGCTCCGGCGTCGCTGAAGTAACGATCGAGTCCGGTGATCCAGTCTTCGCCCAGCCGGTTGTAGAGGCCTTGAGGCAATGGAAGTTTGCTCCAAGCGAGCCACGACAGGAGGCGACTGCTACCTTCACCTTCGTTCTGACGAGAACTCCGACCAAGGAGGCAGTCACCACCGTGAGCGGAAGCTCACCTCTCGAGCTGGTGATAACCGCCAGCCCGCCGCTTCGCTAGAGAAACTCTCAGGCGCGGCGGGCCGGTCATCCCGAGGGTCGAAAGTCGCGCGCGACGGTGAGGTCGCTGGAGAGCCTCGGACGCTCGAGGTGCCCCGTGCCCGGCGGGCGCAGGCGGCCTCGGGGAGAGGGTCGTGGCGCCATGCAGCAGTGCGGTGGCCGAAATTGGCGGCGACTGTCGGATGAATCGGGCTGAGCACTCAAAGCAGCGCCAAGATCGCGCCAGCAAACGCGAGCGGACCGGTGAGCCACCGGCAGGATCCCTCTCAGCCAGAGGGGCGCCCGCCAAGCGGCGGCGAGGCCAGAGTCCGCCCTCGCTGGGACGGGCCGAAGAACCCCCATTCCCTGCGCTCGGCCGTTGGCCGGAGCACGACTGCGTTCTGCCGCAGCAGCGCCACGCGCACGGGCTCTGCCGCCCCCGCCCAGCCTCGCAACTGGGATGATCACGAAGGGCGCGATCGACGGAGGCACCTTCGTCCGAAGGTGGGCGGCAGCTGGCAGATGGCTCAGCGTTGCCGATACCGATCATCCGCGAGGGATAGCTCGCGCCGTCAAGGCGGCTCAAGTTTTCTGCGTCACGGAACTGGCTCGCGGAAGCACGACTCTTGCCCGACAGCCTTTCTTCTCCGTTCGGTTCATGAGTTCAATCGATCCGCCATGCGCTTCAGCGATCTGCCGGGAAAGCACCAGCCCGATTCCACTGCCGGCGGGCTTGGTGGTGTAGAAAGGCACAAACACATTGCTGGGGTTGAGCAGTCCAGGCCCGTTATCCTCCACGGTGAGAACCAAGTCCTTCTCGGTCAGGTCCCAACTCATCACCACCACTGGATCCAAGCGTGGGGGCGAAGTGGCTATTCCGTCCCGCGATGGGTTTGCCGAAGGATGCAGTTCCAGCGCGGCCTCTACCGCATTGCCAACCAGATTGATCAGCATCTGTTCGAGTTGATCGGGATCTACCATCAATTCGACTGTGGGACCACGAACCACCTGCACTCGCAGTCGCATCTCTAGACCAGCGACGCGATCGACGATGGGAGCCACTGGAGTCTGGCGGGAAACGGGCGGAGGCATCTGGGCTAGTTGTCGGTACGCCTGCAAGAAGCGGTTAAGAGAATCGGCACGCGCCTGAATAATGGCTAAGCCGCGTTCAAAATCCTGCCGCTGATCAGAATCGATTGCCGCGCTGGAGATCTGTGCACTGAGGCTTCCCGCAATCGACTTGATAGGTGTGAGCGAGTTGTTGAGTTCATGACCCAATACACGAATCAGGCGCTGCCAGGCACTCCGTTCTTCCTCGCGCAAAGCGCGGCTCACATCGGAGAGAACAATCAGGGTGTGTGGCACGCCCCTCTGCCGGAATGAACTTCGGCGCACCAGCCAGCGTGCGTTCGGGCCGTGGAAATGCAACGGGACCAAGGTCTCGCTTTCGGCCACCAGGCAACTGCCTAACCCTATGTCTTTCGCGGTGCGCCCAAGGAGCCGGGCAGAGGGCTGTTGCAGCAGCCTTTCTCCGGCGGAGTTCACAAGCCGGAGAATCTCGTCAGGGTCGAACGTGAACAACGGAACCTCGATTTCTTCGACCACACGCCGAAGTAGGGCGGTCGCCTCAATGGCTCGAATCCGCTGGTCTGCGAGCAGGTCAGCCAGGGCATTCACTTCAAGGGATAGCTCGCCTAGCGCGTCGTTGGCGGCGGCGCCACGCGCTCGAAAGGAATAGTCCTCTTCCCGCAAGGCTGAGATTACATTGGCGAGGGTCTGCAGCGGACGAGTAGTCTGCTCCTGAAGGGCCATCGCCAACAGCCACCAGGCGAAGATTTCGACGAAGAGCAGAGTGAGCTTGGATTCAAGCGACCAGGATTGGAGCCAAATGAAGACCCCGCTTACAGCCATCCCTGGCAGCGCGACCAGCAGGGAGAAGAGGCTCACGCGTTTCTCATAGAGCAGCCGAACCCGCTTGCGCGGAGGCTTGGGCGCACCGGGACTGGCGTCGCCGTGCGGGCTAAAGCCCATACTTCTCCATGCGGCGGTAAAGCGCGCCGCGGCTCAACCCCAGCGTCTCCGCCGCCTGGCTTACATTCCCGTGGAAGCGTTGCAGGGCCTTACGGATCAGAATGGCCTCCACAGACTCAAGGCTGAGTTCTTCGAGATTCTGGCTTTGCGGCCGCAGCAAATCCAAGCCCAAATCCGCTTGCTGGATCTCATTCCCATGGCACATCAAGACGGCGCGCTCGAGCGTGTGCTCCAATTCACGCACGTTGCCCGGCCAGGAATACTGCATGAGCTGCTGCAAAGCCGAAGCCTCGAACCCCTGGACGGGACGCTGGTACCGGGCGGCGTAGCGCGCGAGAAAGTGCACGGCGAGAGCGGGAATGTCTTCGCGGCGTTCGCGCAGTGGGGGCACGTGTATCTCCACCGTGTTCAGCCGGAACAACAAGTCTTCTCGAAACTCGCCAGAGGCGCACGCCGCCCGCAGGTCCGCATTGGTCGCGGAAATCACGCGCACGTCAACCCGCTTTGTACGAGACGAGCCGACCCGCTCGATCTCGCCCGTTTCGAGCACGCGCAGCAACTTCGCTTGCTGGCGAAAGGGTACGTTGCCGATCTCGTCCAGGAAGATGGTGCCGCCGTCAGCCAGCTCAAAACGCCCGATGCGGTCGGTACGCGCGTCGGTGAAGGCGCCCTTCACATGCCCGAAGAGTTCACTTTCAAACAATCCTTCGGGCAACGCGCCCGTGTTTACGGCGATCATGGGGCGAGACGCCCGCGGAGAAAGCGCATGGAGCGTGCGCGCCACCACTTCCTTGCCCGTGCCATGCTCCCCGGTGATCAGGATATTGGCGTCGGAGGGACCAATGCGCGCAATGGTCTCCAGCACCGGATGCATGGTGGAGGCGACCGCAATGAATTCCGGGCGACCATCGGACTGCAGCAACCGATTTTGCGCCGCGAGCAGTTCCGCCTTGCGCAGCGCGCGTTGCAGTTCGACTTGCGTCCGCAAGATCGCGAGCAACCGCTCGTTCTCCCACGGCTTCTGAATGAAATCACGCGCTCCCCGGCGCATGGCTTCAACCGCCAGGTCAATGTTCGCCCATGCGGTCATGACGATGACGGGGGTAACGCTATCGAGTGCAACGATCTCAGAAAGAAGGTCCAGGCCCTCACGGCCGGAGGTTGTATCCCGCGTGTAATTCAGATCCATCAGCAGGGCATCGTAGGAGGCCGTGGCCAGCGCCTCGCGAACCAACGCGGGGGACCTGGCGGTTTCCACCTCGTACCCTTGCGGGCGCAAGAGTAGTTCGACCGCTTCGAGAACGTGTTGCTGGTCATCGGCTGCCAAGACTCGGGGCCGGTCGCTGCTGTGCGCGGGCTTGAGCGTGGTAATCTCCCCGGACCTGGCCGAAGTTTGCATGGTCGATCACGGACTGGCAGGATTGATGGTACCGCGAACTGCCTCCTGGATCTGGATTTCATTATGTTCCAAAGTTGTCCCGGTGGCGCGATCCAGTTCAACCTTGGCTTTCTCATACACCGTCATGGCATTGACCAGATCCAATTCCGCCAGCGCGAGATCTCGCTGGGCGGAAAGCGTTTGATAGCTCGATCCCGCTCCTTGCTCTTGTTCTTTCCTGGTGATCTGGAAGGTGCGTTGGGCAAGATCTCGTGCCTTGCGTGCGGCCTGAACGCGCGCGCCGGTTTGTTCCAACGCAAATTGCGCATTTCGAACCTCGATGCGAACTTGTTTCTTCAATTGTTCCATTCGCAGCTGCGCCTGCCGGTACTCCAGTTCAGAACGGTACTGGTCGGCTTTGGCGACGCGATTTCGGATCGGGATGTTTAGGCTCAGGCCGACATAATAGTCCGGAGAGGAATTGTTGAACGCGCTCTCGAAGGCGCCGGCAAAATCCACCGGCACGTTCGAGGTGTTTGCCCCGAGGCTATAGATTGGATTCAAGGGACCTGCCAGCCCGGCGCCCCCATAGAACCCGACCATCGAAAGTGTCGGTAATAGCGCGTTGCGCGCTGCCCGACGGCTGATCTGGCGATTCACGAGATCGATGTCGGACTCGGCTAACTCCGGACGCTCACGCAGGGCTTCAGAAGTCAAATCCTGAATCGACGGACTGACTTGGGGCGGGACGGCCTCCATTCGGTCCGTCGGAATGACCGGCATCACCTCAAGGTCCGGATCTTCCAGACTCTTCGTGATGGCATTTTTCATGAGGGTCTCCTGGAGCTGGAGACTTGTGCGGGCCACGGTCAAGTCCTGGTCCCGCTTCGAGACCTCCGCTTCGGCGCGCATGACATCCATCGCGGGAATACTTTCCAACTGTAACTGTTTCTTGGCATTCTCAAGCGTCTGCTGGGCAAACGCCGAAGACTGTTCGTTGACTTGGGTCTGCTCGTAAGCGCTCACCAGATCCCAATAGATATTCTTAATCTGTGTCACGGTTGCGATCACCTGATCCTTAAAGGCGATGTCCGATATCTTCTTATTATTCCTGGCGATTCGCAAATAGCGCAGGTTCGGTCCGAACCCGAAGCCCGCAAGCAGTTCCTGCTGAATGCTGAACCGAAAGCTCGACGTCAGGGACGGAGACAAATTGAAATATGGGCTATTGGTGGTCTGGCGCGAGTTGTCGAACGAGAAGTTGACATTCGTTCCGGTTGGAAAAGCCTGGGAAACATTGGCGTTGAATTGTCCGGTATTCAGTTGCAGCGAGGGCACTCCGTAAATCTGCCGGTTGGCCACCGGGGAGGTTTGTCTCTCCACTCCCCCGCTGGCACTCACGAGTGGATCGTAGGAGGAAACCGCTGTGCCGGTCCCCAGCGTGGACTGCACCAAACCGGATGCGCCTGCGCCCGCGCCACCCGCACCGCTCGTAGTCCCGCCCGCGCCGGCGCCCGGAGCGCCTGTGCCGAAGCCTCCCACACCGCCGCCAGGAGTCCCTTGTACCACTCCAGTATTCACGCCCCGAAAAAATCCTCCTGCCCGCGTGCGCAGAATGTCTGTGTCGGCAATTGGAAGATTGTAGCGGGCGATGGCCAGGTCCAGATTGTTCTCTAGCGCCAGATCGATGGCGTCTTTCAGCGAGAGGTACAGCTTCCCGTCCCGGATGAGACGGTCAAGGCGCGGCGAGTTGGTCAGCACCGGTTCGGGAACCTGATCCGGCGCATAGGCATTGAGTGGATTGCGTGATTTTGGCATTTCCAGCCGAGCGGGAGTGACAATCTGGCTGGTTGCGCTCTGCGCCCCTGGTACGGGCGATGGGACGGGGGTCTGCGCCTGAGCAGCCACTGCGAGAATCGCGCACAGGCCGGCGACGGTGCATCCTCGTTTCCAGTCGTTGGAACCAAAAAGACTCACGATGTTTGGACCTCCGCTGACTGGCCCAGGGTCGGATGGGCGGTATCTCCGGTTAGCCATCCGTCCCGCAGCTGAATCGTTCGGCTCCCGTACGCTGCATTCGCCTCCGAATGTGTTACCTGCACAATCGTTGTCCCCTGCTGGTTCAGTTCGCAAAACAGCTCCATGATTTCCTTGGCTTGGCTGGAGTGCAGATTGCCGGTCGGCTCGTCGGCGAGCAGAAGGGCCGGTTTGTGGATGGCGGCGCGCGCGATGCCCACGAGTTGCTGTTGTCCACCGGAGAGCTGGCTGGGATAGAGGCCCTTCTTGGCTACGATCTGGAAGCGATCGAGAGCCTCCGCCACCAGGCTCTGTCGCTGCCCGCGTGGGATGTCCTTGTAGGAGAGGGGAAGATCAATGTTCTCCTGCACGGTGAGGTCATCGAGCAGGTGATAGCTCTGGAAGACCATACCGATATTGCGCCTGGCCAACTCGCTGCGCGGTTTGCGTTTCATCTCATGGACGGCCTGCTCGCGAAACCAGAATTCGCCTTGCCACTGGTCGTCGAGCAGCGCGAGCACGTTGAGGAGGGAGGACTTCCCCGCTCCGGACGGTCCCATCACGGTGATGAACTCGCCTTGGCGAATGTCGAGACTCACGCGACGCAGCACCCAGGTTTGGCCAGCGCCGGTCTTGTAGCTGCGGTCGATATTTTTCAGCTGGATCATAAGTCGTTGTCGATTCACTTTCTGAAGCTCTATTCGTAGCGCAGCGCCGCCATGGGATCGATTTTGGCAGCGCGGCGCGCGGGCAAATAACTGGCGGACACCCCGACCAGCACGAATAGGATTGAAATACCAACAAACGTGGCTGGGTCGGTGGCACTGACCTGAAATAGTAAGTCGCTCAACAGTCGAGTCAGGGCGACCGCGCCGCCGATCCCGAGTAAAACGCCGGCCAGCGCAAGGCTGACGACCTGTCCAACCATCAGCGAAAGAATATCGCTTCTTGGCGCGCCCAAAGCCCGCCGAATTCCGATCTCCTTCGTCCGTTGTGCGACCGAATAAGAGATGACACCGTAAAGTCCAACTGCCGCGAGCAGTGCGGCGGAGCCAGCAAACGTTCCCAGCAACGTCATTACCAATCGAAGCTGCCCCTCGGACGCTTCCACCAGCTGGTCCATCGATGCGACCGCCGAAACTGGCTGATCGCGATCCATCGCCAACACCTGACTTCGAACCGCATTCGCCAACAACAGCGGATCGCCATTCGTGCGTACGGCCAGCATGGCAGACCGGGGAGGCTTCTGTGCGCAGGGCAGAAAAACTTCCGGTCTCGGATTCTGGTCGCGGCCTGTTTGACGCACGTTAGCGGATATGCCGACGATCTCGACCGGCTGAGGACTGGAGCCAATGAGGATGTGCTGGCCGATGGGATCCGGACCGCTCGGATACCG
>Ga0137415_10001838_pt1 | contig 21152 bp, 20 predicted proteins | sample CZODoug3_1_1_16f_FD_183082 | JGI IMG/M metagenome (GOLD analysis project Ga0137415, IMG submission 183082) | Vadose zone soil fungal communities from Angelo Coast Range Reserve, California, USA - CZODoug3_1_1_16fungal (Hybrid Assembly) | ecosystem: Environmental > Terrestrial > Soil > Vadose...
GGACGTGCCTATACCCATCGACGACGGTCTCCGCCTTCGCACCGATGTCTACCGGCCGAACCGGGACGGGAAGTATCCCGCTATCATGACCTACCGTCCCTACGGCAAATGGCTGCACTTCGACGACCTCTACACCGAGCAGTGGCGGTCCATGGTCGAGAAGCATCCGGACGTGCCGGCGGGCTCCACCAACAAATACCAGAGCTGGGAGGTCGTCGATCCCGAGAAATGGGTGCCCGACGGCTACGTCTGCATCCGAGTGGACTCCCGCGGCGCCGGCCGCTCGCCCGGCCTCCTCGACGTCTGGTCGGCCCGCGAGACGAGAGACTTCCGCGACTGCATCGAGTGGGCGGCGGTGCAACGCTGGAGCAACGGCAGGATCGGCCTCTGCGGTATCTCCTACTACGCCATGAACCAGTGGCAGGTGGCCGCGCTCCAGCCCCCGCACCTGGCCGCGATCTGCGTCTGGGAAGGCGCTGCCGACTACTACCGCGACCTGGGACGCCACGGCGGCATCCTGTCCGCGTTCGGCCGGCCCTGGTTCCCGAGGCAGGTCGTGGCCGTTCAGCACGGCAGGGGCGCGCGAGGCTATCGCTCGCGCCTGACCGGCGACTGGGTGTCCGGACCGCCGACGCTCACCGACGAGGAGCTCGGCGCCAACCGGCGCGACTTCTACGAGGACTGCCGGCGGAACCCGCTCGCGAGCGACGAGTACTGGCGCTCGCGCATGCCCGACTGGTCGAGAGTCAAAGTGCCGTTGTTCTCGGCCGCCAACTGGGGTGGGCAAGGCCTGCACCCGCGCGGGAACTTCGAGGGGTTCGTGCGCTCGGCCTCCCGGCAGAAGTGGCTCGAGGTGCACGGCATCGAGCACTGGACCCACTTCTACACGGACTATGGTCTGTCCCTCCAGAAGCGTTTCTTCGGCCACTTCCTCAAGGGCGAGGACACCGGATGGAAGAAGCAGCCGAAGGTCCGCCTCCAGGTCCGCCATCCGGGCGAGACGTTCGTCGAGCGACACGAGAGCGAGTGGCCGCTCGCCCGCACGCGGTGGACCAGGTTCCACCTGAACCCCGCCGACCACAGCCTCGTCCGCGCGCCGGTCGCGCGGAAGGGCAGCGTGAGCTACGGTGGCCTGGGCGACGGCGTCACCTTCCTCACGCCGCCGCTCTCGAAGGAGACCGAGATCACCGGCCCGATCGCCGCGAAGCTCTACATCTCGTCAGAGACCGCGGACGCCGACGTGTTTCTGATCCTGCGCGTGTTCACCCCGGCCATGCAGGAGATCACCTTCCAAGGAGCGCTCGACCCTCACACGCCGATCGCGCAGGGCTGGCTGCGAGCCTCGCACCGGAAGATCGACCCGAAGCTGACACTGCCCTACCGCCCGTATCACACCCACGACGTGCAGCAGCCGCTGACGCCCGGGAAGGTGTACGAGGTGGACGTCGAGGTCTGGCCGACCTGCATCGTCGTGCCACCCGGCCACCGCATCGGGCTCACGGTGCGCGGGCACGACTACGAGTATCCGGGTGGTCCGGTCGCGATGGCGGACGGCCGAGTCTTCGGCGGCTGCGGCCCCTTCCTGCACAACGACCCGCACGACAGGCCGCCGGAGATCTTCGGCAAGACCGTCACGCTGCACTGCGGCGCTTCGCGGCCCTCCCACGTCCTGCTGCCCATCATCCCGCCGAAGCGATAAGCCGACGGTACCCGGCGACTACTTCTTGCCCTGGCTCACCAGCTCCTGGAGCTTGCTGTTCATCGCCTTCTCCCTGCCGAGATCTTCCTCGATGGTCTTCAGTTGGGCTTGAAGCTGTTGCGTCTTCGTCTGTAGTTCGCCGAGCTGCTGTTCCAATCGGCCGGCACGGTTCCGGGCGTCGCTGAGTTCTGCCTCCAGTCGACGCTCGGACATTCCCCACCAGAGGAACCCGGCGAGAACACCGACCAGGAGCGCGACGAGCGCGCTGACGGCAACGGGTCTGTTCATACGCGTCCCCTCCAGCCACCGATCGTTGGGTAAGAGCTCAACGGAAGACTACCGCACTCTCGCCGATCATTCACCCCGGCGGATCAAGGACACTCGACGAACGGGCGAGGGCTTTCAGCGACTCCCTGCTCTGCTGAAGCAGCGCAGGGCCGGCCGGATCCCTTAACTGATGGCTCGCTCGGTCTGTAGGTTGGTGATCGCCAGCGCGGCTTGCGCCGCGAGCGCCCGGACGAGAGGCTCATATTCCTTGCAGAACGGCGTCGGGCGCCTGTCGGCATCGAGCGCGTTGATGAGCTGAAGCACACCGATCACGCGGCCACCGCGGTCGGCCAGCGGCACCGCGAGCACCGACAACGTCTGATAATCGTTCCGGGCGTCCCACCACGGCTGAAACATGTACGGCCGGTTGTCTGGGATCTGATAGGCGTCCGGGATGTTGAGGATGCTCCCTGTGCGTGCGACATACCCCGCGAGGCTCGGAACCTTCAGCGAGAAGGGCTCAGCGCGCAGGCGCGGCGCCACACCTTCGTTCCCAAATCGCCAAGCCAAGACGTCGTTTTGCGCGACGGCAAACTTGAGCTCGTCGCCGCCGATGAGGAACAAGGTCCCGGCTTCCGCGTTCGTGAGCCGACGGGCTTCCAAGAGGATCCGCTCCAGCAGAGCGGGCAGATGCGGCTCGCTCATCACGGCGATGCCGGCTTCGACGAGGTGTTCGAGGGCCTGGGCGCGTCGGGTCGCGCGCTCGGCCCGCTCGTTGGCTGCCCGCAGAGCATCCGCGGCCGTCTCAGACGTCGGCTGGCTATCCATGGGGTCCTCCGGCTGATGCGACATACACACCTTTGCCGCAAATTGGGTGCCGATCCAGACCGCCGGAAATTCGCGTTACAACACGGGACCTTCGAGGTCCGGTCGGACGCTGACCGGAGACTTCCTAGCCAGTTTCCGGAATCGACGGGTCAGGAACGAGCCACGGCGCTCCCGGCTCCCCTTTTGACTCGCCTTGGGCCACGTGTTATGAGGAGGTCGAAACTCGCCGAACGGAGAGCGATTCCCCTTTCTCCTTTTGAATTGAAGGCTCTGCCCGACCTGCGGAAGGATGTACCGCACGGAGCGCGTTGATGGCATGAGAGTCGTCTGTTCATGGTGTCTCGAGGAGGGTCGGTCCGGCGACCTGGGCGAAAAGGAACCTTTTGACGACCCCGCGCTGACGCACGCCATCTGTGCGCGGCACCTGGAGCAACTCCTGGCAACCCTGCCGTCGCCATCGTGTCCCGCCATCGACGTGCTGGTCGTGGTGCATCGGCGAGAGCTCTCCCTCCACGCCTACCTGGAGCGTACGGTCGCCAGGGTGCGCGGTGTGAAGGTGCTCGTGGAGCGTCGCCAATCCCGCGATCGCCGTCACGCATCGGGCGCCATGCTCCAGGACCGCCGGCGCGTGGAGCGGCGGGTCCGGCGCGGAATGAGTTTGCTGGGCTGCACGCTCGTCCGATTCAAGCGAAGGGCGTGAGCACGAGGGAGGATCGCGTTGTGAAGATCACCGACGTCAACCTGACGCTGTTCGCCTGGGACGACATTCCGGCCACGCAATACGGCCGGCACACGGGGAAGTTCAGCGGTGCCAGCCAGCTCGGCCTACTGACGATCGCCACCGACGAAGGCATCCAGGGCCACGCCTTCCTCGGCTCCGCCATGCGTGGAGCCCACCTGGACGGGCAGTCGCTCATCCAGTATCTGAAGCCCGTCGTGCTCGGCCAGGACCCGATGGAGCGCGAGCGGCTCTACCAGGCGATGTGGCAGCGCAACCGGGGAACGACCTATCGCGCGATCGGCGCCATGGACGTCGCGCTCTGGGACATCGCGGGCAAGGCGGCGGGACAGCCGATCCACCGGCTGCTCGGCTCCTATCGCGAGAGCGTCCCCGCGTACGCCAGCTCCGCGGTCCTGCCGACCAAGGAGGCGTACGCCGACGAGGCCGCGGGCTTCAAGGCCGAGGGCTGGACCGCCTACAAGATCCACCCGCCCACCGACCCCGCGGCGGACATCGACGTATGCCGCGCCGTGCGCCGTGCCGTCGGCGACGGCTTCACCGTCATGCTCGATCCCACCTGGGCCTACCAGTACCCGGAGGCGCTCCGCGTCGGAAGGGCCATCGAGGAGCTGGGGTTTTATTGGTACGAGGATCCCCTCGCGGACGACGACCTCCTGAGCTACGTCAAGCTCAAGCAGCATCTGACCATCCCCATCTTGGCCACCGAGTACGCGCCGGGCGGTCTCACCGCCTTTGCGCCGTGGCTCGTCCACCAAGCGACCGACTTCCTTCGCGGCGACGTCGCCGTCAAGGGTGGCCTCACGGCCCTCGTGAAGGCGGCGCACCTGGCCGAGGCCTTTCACATGAACTTCGAGATCCACCACGGTGGCAACTCGCTCAACAACGTGGCGAACCTCCACGTGACGATGGCCATCCGGAACTGCGAGTTCTTCGAGGTCCTGCTGCCGGCGGGCGCCCAGAAGTACGGGCTCGCCGAGGACATCGACGTCGATCGTCAGGGACTCGTCCACGCCATGAACAGGCCGGGTCTCGGCGCGGCGATCGACTTCGGCCTCATCGAGCGGAAAAAGATCGGAGTACTGTCGTGACGGATCATTCGTACACGATGATGCTTCGCTTGACCTCGCCCTGCCGCATGAGATCGAAGGCGTGATTGATCTCGCCGAGGGGCAGCCGCCGGCTGATGAGCTCGGTGAGCTTGTACTTCCCGTCCATGAATAGATCGATGGATCGTGTTCAACCCCACGCCGCCGCCACGTCGACATCCTCGACCACCAGTGGCTTTTTCACGTCGTATAGTATCGCAGCAGTCGCTTTCATAGATTCTCCAGAGGAAGGAGTCCGCCATGAACGTCGGTGTGTCCGTGCCGTTGCCCGCCTACAACGTGGACGTCGCTTTCATCGCCCGCACCGCCGAGGCGCTCGGTTTCGAATCCTTGTGGTGCGCCGAGCATCCCATCATGCCGGTGCAGACTACGAGTCGGTTCCCGGGAGCCGCCGATGGCGTCATTCCGGAGAGCTACTCGCACTTCGTCGATCCATTCGTGGCCCTGGCGCGGGCCTCCGGTGTGACCACGACGATGAAGCTGGGCACGGGGATCGCGCTGGTACCCGAGCACAACCCCTTGTCGCTCGCCAAGACGATCTCCACCCTCGATCTGTTCAGCGGCGGGCGATTCCTGTTCGGTATCGGCACCGGTTGGCACCGTGAAGAGACCACCATCATGGGTGGCGACTTCGAGCATCGCTGGACCCAGGCGCGTGAGGCGATCCTCGTCATGAAAGAGCTGTGGACCAAGCCGGCGGCCGAGTTCCACGGCAAGTACTACGAGTTCCCGCCGGTCAAGTCCTACCCCAAGCCGGCGCAGAAGCCCCATCCCCCGGTGATTCTAGGCGGACACGCCAAGAACGTCCTGGAGCGCATCGTGGAGTGGGGTGACGGCTGGCTGCCCAACCGTATCAACCCGGCGGAGGTCGAGACCAGCCGCGGCACGCTCGACGCCCTGGCGAGGCGAGCCGGACGGAACCCGTCCTCGATCAGCATCTCGATCTTCGGGCAGGCCCCCGACCGGGACCTCGTCCGGCGCTTCCACGACGCCGGTGCCCATCGGGTCATCATCCGTCCATCCACGGCGAACAGCGAGGCGGAGATGCGCGTGACGTTGGAGCGGATCGCCGAGGCGGTCCTGCGCTGAGCGGCGGTCACACCGAGACCGAACGGCCGTGACCACCGCGCCGACGAGCCTACCCAGACGCTGTGCCCTCTCGGAGGTTGTAGAGCTTGGCCACGTTCTCGCACGTGATCTTCCGGCGCACGCGGTCCGGCAGCGTGCCGAGGTTGGCCTCGAGGTGGCGCCGGGACTCCGGCCAGACGCAATCGGGATGCGGATAGTCGGCGCCCCAGATGATATTGTCCTCGCCCACGAGCGGGATGATCGGCTCGAGGTACCTATCTTGTTGATAGGTCGTGTACCCCTGGCGTCGGAAGTAGTCGCTCGGTTTCATGGAGAAGCCGAGCGCCCGGGCCCGATCCTCGTACTCGGTGTCCAGGCGATCGAGAACATAGGGGATCCAGGTCACGCCGGACTCGCCGAGCACGAATCTCAGGTCCGGATACTTTTCACATGCGCCCGAGGCGATCAACGACACGAGCACTTCCATCCCGTCGAGCTGAAAGAGGCTGGAGCGCACGAGCCGCCACTGCGTCATGTACTCACGCTCCATCTGGGGGGTATCCGGCGTCCGCAGTCCCTTGAACCCCGTGGAGTGGAACGAAATCGGGAACCGACACTCCGCCGCGGCCTCCCAGAGGGGATACCAGTCGTGATGGTAGAGGGGCACGCTCAGGCGTTTGAACGCCAAATCGCCACCGCGTAGCCCCATCCGGGCGCAGCGGCGCACTTCGGCGGCGGCCACGTCCGGATCGTTGTTGGGGATGATGGCGAGGGGGAAGATCCTGTCGGGGTCGGAGCGCTTGGCGAAGTCCGCGGCCCAGTCGTTGTAGATCGTGTTCGCCCAGGCGCGCTGCTCCCCGCTGGCAATCAGGTCGTTGATCATCAAGCACCCGTAGACGATCTCCGCGGCGAGTCCGTCCCGGTCCAGGTCCGCGAGCCGTAGCTCGGGCGTGGTCGGGCGTGGCTGCGCGCCCGGGCGGTTGTCCCACTCGAAGCCAGAGCCCCTCATCTCGTCGATGTGGCCGAAGACGCCCTTCTGGTACGGGAGGAAGCCCGGCCCCACCCCGTTCCACATCCCCTTGTCCTGAGCCTCCACGAACCAGTGGAGGCCGTCCTCCAGCTCCTCCACGCGGGGTACCAGGAGCTTCCACTTGCCCGGGGCCTGCGACGACCACAGATCGGGAGGGCAGTAGGTCAGATCGATGTGGTTGTCGCCGGAGATGAGCCTGTCTTGCATGGCACACGCTCCTCTACTCGCAGGTCACCGCAACGAGGGCTTGGCGGAGCAGATCCTATCACTTGTCAGCATCCCCGGTGCGCGGCTTCACGTCCTTGACGAACCTCTCCATGGCTCGCATCATCCCGGCCACGTCGCCCCGCGGAAGATCGAATGCCAGGTAGTGGCAGCCGAGCGCCTGCGCCCGTCGAACGTCGGCGCCGATCTCATCGGGGGAGCCCTCGAAGGCCGCGCGTCCACTCCCCTTCGCCCGATCGGTGATCGCCAGCAGATTGCGCGGGGCGACGGCGACGGCGTCCCGGCGGCCCGCCTTATGGGCCATCTCACGGATCTCGCCGATCCCCTTCTCGAGATCGTCGAGAGTCAGCCCGAGAGGATGCCACGCGTCACCCAGTTCCGCGACGCGCCGCATCGCCGGCGACGACAGCGTGCCGGGCGCCCCGCCGACCCAGACGGGCGGGTGCGGCTTCTGCAGCGGCCGCGGCGCAAACGTCGCACCCGAAAAATTGAAGTACTTGCCGCTGAAGCTCGGCACGTCGCTCGTCCACGCGGCCTTGATGATCTTGAGGTACTCATCCGTGATCGCCCCGCGCTGCCGGAAGGCAAGCCCGAGATCGCGGAACTCCTCCTCGTCCCACCCCACGCCGATCCCGAAGATGAAGCGGCCGCCTGACACTTGGTCGACCGTCGCCGCGGCCTTGGCCGTGACCAGCGGGTTGCGGTACGGCAGCACGATGACGCTGGCCCCGACTTGAATCCGTCGAGTCCGGCCTGCGAGGAACGCGAGCATCGAAAATGGGTCCGGCCACGACGGTCCGTAGTGCTGGGTCGTAGCCGGCTTGGCCAGGATGTGATCCGGCACGAAGACCCCATCCCAGCCGAGCTCCTCGGCCCTCAGCGCGAGCTTTTCCGCGTCGGTGACCGACAGCTGCCAGATCGGGAGAACGACGCCAAACTTCATCGGCCTCCTCCTTCCACACCTTTGCGAGCGGTTCACGATTATGAGCGTCTCCTCCGGTTTCAGAAGGGTGGCCCGAGGGTAGCTACGCGGACTGGAATGGTCAAGGATTCGCTCTTGCGCCGCGATTCAGGAGCGGTATCATCCACGGCCTGGAGTCAATCGTGGTGCGCTAACCGGGCTCGGAGTCACAAGGAGGCCGAATCATGCCGATGTACGAGTACTACTGTGACAAGTGCCAGCGGGAAGTGACGCTCACCCTGACCATCAGTGCGCACGACAAGGGACAGATCACGTGTCCCAAGTGTGGAGGCAAGGCCCTTCGGCCACTGCTGAGTACCTTCGTGTCCCAAACGTCACGCAAGTCCTGAGTCGCCGGCCGGCACGCCCAGAAAGGGGTCGTCCATGAAAGCCGCCGTGTACCACGGACCCCGCGACATCCGTGTGGAGGACCTCCCCGTGCCGACCATCGCTGCCGACGAGGTGCTGGTGCGCGTCGGCGCGTGCGGAATCTGCGGCTCGGACCTTCATCTGTACCGGCTCGGCATCTTCGAGGCCCTCGGGCGGCCGGTGGAGGGTGGTCGCGTCATGGGCCACGAGCTGGCAGGCGAGGTTGCCGCGGTGGGCGCGAGCGTCACCGACTTCAGGCCCGGCGACCGGATCGCCGGCGTCAGTCTCGGCGGCTTCGCGGAGTACGTGGCGGTCAAGCTCTCCGAACGAGGTCCGCACCACCTGCCGGCGGGGGTGAGTTTCGAGGAGGGCGCAACGCTGGAGCCGCTGGCGACCTCGATCCACGCGGTAGAGCTGGCACGGCCGGGTCGCGGCGAGACGGTGGTCGTGCTGGGCGCCGGTATCATCGGGCTCGGCTGTCTGCAGGTGCTGCGCGCCACCCGCGATTGCCGCGTGATCGTCGTGGACGCATCGCGGCGGCGTCTGGATATGGCCAAGGCGTTGGGAGCCGACGCCCTCGTGGACCTGACCGCCACCGACCCGGTGGAGGCCGTCATCACGCTGAGCGGTGGGGCGAGACCCCTCGATCGGTTCCAGGTTCGAAGCGGAAACGCCGATGCGGTCATCGACTGCGCCGGGGCCCAGGTCTCGCCGGAACAGGGACTGCGCATGCTCAAGCAGGCGGACGGTCGCCTCGTCCTGGTGGCGCTCTTCGAGCGCTCGCCCACGCTGGACTTCAACCAGGTCGTGCGGAAGCAGGTAACGGTCCAGGGCTCGTGGGCGTGGACCGGCGACGATTTCCGGCGGGCCATCGAGCTGGTGGCGAGTGGCCGGATCGACCGCAAGCCGCTCATCAGCCACCAGTTCTCGCTCACAGAGACGCCGCTCGCGTTCTCGATCCAGGATCGGCCCGAGGCCGCTATCAAGGTCTTGCTGAAGCCGGAGGTCACGGCGTGAGCCAAGCCCTCAGCGGCATTCGCATCCTCGATCTCACACAGTTCGAGGCGGGGACGTCGTGCACCGAGCTCCTGGCCTGGCTCGGGGCGGACGTCATCAAGGTGGAAGAGCCCACGCGCGGCGAGCCGGGCCGCTACAGCCGCCAGGAGCGGCCGGGCGTCGACAGCACGTACTTCATGACGCTCAATGCCAACAAGAAGAGCGTCACCCTCAATCTGAAACACGCCGAAGGGCGCGCCATCTTCCTCGACATGGTCAAGCGCGCGGATATCGTGGCGGAGAACCAGGCGCCGGGCGCGCTCGACAAGCTCGGCCTCGGCTACCAGGCCCTGAGCGCCGTCAACCCACGCCTCATCTATCTCTCGATCAAGGGCTTCGGGACCTACGGGCCATACAGCGGCTACAAGAGCTTCGACATGATCGCCCAGGCGACGGGCGGGTCCATGACCCTGACGGGCACGCCGGATTCGCCGCCCCTGAAGCCCGGGGCCACGATCGGTGACACCGGCACGGGCGTCCACGGCGCGGTGGGTGTCCTCGCCGCGCTGGTGCAGCGGCAGCGCACAGGCCAGGGCGACAAGGTCGAGGTCGCCATGCAGGACGCCGTCGTGAATTTCTGTCGCGTGGCGATGCGCCAGTACTACTCACGGGGCGACGTTGTGCTGCGGAACGGCAACGAGGTCCCCAACACCGCCCCGTCCGGCATCTACCGGTGCAAGCCCGGTGGGCCCGACGACTACGCCTATATCTATGTGCAGCCGGTGCGCTCTCACATGTGGGACGTGCTGCTCCACGCCATCGGACGGGATGACCTCGTCGGGCACCCCGACTGGTCCGACCCGAAGTGGCGCGCCGCGCACAAGGACGACGTGAACGCACTCGTCGAGCGGTGGACGTCGACCCGAACCAAGCACGAGGTCATGGCCGAGCTAGGAGCGGCGGGTGTGCCGGCCGGAGCCTGCTTGACCGCGGGGGAGATCCTGCACGATCCCCACCTTCGCGAGCGCGGAATGGTGGTGACCGTCAAGCATCCGACCTGGGGCGAGTTCACCATGCCCGGCAACCCGGTGCAGCTCTCCCAGTCGCCGACCGACGTGGCGCCGGCGCCGCTCCTCGGGCAGCACAACGCCGAGGTCTACCGGGAATGGCTCTCCCTGGGCGATCAGGACCTGAGTCGTCTGAGGGCCGCGGGCGTGATCTGACGCCCTACGGGACGCGCGTGAGCACTTGGTGCACGAGGCGCCGCGCTTCTTGAGGCGCGAACGGCTTCAGCAGAAACGGCGCGCCTGTCGCTTCCAGGAACGCCCGCTTCTCGCGGCTGATCACGTCGCCCGTGACGAAGATGATCCGCGCGCGCAGGGTCGGTGCACGGTGCGCCAGCTCACGGTAAAACTCTTCGCCATCGAGGACCGGCATCTTCGTGTCGCTCACCACGAGGTCATACGTTTGCTGGTCCAGCATCGTCAGCGCCTCGGCTCCGTTGGCCGCGGTGTCCACCTCGTGACCGTCCATTTGAAGCGTCTCGGCCAGGAGCGCGGCGACCTCGGGCTCGTCGTCGACCACCAGCAGGCGCTTCGTTCCGATGGCGGGGAGCGAGGCCGCCTCGACGGCGTGGCGCGCGGTCAACGGTGGGGTCACCAGCGGCAGCTCGATCCGAAACGTCGTGCCGCCTCCGGGCCCGAGCGCAACCGAGATGCTGCCGCCGTGCTCTTCGATGATGCCCCGGCAGAGCGACAGCCCCAGGCCGGTTCCCTCGCCCGGCGGCTTCGTCGTGAAGAACGGCTCGAAAATCTTCCCCTGGATGTCCGGAGGGACGCCGGGGCCGGTATCCGCGACGGCCAGCTGGAGCCGCGCCCCGGACGGATCCAGTCCGGTCGTGATCTCGATCCGGCGGCGGGAGGGCAGCCGGCGCATCGCCTGGTGGGCATTGGTGACGAGGTTCAGGAGCACCTGGTGGAGCTGATGGGCGTCGGCCCAGAGCGTCGGTAGCCCGTCGGCCAGGTTCAGGACGACCTCGACGCTATCCGTCCGAAGCTCGTAGCCCAGCAGCTCGACCGCGTCCCGGACGATCTGGTTGAGCTGCGCCTCGCCCCGTTCGGGCGGGTGCTGGCGCGCCATGGCCAGGAAATTGCGCACGATCCGCGCGCAGCGCTCGGCAGCCAGCCGGATCGTCTCCGCCTTGTCGACCAGCGGTTGGTCTCGCACCAGTTCTCGCATGAGATAGCTATGACCCGTGACGACGGCCAGCGGATTGTTCAGCTCGTGCGCCACGCCGGCGAGGAGGTTGCCCATCGTCGCGAGCTTTTCCGCTCGCAGGAATTGCTGTGTTCGCTCGCGGACCTGCGTTTCCAGGTTTTCGTTCTGCCGCCGCAGCTCCTGGTGGAGGAAGCGCGTCTCGAGCAAGTTCCGGACGCGAAGGAGGACCTCCGTCCGATCGAACGGCTTCGTCACGAAGTCGCTCGCGCCCGCCGCGAGCGCGCGACGCCGACTCTCGAGCGTCACATCCGCGGTCAGCACGAGGACGGGGAGGCGGGCCTCTGCCTGGGTCTTCGGCTCGAGCTGCTCGAGGACCTGGATGCCGTCGACATAGGGCATCCGGAGATCCAGCAAGATCAGATCCGGCCGAAACTCCGCGCAGCACAGCAACACCTGGCGCGCGTCCGTCGTGCTCCGCAGCCTGGCATAGCCGGCATCCTCGAGCATCCGCTCCAGCAGACGCACATTGGCCTGCTCGTCGTCCACGATCAGGATCTTGGCCAAGCGGAATGCCGCCGGAAGCATGGCGCTCACGGGGCGGGCAGCTCCGTGTCGGAGAGGAGTCGACCGAGGACGTCCGCCTCAGGCCAGCCGAACAGGCGCTCCGCCTGCGGATTCCAGGTCGTGATCCGGCCCCGCGCATCGATCGTGATGACGGCGTCCAGGGCGTCGGCGACCAGGAGGCGGAATCGTTCCTCGCCTTGTTGCGGCGCAGTCGGGAGACACCGAACCGCCTCTCGAGGCTTGCGTTCCATCACCAACCATTTTCTCTCTCGCTCGCAGTCCCCCACGTGGGACTCTCTCGAGCCTATGGTCTCGGCGGATCAGCTCCTATCAGGTCTTCACCTGAGACCGGCCTCGGGAGAACCCTGGAGAACATCTAGGTCTCTTGGCGCGATCCGACACATTTCTTACCGGATTCCGGTATCGAAGCGCGGGGTCGAACGTCAGCCGTTCAAGCCGCGGCGAGCGGCCTCGGATCAGTGCGCGGCCGGAGCGTCGACGGCCCTGATCTCGTGCTTCTTCACCTGCTGGATTCGCGGTCCAGCGTGAAGCTGCCGAATACCACGAGCCCTGCCATCAGCCACGCCGGGTTCCTCTTCATGCTCGACTCCTCTCCCGTTGTGTCGCGGTCATTCGACCGTGTCCCGCGCACGCCTGACAGCCTTGATCCTACACCGCGATACGACGTGGTCGAGGTCTCAGACCATTGCGGTCGATCCGGGCCAGCGGCTTCTGCACGAGGAGCCTTGGGCAGGTTCGAGCGTGGGCCTTGAGCGATTCCCCGAGGTCGACGCCACACCTCCGGCAAAGGAAGAACTTCCCAAGCTCGGTGTCTAGCTGTTCGGGCTTGTAGCCTTCGCGGCAAGACTCACAAAACGCGACGGCGTGGTCCGGACACATCTCGAAGAGCAACGGCCTTAGTCGAACGAGCAGCAACATTGACTACGCATTCATAGCGTCCGGCTCGCGAGCCTGTCAAGGAGCGCCGAAAGAAAGTTCGGTGGAAACCGGTGGATTCCAGTGGACAACCCGTACTCACGGGCGTCACTATTCGCCTCACAGTCGACCGAAGCGCCGGAAGAGGCCCCGATGCCCCATGACGTGGCTGTGTATCACGTGAAAGTCGAGGACGGCGCCGTCTATACGGGATGGCTCAAGCGGTGACTCGGAGCCCATGGGCCGGTGTGTACGCGCGGACGCCGAACGACTACATCTGGGGCCTCGCGCCTTCGGAGTTCGCCCGAGCAGTGCGCGCGCTCCTCTCGCCCGGCGCTCGCGTCCTGGAGCTTGGCTGCGGCGAGGGACGCGACAGCGTGTACTTCGCGACCTGCGGGTGCGACGTAACGGGTGTGGACGTCTCGGCGGCCGGGCTCCACAAAGCGGAACGCCTCGCCTGGGCCCACGGCGTCAAGGTCCGCTGGGTGCGTAGCGACGCGGCCGGCGGCCTCCCCGCCGGTCCGTTCGACCTCGTCTACTCGTGCGGCGCGATCCACTACATCTCCCGGCGTCAACGGGTCCGCCTCTTTCCCCGACTCAAAGCCCTGACGCGACGCGGTGGGTACCACGCCCACGTCGTCTTCACCGACCGCAGCATCTATGTCGAGAAGGGCGAACTGGTCGACTACTTCACCCAGAGCGAGCTGAGCCGGGCTTACGCCGACTGGCTGGTTCTCCAGTGCGAGTCGATGCTGATCACCTGCGCCCAGGACGGCATCCCGCATCATCACAGCGCGGATTTGTTCATCACGAGGGCGGTCTGGGAAGAGGAGGACCCTTCGACCTCAAGACCGCGAAGGCGCTCGAGCTGACGCGGCGGGCCCGGCCAGCGGACCCGACTACGGCATCTACTCGAGATCCAGAGGGTCGCGCCTCGGTCCTAGTGTCTGCATGGCCTCGAAGCCGTTTCCGACCATGTCGCAGTACAGCTCCACGCGGTTGCCGTCGGGGTCTGGGAAATAGATGCTGCGCGTCACGTTATGCTCGATCGTGGACTCGATCGGCACCCCGAGCGCCTTCAGTTCTCGGTAGGCCGCTTGCAGCTCCTCGAAGCCCCCGAGCTGCCACGCCATATGATGCAGTCCGGGCTGGGTAGCATCGGCCGCTTCGCCCGTGGCGAGCTGGAACAGCGCCAAGTCGTGATGCGCCTCACCGAAGCTCAGGAAGACAGCCCCCCGCTCCAAGTCCTCATGGGCCACTTTCAAGCCCAACGTACGTGTATAAAAGTCTCTGGACTTGCCGGCGTCACGGACCCTCAACACGATGTGACCGAGCCTGCGGGCCTGAATCATGATTTCCCTCAAGAACCGCCAGGTCAGACCGGTGAGCCGAACTTAGCCGGAGGCCTCGAGGGAGTCAAGCAAGGTGGATCGGCAGGACCACGACGGAAAGGCCTCAGGGCCGCTCATGGGGGTTTTGTCTCCGGGGTTTTAAGGGATTCGCCCGACTTTCCGGAAATGCATCGAAGGTCCAGATTCGACACAAGGGTGGACTGGGGGCGGGTGGATCTGGAGCGGTAGTTCCTCGGGGGGCAGGCTCATGGCTCATCTCCTCGTCATCGTCGCGCGCGCGCAGCCTACGCGATACGACTATCTCAGGCACGTGTACGGGGGCCAGATGGTCGACGTGATCATGGACCGTCGGATGGACGCGCGACGAGACAGGCGCGCAGCGGTCGCGGTCGACCGACGCCGCAGTGAGCGACGACGACGCGACGTCAGCGGGGATCTTGAGACGCTGGGCTGGACCCTCGTGAGACGTTAGTTAGCTTCTCTGACTCGTGTTGTCGGCTATTCAATATTCGGCGAGGCGGTCGTTCTCGCCGTAGTCCACCGGACAGTCGATCAGCACGGGACCTGTCGCCCGGAGCGCGCTCTCGAGGGCCGGCCGGAGCTCCTTCGCTGCATTGATGCGCACGCCTTCGCATCCGAACGCGTGCGCGAGGGCGACGAAATCCGGGTTCCCGAAGTCGACGCCCGCCGTTCGCCCGAACTGCCGCTCCTGCTTCCAGCGGATCACGCCATAGCCGTCGTCGCGGAAGATCAGTACCACGAAGGCCAGCCCCAACCGAACCGCCGTCTCGAGCTCCTGGACGTTCATCAGGAACCCGCCGTCGCCGGTGACCGCCACGACGCGGCGCTCCGGCTGAGCCAGCTTCGCCGCCAGCGCGCCCGGCAGCCCGATGCCCATGGCGGCAAACCCGTTGGAGATGATCACCGTGTTCGGCACGCGGGCTTTGAAGCGCTTCGCCACCCAGAGCTTGTGCGCGCCGACGTCCGAGATCACGAGATCGTCGGGCTTCACGACCGACTCGAGGTCCCCGATGATGCGCTGCGGAAGGAGCGGGAAGCTGTCGTCGAAGCGGCGCGGGTCGTCAGGCGGCCGGCCGGGCCGGACCCGTTCGGGGCGCGCGGCCACCAGCGGCGCGAGCAGCTCCAGGGCCTCGCGCACATCGGCCACGACCTCGACGGCCGGCTGGTAGCGCGCGTCGACCTCGGCCGCCGTGAAGTCGATGTGGACGATCTGGAGCCGGCCCGACGGATTCCACTTGGCCGGACCGTATTCCACGGGATCGTAACCCGCCGCAATCACGAGGTCCGCGCTCGTGAAGCCGAGCTGGTCAGGGTCGTCCGAGGCGAGGCCGACGGTGGTCTGCGCGAGCGGGTGGTCGGCCGAGATGGCTCCCTTCGCCATGAACGTGGTCACCACGGGAATCTGGGCCCGCTCGGCGAGCGACGTCAGCTCCTTGGATGCCCGGCCGCGGATGACACCGTTCCCGGCAAGAATCAGCGGATGCGCGGCGCGATTGATGATGTCCGCTGCGCGCGCCAGCGACGGCCGATCTGGCGAAGGCCGTCGGGGACGGTCGGCGAGGAGCGGCTCGCCCTCGGCGGATCCCTGCGCGACGTCCTCGGGGAGCTCGAGGTGGCAGGCTCCGGGTTTTTCTTCCTGGGCGCGCTTGAATGCCTTTCGCACGGCCTCGGCAACCACCGCGCCTGTTTCGATCCGGGCGTTCCACTTCGTGAACGGTCGGAACACCTCGACGATGTCGACGTACTGGTGCGACTCTTTGTGGAGCAGGTGCCGAGCGAGCTGGCCCGTGATCGCCACGACCGGCGCACGGTCGAGGTTCGCATCGGCGACGCCGGTCGCGAGGTTCGTAGCGCCCGGCCCGAGCGTGGCCAGGCACACGCCCGCGTGGCCCGTCAGACGCCCCCAGACATCGGCCATGAAGGCCGCCGCCTGCTCGTGTCGGACCGGAACGAACTGGATGGATGAGCGGATGAGCGCCTCGTTGACGTCCAGCGTCTCCTCGCCGGGCACGCCGAATACGTACCGCACGCCCTCGCGCTCCAGACAACGGACCAGCAGCTCGGCTCCGGTCATCGCGCGACCTCCTGGGCGTTCGCGGCAGCCAACGGGGACTCTACCGCTACGCGATCCAGACCGACTTGATATTGACGAACTCGCGGATGCCGTACTCCGAGAGCTCCCGTCCGTAGCCCGAGCGCTTGATCCCGCCGAAGGGCAACCGTGGATCCGATTTCACGAGGGCGTTCACGAACACCGCGCCGGCCTCGATCTGCTTGGCCATGCGCTCGGCGCGCGCACGATCCCGCGTCCAGAGCGAGGCGCCGAGACCGAACGCCGAGTCGTTGGCGAGACGGACGGCATCGGCCTCGTCCTTGGCCCGGATGACCGCGGCGACGGGGCCGAAGGTCTCTTCGTCGAAGGCCGGCATGCCCTTGTCGACGGCCGTGAGCAGGGTCGGCGGATAGAAGGCGCCCTTGCCGGCCGGGATCTCGCCGCCCAGGAGAAGCTTCGCGCCGCGCTTGACCGACTCCTCGACCTGCTTGTGGAGCGAGTCCCTGAGATCACCGCGGGCCTGGGGTCCGACCTGAGTCTCGCGCGCCAGGGGGTCACCCATCCGGCGGGAGCGGAGCTCGGCGAGAAACCGCTCGAGGAACTGATCGGCGACTGCCTCGACGACGATGAAGCGCTTGGCGGCGATGCAGCTCTGGCCGCTGTTGACGAGCCGTGCGTCGGCCGCGGTCCGGGCCGCGGCGGCGAGATCGGCGTCCGCCAGCACGATGAAAGGATCGCTTCCGCCGAGCTCGAGCACGGTCTTCTTCAGCACGCGACCGGCCTGCTCCGCGATCTTGCTCCCGGCGCTGTCACTGCCCGTCAGCGTTACGGCGACGATGCGCGGGTCCGCGATGAGCGCGGCGACCGCCGACGACCCGACGAGCGCGGTCGCGAAGAGCCCGCGCGGGAACCCGGCCTCGCGAAAGATCTCCTCGATCGCCAGCGCGCAACGCGGGACGTTGGAGGCGTGCTTGAGGACGCCGGCATTGCCGGCCATCAGGGCGGGCGCGGCGAAGCGGAACACCTGCCAGAAGGGGAAGTTCCAGGGCATCACGGCGAGTACGGGCCCGAGGGGATCGAAGCGGACGTAACTCCTCGAGGCGTCCGTCTCACGCGGTTGCTCGGCGAGAAAGGCCTCGGCGTGGTCCGCATAGTACTCGCAGACCCAGGCGCACTTGTCGACTTCCGCCTCCCCCTGGGCGACCGGCTTGCCCATCTCGAGGGCCATGGTCCGGGCGTACTCGACCTTGCGCGTTCGGAGGATTTGCGCGGCTTCGCGCATCCGCTGCGTCCGTCTGGCGAAGGGCACCTCGCGCCACTGGAGGAACTCAGCGTGCGCGTTCCCGAGAATTCGATCGAGGTCCTGACCGGAGGCCTCCTTGAAACTTTCAAGGATTTCGCCGGTTGCTGGATTGATGGACTGAATGCTCATCGGCTTCTCCTCGTCGGCACTTTGCTCAAGAACGCGCTGACGGCTGGGTCCGCATAGACGCCATAACCGTCCACCAGGGTCCCCCGGGTTCCATCCTCAGTCTCGATCGCGTACACGATCGCCATGTCGTCCGGGTCGGAAGCGCCCTCGAACCGGCGGTGCTCCCGGATGACGACGTCCTCGGGCCGAAATGTCTTCCGTGCTTCGACGGCTCGAAGTCGATCTCCGACCACCGCGAGGCTCTCGGTGAAACCACGCCGCGTGAAGTCATCGATGGCCCCCGCGAGAGTCTGGCATTCCGTATCACCCCTCGCAGTCGTTCGCTGAGCGATCGCCTCAGCCGCTCCCTGCTCGGACGCTCTCTCTAGTGCCAAGGAGTCGACACCGGGATGCTCGGCAACGGGAAGAAGTGTGCAGCGTGTCGCTCTGCCCTCCAATCTGACACCCACCTATCTTTCGGATGCTCCTGGGTGATGAGAGGATGCTCGCGCCGTAGCATGAGCCAGCGACTCGTCCGGCAGTTTCTTATCGCGCTCGATGCGTTGAGATCCTCAACGCGCTCCAAAGAGGTCACCAACCCCAGAGCGCGGTTCTGCCTCATGCTCGTCGACTACAGCGCGCGATAGACTTCTGTTTCGAACTTCACGAGCAAGTCGATCGCCGTGTGGTCGTAGAACGGCAAGAGCTGCGAGAGGAAGACGCCGCAGACTCGCTTCGTGCGGTCGATCCAGAAGTAGGTGTTCGCGAGCCCGGCCCAGGCCAGGCTCCCGGCCGTGCGGCCCGTGGGCGCCTGAGCGCCGTTGAGGAGGAAGCTCAAGCCCCACTTCTTGGACATGCCGGGGAACAGCTCGACGTCGTTGGAGAGCCCCGGGATCGCGGACTTGAGCACGCCGATCTCCAACGCCCCGATGTGATTCTGCCCCATGAGGGCGACGGTCTCAGGACGCAGAAGCTGGCCGCCCTTTGAGCTCCCGCCATTCATGATCATCAGTGCGAACGCCACATAGTCGCCAGCCGTGCCGTAGAGCCCGCCCCCGCCCATGAGAAACTCGGGCTCCTGGGGGAGCCCGAACTCGATCGGGGTGAGCGTGCCGTCAGCGCCCCGCTGGTGCACGCTTGCCAGCCGCCCGCGCTGGGACGCTGAGAGCTTGAACGAGGTGTCCGTCATCCCGAGCGGGCCGAAGATGTTCTCCTGAAAGTAGCGATCGAGCTTCTGGCCGCTTATCGCCTCGACCATCTTGCCGACCCAGTCGATGTTGATCCCGTACTCCCACCGATCGCCTGGGTCGAAGACGAGCGGCGTGGTGAGCGCCGCGTTCGTGCATGTCGTGATGCCCGGCGTTCCCGTGGCAGCCTGGTACTCGGCGATCTCCGGCCTCCAGATCTCGTAGGCAAAACCCGCCGTGTGGGTCAGGAGGTGGCGGAGCGTGATCGGCCGCTTGGGCGCGCGCAGTCGCGGCTTGCCACCGGCGTCAAAGCCCTCGAGGACCTTGGCGGCCGCCAGCTCCGGGACCACCTCGCTGGCCGGGCGTTCGAGGCTGAGCTTGCCCTTCTCGACGAGCTGCATGGCGGCGGTCGCCGTAATTGCCTTTGTCATCGACGCGATCCAGACGACCGTGTCCGGGGTCATCGGGGCTTCCTTGCCGAGCTCCCGCTGGCCGAACGCGCCCTCGTAGAGCATTCCCTGGTCGGTCGCGGCGACCGCCACGATGCCGGGCATAGCCCTCGACTCGACCGCCTGCCTGAAACTCGTGTCGATGTCCCGGAGTTTTGCCATGGGTGATCTCCTCCCGCGAACCGGACCGTTGCACCACAGTGGCGAAGGGTGAGGCGAGCTTAGCCGGAGGATCTCAGATGGTCAAGGACGCGTGAACCGGATGCAGACGACCTCAGGCTGCGGAAGTCTCCGTGAAGGTACCCGCCGGCCGGGAAGGCTTGCTCGCCGGTTCCGCCAGATCACGAACGAAGCACCGCACGTTACCGAGATGCTCGTAGCGCTCGACGTGAGCCGTCAAATTCGTCCGAGCCAGATCGATCTCGAGCCAACGAAGCGCCGCCTCGGTGAGCAGGAGATACGCCCGTTTCCGCTCCAGACCGTTCTTGAGCAGCCGATGCGCGAGGATGACGTCGACGCCGGCCACCTGGCCGTGGCCACCGACCAGCTGTCGCAGGAAGCGCCCATGGTGGGCGACGATCTTGAGATCCAGATTTGCGACGTTCCGGCACGCGCCACAAGAGCACGAATCGTCCGCTTCCATCCCCCGCTGGCAAACCTTGAAGGCGACGAAGGCGCCGTCCAGCACGTCGAGCAGCCTCGCGGGCGGCACGACCACGCCCTCGGGACCCACGGCGAAGATCGCGTCGCCCTCCACCTCCTGGATTTCCAGAGGCGGCGACAGCCGCTGCATGACGGCCTCGAGCAGTGCGGCGATGATCTGAGGCCCGTGCTCCAGCTCGGTCGCCGTCACGAACTCGGTGAACCCGGAGATGTCGGCGAGCACCAAGACTCCGTCTTGAATAGAGGTCTCCATACCATCAAGACACCGGCACGGGCGCGATGTGAAAACCGACACTCATGCCGTACCTCCTGGGTCGGGCACGTTCTTCTCTGCGGTCAGAGTCGCCGAGCCATCGCGCGCCGGCAATTCCCTGCGAGGTAATGACGATCGTCAGAACCGGACACCGACATTGAATCCCGGCATGACGTGGGCTCGGTGACTGCCGGGGTCCGGATCGAGATCCGTGAGGTTGAGCAGGAACGTCCCGGTGACGCTGAGCCTTGGCGTGAGCGCGTAGTCCGCCGCGACGCCTAGGGGGATCAGGAAGGAGGTGTCGTCGTGTCGAAAGCTGGCGTGGATGAACCCAAGGCCACCCTGCACAGCGACCTTCAGCCGGTTCTGCGTGTTGGGAATGGGGATCCAGTATTTCGCCTGCCCGGACAGCCCGACCTGGAACATATCGCCGGTGAACCCGAGCTGCAGCAATGGGCCCAGAGAGAAGTTGGGAGCGAGAAACACATCGGCGTAACCATTGAGCGCGAACGCGGTCCCGTCCGGGGTGTCAGTCAGAAAGCCGACGCCCGTACCGATTGACACTGAGCCCGGCTTGTCGTCGAGGGCATCGACCGAGCTCGCCGATGCAACCAGCGCAAGCGAGGCGACGAGGCCGACCAGCACCGCCAGCATGTTTCCTTCCCGGTTCATCGTGTCTCCTTTCGCCACGTCCGACCAACGACGGAGCCAACCGCGCATAACATACATCAACCAGTCGCAACCCCCCTACTTCG
>Ga0137415_10001840_pt1 | contig 21129 bp, 20 predicted proteins | sample CZODoug3_1_1_16f_FD_183082 | JGI IMG/M metagenome (GOLD analysis project Ga0137415, IMG submission 183082) | Vadose zone soil fungal communities from Angelo Coast Range Reserve, California, USA - CZODoug3_1_1_16fungal (Hybrid Assembly) | ecosystem: Environmental > Terrestrial > Soil > Vadose...
CTTGCTGTCCTGCAGATATTCGTTGAGCTGGCGATCAGAAAGAGGACGGCCGAACCACGTGCTCCACCAGAACAAGAACGGCATCAGGCAGATGAGCCAGGCCGTCGCGAACAACAGAAGCCGCTGCGTGGTGGACATATGGCGGCGCGGCTTCATTGCTAGGTCTTGAGCACCCACGCTCCCCTCCTCGACGGTCATCGGATTCCCCCCCGCGCGATCCGACCCAAAGACCTACCCTGGCTTGCCGACAATCGAGCCATTCTCTTTACACCGCTGCCCAAGAAAGAGTTGCCCGACTCCAGAAACGATGGCCGAGAAGAATGCGGCCAGCAAATGGCGTCTCGTCTCGCGCGATGAGGAGGGCTGGGAAGCCGACTCGAGGGTTGGAGAAGGTGCGGCGATGGACACTGCTTCGGACATCAACGTGAGCATATAACAGAAAACCACCAAGGACCCGCGAGAGCGTCAATCTTCCACGTCGGCATCGAGCACGCGTTCCTGCTCCAAATAGTGCGAAATCGCATACTGGGCCAAAAGCGGCGTCAGCAGCCGGATTTCGGCGCCGATCCATTCGCCTTTTGCGTGGGGAGCTTCAGGCGGGTGGTTGCAGCGGCCTCCACTGCCGAACTGTGGGCCAAAGTCGGCGCTCTGAAGCTGATCGAACTGCTTGATCTGATGCCAGGCTTCATCGCCCACGGTTCCGGCTACGTCAATTTTCAATTTCACGATTGGCATACAAGATCAAGCGCGCCGCTGGCGCCGTTTAGCGTGCCGTCGAGGGCAGGAAAGAAGACGCACTGCTGAGCGATCACGCGGCTGGCCTCGTAGTGCGACGATTGGCCATCAGTAACGCCAGTGCAAACATGACCAGGGAAAACAGGAGCAAGGTCGCCATTGCCGATGAGAGCGGAAATGTAAGAGGAGCTTTAGGGTAGAGTAGTGCGCGCAACGCCTCCACGCCATAGGTCAGTGGATTCAATTGCATGAGGACGCGGATCCAACCTGAGGCACCCGCCAGCGGAAACAGCGCGCCAGACAACAGCCACAGAGGTATCAGAAACAAGTTGACAATGCCGTGAAAGGCCTGCGTAGAGTCCATGGGCCAGGCGATCGAGAAGCCCAGGGCCGTCAGCGCAAAAGAAACCAGGAACACCACTATCGCGACCAGGACAACTTGAAACGGTGAGAGGTGCACTCCCGCGAAAGGGGCGAAGATCAAGAAAATCATTCCCTGAACGGTTGCGAGGGTTGTGCCGCCCAGGACCTTTCCCAACACGATCGCCGAGCGCGGTACCGGGGCTACCAACACCGACAGCAGGAAGCCTTCTTTCCGGTCGTCGATCACCGACATCATGGTGAAGATGGAGGTGAAGAGCACAATCATGATGAGCGCGCCAGGATAAAAATAATCGAGATAGTGTTGCTGGCCAGGCCCGCTGCCGGAGCGGAAAGAGGTTCCAAATCCTGAACCTATAACGAGCCAGAACACCAGAGGCGAAGCCAGCACACCAACCACACGAGCCTTTTGTCGGTAAAAGCGTACGATTTCTCGCCACCATAAGGTGAAGGCAGGCAGTGCCAGGCCGACGGAAACGGGCACGACCGGTCGCGAAAGCGCGGTGGTGTGTGTGGCCATTGAGTTCAAGTTGCCTTCGGTGCCGAAGACTTTGGCGGAGCTGGCTTCTTGCCCAGCAAGCCGTGGTCGCGCATCTCCCAGTAAGCATTCAACAAGAAACAAAGTGAGAGCGCTAGCAGGATCAGGCTCATGAAGAGCCCGTCCACGGTGGCAGCGGGGGGCCACAGGCGGATCATGCCGCTGAGCAATATCCATATTACCCCCAGCAGCGGGAGTATGCCGAGTACGAGAGAAAGCACGAGCATCATGGAAAGCAAGCTACCTCCTGTTACAGCGCGCGCGTCCCGACGGCTGTCCGACGGGCAAGAACGCCTGCCGACCCGAAGGCTACGTGCCCCCGGGAAAGCCGCAAGATGGCGGCGCTACGAATGTTGTGGCGCGTCGCCGTTTTCGCTCCAAAACTTGTGGCCGGTGCGGCGGATGAAAACGTCCTCCAGCGCCGGCTTGCTCACCGATATCGCCTGAATTTCCCCCGGGAAGGCTTCAACGACATCGGTCACGAAGCGGTGTCCCCCTTCGCGCTCAATGCGCACCTGATTATCGATCACGGTGGTGTGCACATGAAAGAGCGCCCGGATGTTATCCGCCAACCTTGCGGCATCCTGTGCGGCCTCCAGCAGCACTACGTCGCCGCCGATTTCACTTTTTAGTTCCGCGGGCGTGCCCAGCGCGACAAGATTTCCTTCGTTCATTATGGCCAGACGATCGCAGCGCTCGGCTTCCTCCATCAGGTGTGTAGTCACGAGGACGGACACATGCTCTTCGTCGCGCAGGGCTTGCAAATACTGCCACAGGTCACGGCGGGCTCCGGGATCTAATCCGGTGGTCGGCTCATCCAGGAGCAAGACACCGGGGCGGTGCAACAGTCCTTTGGCGAGTTCGATGCGGCGCTGCATTCCGCCAGAGAATGTTTCTACCCGTTCCTTGGCGCGATCGGCCAAACCTACTCGCGTGAGCATCTCCGAGATGCGCGCATTCAGACTGGTTCCGCGGAGCCCGTAAAGATGTCCCTGGTGCCACAAATTTTCGTATGCCGTGAGCTTAGGGTCAACGCTCTGGGCCTGGAAGACCACCCCGACCTGCCGCCGCAGCCTGGCTGCATCTTGCGAAGCATCGCAGCCCATGACTACCGCCCGGCCTGCCGTGGGAACCATTAAGGTGGAAAGAATACGGAACAGCGTAGTCTTGCCGCTGCCGTTGGGACCGAGCAATCCGAAAAGCTCTGCCGGGCGGACATCAAAAGAAACGCCATTGAGCGCGGTACGGTTCTCGTAGCGATGCACCACGTGCTGAAGGGAGATGACGGCGTCGGGAGCGGAAGAGCTTTCGACTGCAGGATCGGCGTATGCGGAAGATTTGGACGTCACGGGTGATTTTATGGGATCAGCCTATAACCAGTTTACGACGAGATGCTGTTGAGCATCATCGCCAGAAATAAGATAGGCAAGTAGAATACCGTCGCTTGCAGCAACTGGCGCGCTCTCTGCTTCGAAATTGCGGCCGCGATTGGCGCCTTCAAGTGGGCGAGACGCACTCCAAAATAAAGCATTGCCAGGCCCAGAAGCACAGCGCAGGCGGCGTAGAACGTCCCTGCCATCCCGAGAAAAGTCGGCACCAGCGTCACCGGGATGAGTGCCACGGAATAGAAAATGATTTGCCGCGCTGTGGACCGGCCGTCTACTTCGACCACCGGCAACATGCGGATCTTGCCGGCCGCATAGTCTTCGCGATAGAGCCAGGCAATAGAAAAGAAATGCGGAAACTGCCAAAAGAAAACGATGGCGAACATGGCCAGCGCGCCCCATTCCAACCGGCCCCGGGCCGCGGTCCATCCCAAAACGCCCGGCATCGCCCCTGGAAAGGCTCCCACAAAAGTGCAGATGGGATGGATTTTTTTCAGGGGTGTATATGCCCCGAGATACACGACCGCTGTGGCCACAGAAAGCAAGCCGGTGAGCGGATTAAGCGCCAAGGACAAATAAAGCGCGCCGCCAAGGGCCATTGCGACACCCGACACCAGAGCGCGACGCGTGCTCATTCGTCCAGTGGGAAGCGGACGTCCAGCGGTTCGGCGCATGTGCCGATCCACGTCGGATTCCATCACTTCATTCAAGGCGGCCGTGCCGCCCGCCACCAGGCCAACGCCGAGCAGCGTATGAAAAAGGCCCCACGAAAGGGAAGAAACGCCGGCACGGATTGCCCCAAAGTAATAGCTGCACCATGCCGTCATGACCACCAGCGTGGTTACCCGTAGCTTAGTGAGTTCGGCATAGTCGCGGACAAGGGTGAGGGGACCGCGCGGGAGAGCTAGAGGTTGGGTCGCGATGCTCATGCGGCAGAAGGATCCTGATGGGCCTGCGGTAATCTTTCTTCAAACGCCACCGGCACGTGTCTCCAGACCTGAATCGCCAATACTACCGCTGTTGCCAGCAACAACGCACCCACAGCAACATGGGCCACTGTTGAGACTACCATGGGCAGCTCAGGCTGCGCTGCATCCTTACCCCATGCTACTCGTGTGAGAAATGCTACAAAGCCAAGGCACAACTGCGCGATCAGAAGCGAAAGCATGAGCATGGCGGGTCGCCGCACTGCCTCGATGTGGGCGTAGAGCGAAAGGGCACGAATGGCGGTCCAGGTGAGAACGAAAGATACGACTACGGCGTTCACCACATGCGGCCACCAACTCATCCCATGGTGGCGGAAAATGGCCCCCAGCATAAGCTGCACGTACAGAACGAAAATCGAGAGCAAAGTGAGCGTGAACAGAGCGGGCCTCCGCGTATCAAACTCGATTCGCGGTTGCTCTTCTATCCACTGCCGGCCAGTGAACAGGGCTATTACCACGGCAATACAAAAAAACGTCTGGGCCAGGGCGGCGTGGGCAGAGGAAATCGCTGGAGGAAGATAGAACAGGACCGTAAGCCCGCCGAGGATTCCCTGCGCGATCACCGTGCCAACCGCTGCCAGTGCCAAGATCCGCAGCCAGCGGCGCTTCTCCACTCGCCAAGTCCAGATTGCGAGGATAAGCGTGAGAAGCCCGGCTACCTGCGCGATCATGCGATGGATGTGCTCAAACTGCACCCCGCCCACCAGCTTCGGAATCTTGTACCAGGAGCCGAAAGACGTTGGCCAGTCAGGTACGGACAATCCGGCGTCATTGCTGGTTACTAGCGCGCCAGCAATGAGGAGCAGAAAAGTCCAGCTGGCAAGGGTCACCGCAAATCTGTGGTGCCCCTGGTTGTACGGTCTGGCGATGAACTTCAGAACGTGCTCCTCGGACATCCCTTCCGATTTCTCCGCTACACAACTGGCGGGTTGCACAGAGGTGTACAACCCCCGCTCGGGACGCGAGATTGCTCACATCCCTCCGGCTTTGAACGTCTGGTCGACGGTCTTAGTGTCTTTCGCGGCGACCGTGACTTTCTGGTCCTGCTCGCCAAGCTTTTCGTGAACAAAAGCGATCGTGTAATCTCCGGGCGGCAGGCCCTTGATCTCGTACTTGCCAGATTTATCGGTGACTGCGAAGAACGGGTTCTTCACTACGTTGATGTACATCTTCATCCATGGATGCTGGTTGCACTTCACGGGTAACATGATTTCTTCACGGGCGAAGTTTTTCTGGAGCGGGGTAGCCTGCGGCGGCTGTGACTCATTCCACTCGCGGTTGTCTTTCGGGGTGGGATGGATGTTGTGGGTAGTGGGATCGTCGTTCTTGATCTCGACGGTCTGACCTGCCATGACCCCAAGGACGTGAGGATGGTACTTGCAGCCGCTCTGATCAAGCACGACAGCATCGTGAGGAACGTCAAACGTGCGGCTTCCCAAGCCCTCCTTCACATAGACGAATACATTGGCAAGATTGCCGCCATCGACCACGACGGCTTCAGCTTCGTTCGGACCCTTGCAGCCGGGATCCTGGCTCATATCGATCTTGGCGGGCTTTGGAGCCGTTCCATCAAACTTCACTGTACCGCTAACCTTGGCGGCCGTCGCTGGATCAATCGGGGTGGCGGCCCCCGCAGGCGCTGCCTGCTGCTCGGACGTGGTGTTGGTGGATTGCTCGGTGTTCTCCTTCTTGTTGCACGCGGTCAGCAGGCTGATCGCAAACAGCAGACTGACTGTCATCATTGCTAAACATGTCTTCTTCATAATGTCCGCACCTTTCTTGGAAAGTCTAGGATCAACGAATATAGATACACATGGCCGTTGGGGCGCTTTACGAAACCGTTCATTTTACCGCGAAGCACCGCCGCCGAGCGACGTCGATGGACCAATGCTGCCCGCGGTTTGCTTCCTGCTGGTCTTATGTTGGCCTGCGGGCTGCATTGCCGCCCGCGTGCGTCCCATCGAGCCAGCCACGCGGCGCTGCTCCTCTGGTGTCAATTGGAAGATGTAGTCGGTTAGCAGCTTCCGATGATCTCCGTCGTAGCCCTGGAACGTTGGCGGCGTCGGCCCGGCAAACACCCACTGATTATTCTGCTGCTTGAACAATCCGGAGGGCATAGACGTGCCCGGACTGATCGCCTGCGGATCGGTGATCCAACGCTCTACCCAGTCGGGCTTCAGCCGCTCCTTGGCCAGGAGGAAGTTTGGCGCGGTGGCAATCTTGTCGTGACTCGGATCGCCGGTGGCGTGGCACTTCAGACAAGGCGCGGCGGTGCTTGAGAACAAGCTGCGTGCCATGTCGTTTTCTTTGGCCGTGAGCACCGGCACCTGCTCCGGGATGTACGGCATCGGCTGCTGCGAAAGCGACTGGAAGAAGCGCACCAGCTTGCGCAATTCGTTGTCAGAGAATGAGAACGTGGGCATGCGAACTCTCAGGTAGGGACGCACGCCGTTGCGGTTGGTGTCGGTTGTACTCAGCGCGGGATTCGAGAGGAATTTCCGCAACCACTCAGGATCGACGCGCGCCCCTTCGGTCAAGAGTTTTGGCGGCAGTTGCTCCTGATTGTCGGCATACTGCTTCAGTCCCATGAGAATCGTCTTCTGCCCCGGGATGAACTGGTGGCATCCCATGCAGTTGTACTTCTTGACGATCCACCAGCCTTCCTGGATGTCGTGACGCGCGTCGCCAGGTTTGTACTGATAACTCACCGGCAGGGAAGTCTCTTCGCTGCCCATCAAGAAGGTAGTGAGATCGAGGACCTGTTCCTTGGTCAAGTGGACGTTGGGCATGCGCAGCGCTTCGGTCTCGCCCTTGACCAGGCCCTGATCGTACACGTTGGGTTCGGCAAGTTTGTGTTCGAAAAATCCCTTGTGATCGTACCAGGGATTTTTGGCGGGACCGTCGGGAAGCCGCGCCAAATCTTCGGAATTCTTGATCGGCTCGGCACTCTTGCCTCCGTGCTGTGCGACTTCCGTGAACAGGGCGAAGTCAAGGCGCTCGATTGGCTTGCTGCCTTCAAACGTCAACTCAGTTCCGATGCGTCCTTCATCTTCGAAGCCGGAGATCTCATGACAGCCAGCGCAGCCATAATGCCGGACCCATTTCTTGCCTTCCTCTTTTAAAGCCGGGTCATCCATGAATGACGCCTCGGCGTATGCGGATGGCTCCTGTTTTTTCTGCGACATCAGGTAGGTGGCAATATCCTGCGCGTCTTCCAACGACAGACGCAGGCTCGGCATCACCGTCATGTTCTGCACTTGCAGTTCGTGGCCATCGTTCGGGCACTGGCTATGATCGAGATCGAACTTGTAAGGAAGTCCTTTCTTTGCGTAGTCCTCGGGGCCGATATCTTTCTTCTCGTATGGGCAATACGGACGCGTGCGTTCGCGCGCGTTATGAATCCAGCGCACGAGGTAGTCGTAATTGGCCTTCTCACCGACGCGCGTGAGATTGGCGGCGAATGTGCCGCCTTCCATTTGGTCGCCATCCCCCATGGAATGGCAGGCCATACAACCGCGCGTCTCAAAGAGTTCCTTGCCATGAGCTGCATTGCCGGGCTTTTGTTTGGGTAACACATCAGTGAAGCCAGACTGCCAGATGTAAGCCGAGATCGCTTGAATCTGATGATCGGTCAGCCGGAAGTTTGGCATCTTGGTGGTGGGACGGAAATCGGTGGGCTTCTTCAGCCAGACAGGAATCCAGTTCCTGTTGAGCTTCAGCCGGACGTCTTTTAAATTTGGTCCGACCTTCTTCATGTCCTGCATGAGGCTATGCGATTGAAAATCCAGCTGCTGCAAGCGCCCGTCGAGCTTGCTGTTGGCGACTCTCAAGGCCACTGCCTTGTCGTTCATTTGGTTCGCTTCTTCGTTGGTCGCGGCCGTGTCAGCTTGCTTCATCAGGTAGGCGGTCTCTTTGATGTTCTCTTTCTTTTGTGTTTCGATTTGCTTGATCTGCTGGCCGACGGAGTTCAGATCTTCCGGTTCTTTGTCGTATCCCTCATAGCGGTGGCAGCCCATGCATCCCTTCTGCCGGAAGAGGTCTTTGCCATCGTTGAGGGTCTGGAATTGTACGTCGTTGCTTGCCAATACCATGTCGGCAGCGTGACAGTTCTGGCAGCCGGCTTGAGCATTTTCCTTAGGAAAAATCGGCCACAGCCAGTGTTCATAGTTGCCGTGAGCTTTTTCAACGCTGGTAGTAGCGCGGCCATTGCCCTGATGGCAAGGGGAGCAGCCGAATTTCTCGGGATCGTGAATCTTCAGCAGTTCCGGCTCGGGATGGGTGACCAAAGCCTGCGCGTACTCGTCCGGCTTCTTCTGGCCTTTCTCCGTCATCGCGGCGGCCGTGATCTTCAGCGGCTCGCGCACGCCCATATGACAGGACTCGCACCGGTCGACGATATTCGCCTCGGCCACATTGATCTGAACGATCGTCGGATCCCAGTCGGATGTTTTCTTCTTCAGCCCGTCAATCTGGGCCGGAGTCAGATCGACCATGTGGTCGGAAAGGTATTCGTCCAACTTGGTTTTGGCGGCCGTCACCGGCTTCAGAACGTCGCCGAGTTCCAGGCTCAATTTAGTGCGTTCGTCGCGGATCTGGTTGTACGTCTCTTCGAGTTCGTGGAAATTGTATTTCTTCCTGGTGCCGTCCGGGTAAACGACCGTGGCTTGCTCGTTCTCGTAGGACTGGAGGTCTTTCTGCCTGCTGGCTTTAGAGGACAAGCTGGAGGTCGTCTCGATCTCGTACGTAAGTGCGTTGACATACGCGCGACGGTCGGTGAATACGCTCTGCACTGCCAGCAAGCGCGCGCTGGCGTCGTCGAGTTTCTCTCGGGCTTGCCCGGCCTGAGCTGTGGAATCGTTGCTGGCTTTCGTCCAGGCCGCGTAGAGCGCCGTGTATTCAGGATTTTTCTCGACATCTTTTTCCGACGCCGCGGACTTCGATTTCGACGTATTCAGAAATGCAGAGTAGCGGCCTTTCCACTGTTCCTGAAATGCTTTCCATGGACGCTGCCCCCAAGCCTCGTCCCACAAAGCCCAAAACAGCGTGGCGATCAGCAGGAGGGTGGCGATGAGATAATGCGCGGCATACGACTTGCTTACAATCGGATCTTGCTCGGGGATTGGCTGCTCAGGCACCGCTTCCTCCCACCTGGACGTTGAACTTCGTTAAAGTCTTACGTTCGTTCGCGAAATATTGTCATTCCGAAGCGAGGAATCTGCTTTCCTCACACGTTGAACCATGGCGTAATCCACACATACTTGATATGCCACAACAGCCGCAGAGCCATCTTCAGCGGCAGTGCCACCATGGTCAGCAAAAAGAACTGCACAATAGAGAACTGCAGCAGACTCATGCGTTTGAAGTCTTTGTCCATGTACCGGCGGAACAGGGAGTACACCAGAAATCCTCCCAGTAGGTAGTAGCCGATCACAACGATGCCGCCGAAGATTGCCTTCGCCATGTTCGACGTGATGCCGAAAATATCCGGCAGATCACGGTTGACTTCATAGATCAGGCGGTTGTGATCCCACGTTTGCCCAGGCCAGAACCACTGCCAGCCGGGCCCGCGAATAAAAGTCCCGATGATGATCATCGCGACCCAGAGAATGATGAAGCCAAACAAGAAGGTGGAAATCGAAAATTTGCGCTGCTTCCAGGTGTAGTACCCGCTGCCGAGCGGGTTCGTATCTATGTACGGAATCGCCATCAGACCCACAATGATCAGTGTTGGCATGACTACACCCGCGATCCAGGGATCGAAATAGACGAGCATCTCCTGCAGTCCGAGGAAATACCACGGAGCCTTCGCGGGATTCATAGTCAAGTTGGGATTTGCCGGCTCTTCAAGCGGAGCGTTCAGGGTGATGGACCACACCATGAGAACGATGGTGACGATAATGGCTGCAAGAAACTCAATGCGCAGAAGGAAAGGCCAGACGTGAACTTCTTTCTGCCAACCTGGCTTGAACGGCCAGGTCTTGCGATGATGGGTCTTGGCCAGGGCCGGATCGGTTTCAAGCTGCGCGATGAGCACATCGTTGGCGTGCGCCTGCCTCGAGGCCAGATAAATGTAGAAGGCCAGCAGCGGGATCAAGCCCACGATCGGTACATTGTCCGGAGCCGAACAAATCTCCCAAAGTTGTCGCCAGTCCATAAAGTTTCCCTGTAGAAGCGTAGCTTGCTACGTCTCTCCCGCCATCGTCCGGAATGCTGCCGGCAGAGACGTTGCTAGCAACGTCTCTACAGATACTTTTTACTCTCCGGCCGCCTTCGGTCCTCGTCGCGGCTTGTCTGCTTCGGCTTCCAGCATCACGGGTGCGGGGCCGGAGATTCCGCCGTCCTTCCGCACGCGCCAGAAGTGAACGATCATCAAGATCGACGCCACGATCGGAATCCCGATGCAGTGCCAGATGTATGAGCGCAGCAGCGCATTCGCATCCACAATTGAGCCGCCTAGCAATCCAAAGCGCACATCGTTGTAAGGCGTCATCCCGAGCATCGAGCCGAACGGCCCTTCGTGCCCCAGGAGCGGCGTGGCTCGCGCCATGTTCGTGCCCACGGTCACGGCCCAGAATCCGAGTTGATCGTCGGGCAGTAGATATCCAGTAAATGAAAGGAGCAGCGTGAACACCAGCAACAGCACGCCGATGTTCCAATTGAATTCGCGTGGCTTTTTATATGAGCCGGTTAAAAACACACGAAACATGTGGAGCCAGACGCCAATCACCATCAAGTGTGCGGCCCAGCGGTGCATGTTGCGCAAGATCTTGCCGAAGGGAACATCGTGCTCCAGATAGAGCACGTCGCGGAACGCCTGCACCTTGCTGGGATGGTAGTAAAACATCAGCAGCACCCCGGTGTAGGTCAGCACAATGAACAAATAGAACGTGATTCCGCCCATGCCCCAGGTGTAGCTGTAGCGCACGGAGTCGCGGTTGATTTTTGCCGGATGCAGATGCAGGAACACATTCGAGAGTACCCCCAACGCGCGGTTGCGCGGCGTGTCATCGTGCTTGTGGCGGAAGATGGAGGTGTAGACCTGGGTCTTGGTTGGATCCTTCAACCCCTCGATCTGTTCTTTCGCCTTGGCAGGAATGTCGGTCTTAAGGCCCTGGATGTGCTCTTTCACACCAGCCTTCACTTTTTCCAGCAGGCCTACCTTTCCGCCGCTTTTCCCGTTGGTACTGTTCGGATTATTTTCGTCAGCCATGAATAGTCCTGAAATCTCCTCCCATTGTTCTGAGAGCGATTGCTCGTGTCCTCAAGCCGGAAGCCCGCTACCTGAAACTTACACGCCCGTCAAGAACGCTCCCGAATCATTAAACTTGCTGGGTTGTCCCTTTGGCCACTGATACAGCCGCGAAGTATCCACAATAATTTGTCCGTCGGGCGCCAGTTCAACATGAGCGCGATCCATGGGGCGCGGCGCCGGCCCTTCGAAATTAATTCCTTCGCTGTCATACCCGCTGCCATGGCAAGGACACTTGAACTTATTTTCACTCGGCTTCCAGTCGGGAGTGCAGCCCAAGTGCGTGCAGCGGGCGTAAATCACAAATAGGCGATCGGGCGTACGATCGACCCATATGCGGTATCGCTGCTGAAACTTGGTGTCGACTCCGAGCGCGAACTCCGAAGGATAGCCGATCTTGAAAACTGCATTGGGTTCGAAAAGGGTACGCGGCAGAAAGAAACGGAAAAAAGCGAGGAACCAAGCTCCCAAGAAGGCGGTGACACCAACCCAGACCAGGCGCCGGCGCCGCTTGTCGATTTCCGTATTTGACGGACCGACTGCGGCCACTCCCGCAGACGCGGCCGCTTTCGAGGTGCCTACTGCCGGCGTGCCCACATACTTCGTGGCATCTACCGCGCTTTTAGCTGCCGGCGCTGGCGCTTCCGGGTTCGGAGTGGGCTTTTCGCCCTCCGTAACCGCCATGAGTCCCCTCCTAAGAATGAAGACTTACATTCGTAGCAAATCAGCCCGCAACCAAAAGCGTTGGTGCAGCCGGATTACTTTCTGGAGCCGCCATCGAATCATTACGGGTTGATTCTTTGCCTATAGCCTTCAGCACGATCTCACTCAAGGCTTGTATGAATTTTGGAGAATCATTTAATCCGTTGCTCATCTCGAATTGACTAATGCCCAACCGCCGCGCTTCTTCGCGCGCCTCATGGTCAATCTCACCCAGCGTTTCCACGTGATCGGACACAAACGAGATCGGGACGACGCAAACTTCCCGCACGTGTTCCGCAGCCAGATCCTTCAGCGTGCGGTGCAGGGAAGGCTGCAACCATTTGCTCGCTCCTACTTTGCTCTGATAACAAAGCCGGTGACGGTTCGTCCAGCCACCGCGATTCATTACCAAGCTCACGGTGTGCTCGATTTGCCACTGGTAGGGATCACCCTTTGCAATCACTGCCATGGGAACACTGTGGGCGCTAAAGACAATTTCGGCCCGCGCCGGCACCGGGAAACGAGCGAGGGCGTCATCAATCTTTTCCACCAGCGAGTCAATGTACCTTTCATTTTGGTAGAAATACTCTACGCAGTGCACCGGGATCTTCTCATCAAACAGCCGCCGCCACTCGTTCAAGCTGCTGCCGGTCGTAGTAGAGGAGTATTGCGGATACAGCGGTAGCAACACCAGCTCATCGCAGGCGGCGGCCCGTAGTTGAACCACAGCCTCGGCAGTAAACGGATGCCAGTAGCGCATAGCGACAAAACACCGCGCCTCCAATCCCAGCTCTGCCAATTCCGCTTCGAGCGCCCGTGCTTGCCGTTCGGTGAACCTCCGAATGGGCGAGGCGCCGCCAATGGTCGCGTAATGATGCTGAACTTTGCGCGACCGGGCAGCGGAAATCAACTTTGCAAGGGGTTTGCGCCCGATGCGGGCAAAGGGAAAATCAATAATGTCCGGATCACAGAAGAGGTTATAGAGGAAAGGCTCTATCGCAGCTAGCGAATCTGGCCCGCCCAGCTGAAACAGAACTACCCCCACACGGCGCGTTGTCTTCGCCATTCCCGCAGATTCCCCAGAACCGGCGAATTTACTCTCATCTCATGCGAGAGTCAATGCCAGAAATGGGTTTGTCAGGGTAGACAGTGAAAGGGTGACGTCGGCTACGGGAGCTGCAGCTCACTTTTCTCCGGCACGGTCACGTTCCTGCGCTCGCCCTCATAGGAGTAGAGAATGCGCAGCCACTTGCGAGTTCCGGGCAGCGGATCGCTCCCCATGCTGTAGTTATCTACGCGAAAGTACAATCTGCCGTCATCAATCCGGCTGCGCAAGGCCTCGGTTACATTGATAAATTGCCCTTCGGCTCCGTAGTAGGCGCGAAGAATCCGAAGTCCTCGTTCCCGGTGCTCATAGCTGGCTTCACGGCGATCGTCGCGGTCGTGCTCTTCACGCCGTTCCTCGCGCGCGTGTTCCTCGCGCCGCTCCCCTCGATTGTCGGGATCCAGTTCCAGATTGACCGTGCTTCTCTCCGGATAGCTGTATTCCTTGACGTCACCGTCCCAATGGCGCACGCGAATGATCAGGGTCTTGTTCTGGTGCGGTGCCGGATCGATCCCAAGGTTAAAGCGCGTGACCTCGAGCTGCAGGACTCCGTCGTGGACGAAGGTACGCACGCGAGCCGTTACATCCACACGGCTTCCCGGAACACCCCACTCGGCCCCGACAAACTCGCCCCCCTGCGCCAGAGCTGAGCCTGCCAACAGAAATGAACAGGCCAAGGCAGCCACGGACACTATCGCTGATCTGTGTTTCATAGTTTTCCCCTTGTTCCTCGGTCGAATCATAAGTCGAACGAGCAGAGGAAACACCTGACGGAAGTCCACGCACTAGAGTGTGGCGGCGGGTTAGGTTTGACCTTAGGCATGAGCCTGATCTGGCCTGGGTGCACTCAATCCTGGCCCCATTGAGAGGCCAGAATGGAGTCGTCACGAAGCACATCGAGGCGGTTCGGGAAGGCGTGAAAGTCCTGACTGCGGCATGGGCAAGAGCTGGGCGCAGAGATTCAGAAGAGACTTAGGCGCGGGACGGCTCGGCCGCGGCGTTGTGAGTTTCGGCTTCCGTCATAGCCTCGATCACAGCATCGGCAAACTGTGACGTTCCAGCCTTGCCGCCGATGTCGCGCGTCAGCTTGTCTTTGTGCCGATAAACATTCTCCAGCGCGTTGCGGATCTGGGTGGCTGCATCATGTTCGCCCAAGTGGCGGAGCATCAGCAGTGCGGATCGCAATAGCGCCGTCGGATTTGCCAGATTCTTGCCGGCAATGTCCGGCGCTGAGCCGTGCACTGCTTCAAAAATTGCACAGTGGTCGCCGAGATTGGCGCTGGGCACGAATCCCAGGCCACCGACGAAGGCGGCGCACAAGTCTGAAATGATGTCGCCGTATAAATTGTCCATTACCAGCATGTCGTACTGATAGGGATTCATTACCAGTTGCATGCAGGTGTTATCCACGATGTGCTCGCCGTACGTGATCTCGGGATACTCCTTCGCCACGTTGCGCGAGCAGCGCAGGAATAGGCCATCCGACAGCTTCATGATGTTCGCCTTGTGGATGGCGTGGATTTTCTTGCGCTGATTCTTCCGGGCGTATTCGAAGGCGAAGCGGGCAATGCGAGTCGAGGCTTTTTCGGTAATGATCTTCAGACTTTCGATTACGCCGGGCACGACCTCGTGCTCCAGTCCGGAGTAAAGGCTTTCAGTATTCTCGCGCACAATAATGAGATCGACGTCGGGATAGCGCGTAGGAATATGAGGTAAGTTGCGAATCGGCCGGAAATTCGCATAGAGTTCAAACTTCTGGCGTAGGGCGACGTTGATGCTGGAAAATCCCCCTCCGACGGGAGTTGTCACCGGACCTTTCAATCCCACCCGCGTGTTCTCGATCGACTCAATCACTTCCTTGGGGATGTACGCGCCGGACTTCTCATAAGCTTCCGTACCCACTGCAAAAGTTTCCCAATCAAACTTCACGCCGGTTGCTTCCAGGATGCGCACCGTTGCCTGGGTTACTTCGGGCCCTATGCCGTCGCCGGGAATCAGCGTTACCTTGTGGCTCATAAAACTCGGTGCTTGTTTACGCCTTGACGCTCTTCTTTCCGACCTCCGCGACTTCCTTCGCCTTCACCAAATCTTTCAACTCATCCATGAATTCTTTGACATCCTTGAAATCCAAATAGACTGAGGCAAAGCGCACATACGCTACCTTGTCGTGGCGCCGCAGCCGGTTCATGATCAACTCCCCGACTTCGCTGGTCTTGCGCTCGCGTTCTGCCGAATCGATCACGAACGACTCCGCTTCGTTCACAATCTGCTCCAGCTTGCTGATTGGTACCGGACGCTTCTCACAAGCGCGCAGCAGACCGTTGAGCACCTTCTGGCGGTCAAACTTCTCCCGCCGGCCATCCTTCTTCACGACCATGTAAGGGATTTCGTCGATGCGCTCGTAGGTAGTAAATCGTTTGCTGCACTTCAGACACTCGCGCCGGCGGCGGATGGACTCCGCCTCTTTGCTCTCGCGCGAGTCGACCACCTTATCATTCGCAAATCCGCAAAAGGGACATTTCATGGCGCTGATGGTTTAAAGTTCAATTCTTCGTATCCACTTGCACTTCGTAACTTGGCGCACCCAGAAAGCTTGTCATTCCGGCGCCTGAGCGAAAGCGAAGAAAGGAGGAACCTGTTTTTTGTGTAGCAAATTGAAATTGTAACAGGGGGTCGAGGCCTCTCAGCCCGCCCAAGGGTGTGGGTACCCGCGCCGAAAGAAGAACGATTGTTTGGTTGGCAAATGAGGAGTGACGCAGCTCCTGGCAGCGCGGCACAAGGAAATGCACTGCCTGCGCACAGGCGCAAGAGCGGTAGACACGAAACTCACGCCCCTGGCGCTTCCAACTCCGCCTTCTCCGCCCGATGGCTTTCCTCCGATAGCTTTCGCAACGATAGGCGCTCACGATGCGCCAGGAACAAACCCGCTGGTATTACCGCCGCAAAGGTCACCAGCCAAAGCAAAATTCCGCAACTGGCTGCCATCTCCGGAGGCACATCAAATACACTCGAAAGAGTCGCAATCGTCGCCATCTGCGAACCACCGCCCACCGCGGGCAATTGCAGCATTGAGCCGACCATGCTCGAGCCCATCAGAATCAGGATCTGCGCCAGTGGGATATCCAGCGCATCCATGCCATATGAATGCGTCACTGCCTTGTACGCCAGCGCGATGATGTACCACATGCCTACCGACACCAACGTCAGCCACAGCAATGAAACCGGTCCACGAATTGTGTTAAGCCCCAGCCGAAACTCTCGCGCCCTCTGCGCAAGCCGATGCCCAAGGCTGGCCGCGTGCCGACTGGAGGATAGATGCCCCAACCGCTCCTCCACCCACTTTGCGATGGCTTCGCCATTGCGCGCGATGACCACAGCACCGGCGGTCATCACGGCCACCAGAGCGATCAGAACAAATCCGGCTTCACGAAAGCGGACGTAGTACTCCGGGTGGGGGATCGATGGCAATGCGCTGGGCAAGAAAATCGCCAGCACCATCAACAGCGTAAATGCGCCAATATCAAAGATTCGCTCGACCGCCCAGACCGCCAGTTGCGAAGAGAACGGCAAATCCTGCCGCCGGGCAATCAGGTACGGGCGGATGAATTCGCCGGCGCGCCCCAGCAGGGCGAGCCCTGCGAAGCCGATCAGCGTGGGCGATACCAAACTCATGATCGTCGCTTGCGGCCGAACCGGCTCCAGAAAAATCTTCCAGCGCACGGCCCGCAGGGCATAAGCGATGTAGATAAGCGCAACGGCATACACCACTTGGAATTTGTTGATCCGATGGGTTTGAGTCCAGAACGTGCCCCAGTCAAAGCTCTGCCAGTGCCGATATTGCAAGTAAACAAGAATGGCGAGGATGAGAAAGACCACCGCACTCACCACGATGCGCTTTTTGTCCATGAAGGGGACCGCTCCGCCAAATCTTCCCGATTCCGCGGAGCTGGAAACGGCACGTTCAAAGGTAAATGACACGACAATACCGGTCAAACTCGGAGGACACCGCTAGTGCTTTCACTACCTAGTGCTGAGAGACAGAAAGAATCTCCCTAAGGATGGATTTCCCAACCTACTCGTTCCGCTGTTGTGAAGAGGACGGTTTAGCCCGGGCGGAGGAATTCGGGGGTTGCGGTTTCGTGGCCGCCCTACTCGCAGAACCTACGGGCGACGCCTTAGGAGCGCCCTGGTGAGGCGCGATGGGCTGCGTTGCCACGCTTTTTGGCGACGCTAATTTCTTTCGATTGAAGTCTCGCACGATGCGCGCCACGTACGCGCGGGTTTCATAATATGGAGGCACGCCGCCGAACTGCTCCACCCGCCGGGGCCCTGCATTGTAGGCGGCCAGCGCCTTGACCAAGTCAAAGTTGTAGCGCTCAAGAAGTTCGCGCAAATACCGCGTACCGCCCTCCACATTTGCCTGAGCGTTAAACGCATTTCCCACGCCTAACTGCGAAGAGGTCTGCGGCATGAGTTGCATCAGCCCCTGTGCACCTTTCCGCGACACTGCCCGGACATTGAAGCCACTCTCCGCCCGGATGACGCTATTGACCAGGTCCGGGTCGAGTCGGTAGCGGTTGCTAGCTGAGTTTATTACCTCACTGAGGTCGGTCCGATTCAGATTCGCGACGTTCAAATGTGCGCTCTGCGCCTCCGCTGGCTTCTGCGTCGCCGCAGGCTTTGGATCTGCCAGAGTTGCTTCGAAATGCTCAATCTCTGCCGTGGGTACATCAACGAAGCTTGATCCATCCGCGCTCACGAAGAGCCGCGTCACACCGCCGAGCACTTGGCGTCGCTCGTGACGGATCGAGAAGCCATTCCGCAGAACCGCCAGATCGGAAGCCAAGCACGAAACTGCTGACGTCCCCAACAACATGCCAAGCGACAATCCGACCTGAATTAGCCTCTTCATCACAAACCGCTAAAAACTAGTTACCAACCACTGAACTTCTCGTGCTCTCGAGGACTGCCTCCACCGCCGCGGCCACGCCACATTGATCGTTCGGCAGCGTCGGTGTCCAGCCGCGTGCCTGCAACTCTACGCAGGCATTCCCCATGATAACCGGATGTCCGGCGAACTCAAGCATTTCCACATCGTTATAGTTATCACCGATGGCCATGACCTGTTCCCGACTAATGCCGCGATGTTCGGCCCAGCGCTGCAACGCGTGACCTTTCGAACACCCTCCGTTCAATACATCGATCAAGGAGAGATTGCGCGCTGGATACTCCGTTCGTAACACAGTGACTTGTCCATCCAGTCCTGCGTTCTCCAGCCCACGCCGAGCCTGCTCCATGCGCGCCATCGATCCACAAAACATGGCCTGCACCGGATCTGTCACCAGCGAATCCTCAATGGGCACCACAAACTCGATAAACTCCATATTCTTGTCCAGCCATCGCCGGATGCTCGTGCTCAGTTCGTCTATGTGCTCCAGCACGATCGCGCCCCGGGATTCCTTGTCAAATGTAAGAACGGTATTGCCACGAAATTCTTGCATCGCACGGCACACGCGGAGGCAAGTCTCGGCTGGCATCATGTCGCGATGAAACGTCTCCCCGTTGAGCGAGCGCGTGACCGCCCCATTTGAGCTGATCAGCCACAAATCGAATCCAAGTTGCTGGGCGATAGGAAGCGCAAAGGTATGACGTCGGCCGGTAACCAGCACGACCTCCATGCCCGCCGCGTGCGCCCGCCGGAGGGCGGCCAAGTCGCGCCCAGAAATTTGAAACTGGGGATTAAGCAGCGTGCCGTCGATGTCGGTCGCCAGCAGCCGAATGGAAGGCTTCGAAAGCTTCACCATTTGCAATTTTAACATCCTGCCGCCGCTTGAGTTTGCACTCCATAAAGCCTAACGCCGGAAGCCTGACGCCTGCCTTAGAATCATTTCTTGCCTGTCTCGTTAGAACTTGATCATCTGCGTGTCGTCCTGGTGCGGACGCGCAATCCGCTCAACATAGGCGCTGCTGCGCGCGCCATGAGCAACTTCGGATTCCACCACTTGCGGGTCGTCAATCCATATGAGGTCGCATTTCGCCAAGCTCATTCCGCAGTCGGAGCGTCAGCTGTGCTTGCAAACGCCGAAGTGTATGGAACCGTGGACGAGGCCGTTGGCGACTGCTCTTTAGTCGTCGGTACTACTGCCGTCCGCAACCGCGAGTTGCACCATCAGCTTCGGCCCATCGAATATGGAGCACGCCTCATGCGTAAGCAGCTCGCCTCCGGCCCAGTTGCCTTGCTGTTCGGTTCGGAGAAGGTCGGCCTCTCCAATGCCGACCTCAGCCACTGCCACTGGCTGGTGCGCATTCCCACGCGCGCAGAAAATATCTCGATGAACCTGGGACAGGCGGTGGCTGTCTGCCTATATGAACTTGTTCGCGACTCCAAAATTAAGCCCACCCGCCTGTCGGAAAAGGCGAAATCGCAGAAATCGAGAAAGAGTCAAGGGCTGGACTCACACCAGCCCGCGCCAATGGTCGAACTCGAGCGCATCACCAGCGTGCTCTTCGACGTGCTTCGGGCTACCCGGTATTGGAATCCCGACGCTGGAGCCGCGACCGAAGAGAAAGTTCGCCGCCTGGTCCGCCGCCTCAACATCCCGGTCGGGGACGCGGAGGTATGGCTCGGCATCCTCCGCCAAATCCTGTGGAAGATTCGCTCAGGGGAAAAATCGCTGCCCTGAACGGCGCATGCTATATTCTCGCTTCATCCATGGGCTCGCTTCTTTTTTTCGTCTTCTCCTGGTGGGGCTTTCTGCTCCAGGGAATTGCCATCGTTCACTTCATCCGACGCCGTCCGGACACATACTGGCTCTTTATTATTCTCATTGGTGGTTGGCTCGGCGCCCTTGTCTACATCGCCGTGGAGGTCATTCCGGATGCAGGTTTGCTGCGCACTTCGTTCCAGGTATTCCCCCGTCGCAAGCGCATCCGCGAACTCGAATTAGCCATTCTCGACAATCCCTCGGCCGGCAACTACGAGGAACTGGGACTCCTCTACCTTGACGACGGCAATTTCTCCCGCGCCAGGGCTTGCTATGACAAAGCCATCTCCGCTCGAACCGATTCTCCAGATCCGTTCTATCGCCGCGGTGTAGCCGAAGTCGAACTCGAAGATTTCGCCGCCGCTGTCCCCGACCTTGAGCGCGCCGTGGCCGCCGACCCCAAATATGACTTCTACCGCGCTCCTGCGCTTCTCGCCCACGCCTACGCCAACACCGGCCAGCCGGAAAAAGCGGAAATTCTCTTCCAACAAGCCACCAAGATTTCGACCATGTCAGAAACCTACTATAACTATGCTCTTCTGCTACAGGCCCAGGGACGCATCGCCGAAGCTCGCCAGTGGACTCAGAAAATCCTCGACAAGAGGCAAACCATGCCTGGCTACCTCCGCCGTCGGGAACGCCCCTGGTTCCGCAAGGCCTACGCGCTTCTAGCGCGCCTCAGCGTACAGAGCAAATAGCGTCGCTTTCACATGGTGGGAACTGCGCAGATAGCAGACGGATCCATTTGCTTGGGCGAGCATTTCGGGCCAGCAACCTGCATCTCGCGGCAAGCATCTAGAACTGCAGAATTTCGGAGACCTATGCCCAAGAAGCACCAACGTTCGCTAGCGGACCCATCCGTTCTTTCCCCCCGCGATGAGGATGACAAACAGCTCTTTCAGGTGGTGGTCGAAACGCCCAAGGGCAGCCGCAACAAATATGCCTTCGATCCTGATCATCGAGTGTTCGAACTGAAGAAGGTACTGCCGGCGGGAATGGCTTTTCCTTACGACTTCGGATTTCTGCCCTCTACGAAAGGTGGAGACGGAGATCCACTCGACGTTTTAGTTCTGATGGATGAACCTGCCTTTCCCGGGTGCGTATTGAAGTGTCGCGTGATCGGCGTTATCGAGGGAGAGCAGGGTAGTAAGAAAGAGAAGGAACGTAACGATCGGATCGTCGCCATTGAGCAGCAAAATCACAGCTGGGCCGACATTAAACAAATCTGGGACCTTGGAGACGAATTCTGCCGTGAGCTTGAAGAGTTTTTTATTAACTATCACG
>Ga0137415_10001841_pt1 | contig 21126 bp, 19 predicted proteins | sample CZODoug3_1_1_16f_FD_183082 | JGI IMG/M metagenome (GOLD analysis project Ga0137415, IMG submission 183082) | Vadose zone soil fungal communities from Angelo Coast Range Reserve, California, USA - CZODoug3_1_1_16fungal (Hybrid Assembly) | ecosystem: Environmental > Terrestrial > Soil > Vadose...
GTATTCCATCCTTGCCGCCAGTTCTTGAAGCGCCCGGAAAGTAGATGGGCGAATACCTTCCGTCGCCCGGAAGTTCGGTGAATCGAGTAACGGCGTAAGAATGGTCAAAGGTTAGGTCGATGGTGACGTCTGTAGGCATGGCAAATGCCAATCTTATAGCAGAATTTGCAGGAAAAGATTCTCAATCTGGTTAGTGGGGTTCCCGTCTATTTGACCGGCAGCTTTCGCGACGCATTTCAAGTCTACGAGTACCGCGTTACCGGGACTTGGCCTCGGCAGACTGAAGAACGACGCGAGAGTAAAGTCTAGGGAGACCAGCAGGATTCGATTCTGAATCGCCCCAGCGACGGTTTCATCGGTCAAGACGAAAAGCAGTCATCTCACTTGGCAGGTCCCCTAGCGATGCTTTCCTTGAGGAGAATCTGAATCTCTCTATCGAAGGCATCTTTGTCCACCATGCCGACGTGTAAGTCAGCGACCTTGCCATTACGGTCTATCAGCAGAGTCGCCGGCAACGAGGTACTACCGAAACGCCCTGCCAAATCCCAGTCGCCGATAACCACGGGGTAGTTGACTTGTTTCGCTTCCAGGAACGGTTTGACTGATTTCCAGCCATCATCATCCACTGAAACGCCAACAACGGATAGTCCGCTCGCTTTGTAATTCTTCTGGAACTCTATGTACCAGGGGATTTCCACTTTGCAGCCTCCGCACCAAGTAGCCCAGAAGTCCAACAACACCACCCTGCCTTTGTAATCTGACAGTTTGATGGTCGTCCCTTTGGAGTCGGCAAGAGCGAAGTCCGGGGCAGCTTTTCGCGAATTGACCGCAATCAAATCGGCCTGTGGTCTTACGGGTAGCGCGAAACACAAAAAAACAAAAGCTATTCTCACCAACGTATGACGCATCATCTGTAATTTCCTCCTAAGTTCTTAGTGCGATTTGACCGAAAGTACTTCAATCACGGGTCTTTTTCTACAGATAACTGTTTGGCTGATTTACTGGAGAACTTTACATCAAGTGGACCAGGAGCGTGATTCGTCTCATCGTCATCGGAGATGGTCACTTCGACCCTCGTTTGATGCATCGCGTGCAGAAGTTCCTCGATTTTTTCTTGGCTCATTCCTACGCCGAAGACCGAGTGCCCTCCAAGGGCAATGCATAAGAACACTTTGCGTAATAAGTTGTGCAGCGACATGCATCTCCTACGAGACAGAAGGGGCCGGAGCGGTTGTGGCCGAGTGTGGGGATGCCACAAGCGAAGCATTCGGACTCGCTCCGTCGGTCCGCAACGGCCGTTATGTATGCGAGAAGTTATCTACTGGGGGGCGGGCGAGGAGAGAAAACAAGCAACGATGTAAATGGAAGAGCAATGCATATCTTCGGAACGAGGGGAAGGGGAGCACTGACGACAATGGCAAGAACGAACCAAAACGGGATTAAGAGGACAAGGAGCAGACCAAATACGGGCTGAACCAGAACGGCAAGCAGAACCATCGCCACGCAAAGCGAAGCGACCAGCCGCAGCGCAGAATAGGTAGTCTTCATTTAATGTCATCTTACGCGGAGCACCAGGATTTACAACCCCTTTCTAGACTGGCTGCTTGGCTAGCCCCCGTGGCGTTCTCGTCCACTTGACCAGCATGCCCTCGTGACAGATTCCACATGGATGTGAACGCTGTTTACCAGTTTGAGCTTCAATCCTCAGGGACGGCTAGCTTTCTGACCGTCCATCGAACAATTCCGCGCGGGTTGTAGCAACTCCGCGTGATGAGTTTTACTGGGCAATCTTACGCCCATTGGACCAGATGGATTTTGCGTAGTCGTAGCATGCACCACAAAGCAGTTTTACCCCAAGCATCTCATTGACTTCGGGAGTCCAATCGCCTCCCGCGCTTACGCGAGCTTTTTCACAGGCTGAGCACCATGCATCAGGTCGTGCGACAGTTTGTTTCGACGACCAGTGAAACCCAACCGGAATACCCGCATGCAGGGAGTGCGCAATATGCTGGCACACGAACGTCTGTTCTTGCCAACCGTGGACACCACAATTGATTTTTTGCGAATCGCTCACGGCTATGCGCGGATCGGGCTCGAAAAATGGAAAGCCCAAAGGAAAAGCCGCTTCCCGTCAGAAGTCCGAAAAAGAATTGGGTAGAGTACTGACTGGGCGCTGGTGGTCTCCATTCATGTTCCCCGTTTTTCGGCAGGGACAGCTGCCGGGTACATCTACTTGCTTTCAAGCACTCTAATTTGCGTATGCGGAAGGATCAGCGCGATCCGCTTATCCAAGTCCTCGACGTATTCCTTAAGATGGTCGCGCTCGGTGCCTTTCTTCGAAAAAAAGTTTGGCTGTTGATACCTCTCCAGGTCGGCAATCGCGCTTTGCAATCCCACTGCTCGGTTGCCCTCCGCGACTTCGGGATTATTGAGCTTCTTGGCTTCAACAAGTTCTCGCTTCAACTTCTCAACCGCTGCCGCGCCCGGATTGGTGATCGTAGCATCCTCCAACGCGCGATGGGTGGTTTCGCTGACTTTTTGCATGGCCATGAGTTGGCCTGTGCGGATTGCCACTACCTGTGAGAAGGCATGTTCGTTTAAAACCTCCGCTGTCGCGTCTGCGTAAACCACGAGATCAACCACAGCTTTGACAGAGATGTCCTTGGCCCCAAGAATCAGCGTACGGGTTGCGCCAGAGGCGAATATGCCATTGGGCTTGTCTTTGTCTGGTTCCTTTCCGCTCATTTGCGCAATGATAAGCGAGCCAAGCGCATCTTCCAAATGCTCACCCGGAGGATTCGGGCGCCCATAGTAGTCTCTGGAACCATCGGAATCCGAGATGTTGTAGGCGATAATGTCTTTGCCCGACAAGTTCACGAGCTTCAGTGCGAGGCCTTTCGTTTCAGGGTCATATTTCCAAGATTGAATTATCAGCCCGGTTTCTTGCCGTTGCGCACGCAAGATCGGCGCAAGTAGCGCCACGGCCAGCCAGACGGCATTCAACGCGACGAGGAAGATTGTTCTTTTCATCTGACCATCCTCCCAGCCCTGCTGTTCGTTGTAAGCGGCAGCGCATTTTGAGCACAATCGCATGGACTGTACCACGAGTGGCTTGCCTCGGGGTTATTCGGGTAGGCACCCTATGACCATATCGCATTTCATTACCGTGCATTTCATTACCTTGGCTTGGTGGTCCTTCATCCTTGCCAAACCGGACAAGTCCCTTCCAGTACTTCATAAGGACGGTAGGCGCGTTCATTTAAGTGAGCGAACTAAGAAACCCAGGGACACCCGATAATCGTGGCGAGCGGCTGCCAGCGGCCTTGCTTCTTCAGCAGAACGTGAACTGCGCCACCGCCGCACAGGAGGCCGCAGTGATGCCCCACATATACGATTGCGACCGTTTTGTCCGCATTAAAACCAACTGCCGAGACCTCGACCAAGCCGCCAGTATTACGCTCCTGCTGCGTCGCTAAATCGTCCTTAGAAGTCAGTTCGTAAGGCAAATCGATGTGAAATGCTCGTTCGAGCGCCCACACTTCCTTGTTCAGTTCCAGGTAGTTAGCAATTGCTAAGCGAACGTCCTTGTCCTGGTTGTCTTCGACCCGCAGGCAGTTGGTGTATGGGACCGTTTGAGAACGAATTGTCAATCTTTTTGCGTGTGCATATCTCCAAGGCCACTCTGAAGGAAGGACCGCGTCATAGACTTCGTACGCTTCGGCGACATCATATAACCTGGAACCAGAAGCTTCAAAAACTCTAGGCATACTCCGCCTGCGCCGCTAACCTATTCCTCAGGAGTTAGGCCGCCATGAATGTCTACGTATTCCTCGGACTCCTCCTCCTGGCCTACGCGTTTTGCGCTCTTGTCTTATTTGTTTCCGGCCTAATCGTTAAATCTCGCGCGCTCAAAATAGTGGGCGGAATCGCGCTGGCGCCAGTCGTGGCAGCCGTTCTTTTGCTTGTGATTGCTGTCGGGATGGGGGAGCGCCGTTCGAAGGACCCTGCCTGGGTCTTCGAACAAGAATTCCTCACTCCTCCGCCGCGCGAAGTCACCGGCCTGCGGGGTCATGCCACCGAAATGAATAACGGCGGATTCGCTTACCTCAGATTCAGTGCTCCGCCCGAAGTTATCGATTCCCTTATCTCCGACTGGATGGCCCCCGCTTCGCCAAGCGACCTGTCGCGCACGGAGCACCCCCCGATCTGGTGGGCTCCCCCGGCGGTTCCACCAGCCAGGTTCTACCGAGCCACGCCTCTCAGGAAGATGTGCGACGGATGCGGTAGCGATGAAGTCCTCTACTACTACTACGACCCCGCAACCTACGTCGCCTATTTCGGACGTTTCTAAATCTCAAAATCCTGTGTGCTCTCGGCTTCGGCGGGTGGCCGCCTCCAATTTCCGAAAAACATCTTTGGGTGGCCCATCCTTGCGGGGTTTGCGTCTACATGGAGGACGGCCCACCCGCCAATTGACAGGAATGTATTGAGAAAATCTATTGAAAAACTAAAAGAACGCTTAGGGCAACGGACGATGAAGTAGCCAACTACGCCTCCCGCCTTTCCCTGGGTCATTTCAACTAGGGCTAATAAAAGAAACGTAGGATTTCTGCTATGCGTCGTCCATAGATTAGGCCAGCCAAGCAAACGACAGCGGCGACACCCAAACTGACCCTTACAGATAGCCCACCCATAAAAATGCATATGACAAAAGCGAGCACTGTCGTTAGGGTCGTCACAAGCAAGTCTAGTTGTCGATAGAAGCCCATTTCACTTGACCGTCACCTAGCAGCTTACTCTGACACGGGGCTTCGGCAAAATTCTGGATTGTTCCACCGGATGCCTTTCCCTAAAAACCTGTCAAGGCGGGTGGCCGCACATTAATTCCAAAAAAACGCCTTTGGGTGTCTTGCAAGCGTGGGAGCGGCTTTTCGCTAGCCTCTTTTTTTGTGGATTTGCCGGTCGTTTCAGTCAGGGCAAAAAAGGACGGAGCTTACCGGAGGCGAGGGCGTCGAGAGCGCGGAGGCGGGCTGCGAGTTCGGTGGCGGTCAAGCGGCGCCCGCGGTAGAGGCGGCGGAAAAAATCATCGGCCGGCTTTTCTCCTTTCTGAGCGTTGCATTCCATGCAACTCGAGCCCCCTCGAGGTTAGCCGCCGCGCGGGCCTCCGCGTCTTCTTTCTTGGCGGCGGTCCGGCTTTCGATGCGCTTCAGCCTCACGGTACGAATCTCGTCGGGCAGCCGCACCTCCACCAGGTGCCCCAATTTGGCAAGGGCGCGGGAGGGAAGTGGCTCCTTTGGGAACACGGGCCACGGAGCGCCGTCTTGCTACGCCGCGCACACCAGCCTAAACTGAGATAGATGATTCCGGCGAGTTTCCAAATTCGTGACCTGACGATCCGCCCCGCCGCGGTCCTTGCTCCCATGGCGGGTGTGACGGACACGCTCTTTCGCCGCGTCATTCGCGGCCTCGGCGGCTGCGGCCTGCTGATGACGGAGTTCACCAGCTCTGAAGGGATCACTCGCAGCGCGAAAAAAACTTTGCGCTATCTCTACTTCCAGGAAGACGAGCACCCGATTACCGCGCAGCTTTTTGGCGCGAATCCCGCCGTCATGGCTGAAGCCGCGAAAATGGTCGAAGACCTGGGCTACGATGCCGTAGACATCAATCTCGGCTGCCCTGCCAAAAAAGTCGTGAAGTGCGGCGGCTCCGGCCTGCTCCGCGATTTGCCGCTCCTCGAAGAAATCTTCAAGGCGGTACGCGCCGCCGTTAAAATTCCGCTGACTATCAAACTGCGCGCCGGCTGGGACGAAAATTCGATCGTCGCCGTCGACGTCGCGAAAATGGCTGAAAATCTTGGCGTGGAAGGCGTCGCCGTGCATCCGCGCACTCGCGCTCAGGGCTACGCCGGCGCCGCGGATTGGAACATCATCGCCGCCGTCAAGCAAGCCGTGAAAATTCCCGTGATCGGCAACGGCGACATCAACAAGCCCGAAGATGCCGCGCGCATGGCGCGCGAAACCGGCTGCGACGCCGTCATGATCGGCCGCGCCGCCGCCACTAACCCGTGGATTTTTTCGCAGATGCAGCAGCACGCCGAAACCGGCCGCTACGACGTCCCCACTGACGAAGTCCGCTACCGTTTACTGATGGGCTACTATAGGCAAATTAATGCTGCCAACCTGCCCGATGGTGTAGGCAAAATGAAGCAGTTCGCTTGCTGGTTTACTCATGGTGTGGGGAACGGCAGCGAGCTTCGTGGAATTGTACATGCGGCGCGCACGCCTGCGGAAATCCTCGAGAGCGTAGAACGCTTCTTCGAGGGCCGAGTCACCGCGCAGCAAGAATCTGACTCCGACCGGGTCGGAGTCAACAGAATGGAGGACCGAGCCCATGGTCCCTCCCAGCACCACGGTATCGAGGCAACGCTCGGAACGTAGAATCGCCGTCCGCCTGCCGCTCAAAGTCCGCGGACGCGACGCCCGCGGCTTCCCCTTCGAAGAAGATACTGCCAGCGAAAATCTTTGCCGCAATGGAGCCGCCTTCGTGACGCATTTCGACGTCGCCATCGGCGCCGACCTCGAAATCCGCATTCCCTTTTCGCAGTACGCCTCGCGACGCCCCGGCAGCTCCGCGCTCTCCCGCAGCGCTGACGCGGACTTCTCCACCCAGGGCCGCGTCGTGCACGTCGTCGAGTCCAAGTCCGAAGGCGAAAAGCTCGTCGGCGTCCAGTTCACTGGCCCCCGCTTCCAGCGCGTCTTCCGCTCCGAATCCGCCGCCTGATCTGGTTTTGTAGCCATCTTCGCATTTGTAGTGGCGGGTCTTCAGACCCGTTCCTTTCTCTTCCGTTGCTATCGCCGCAAATACGTCGCAATAAACCAGCTATTCCCAAACGCATCTTTCACTCCCGCCGACCGGTCCCCATACGCCTTATCCTGCGGTGTCTCGATCGACGTCGCCCCGGCCCGCAGCGCCTGCGCGTACACCGCATCCGTGTCCGACACGTACACGTGCAAATGGCAAGGCATCGGCTGAAAATCGCCGTGCGCTTCGTCAATCTCCAGCGTCGCGTTCCCGATTCGAATCGTGGCGTGCAGCACGGCGCCCTCCGGCGATTTGTGTAACCCCAGCGATTCCGCTCCGAACACCGCCTCCATAAACGGAATCATCTTGTGCGCCTCGCGCAGGTGCAGATACGGCTGCACCGAAGGCACCCCTTCCGGCCCCGGAGTCCATTCGCCGCTTGGCTCGGCGATGTACCAATGATTGCCGAACTGGTCCTTGACCGCGCCCTGAAGATCGCCCGACGGATGATCCCCCACGGGATACATCGATGTCGCCCCCGCGCGCAGTGCGCGTTGGTACGTGGCCTCCGCGTCGTCCACATACAGATGAATTGCTGCGGGCGCAGTCGGATACTCTGCGTTTCCATCACTCACCTCGATCGCCCGGTTGCCGATCGCCACTTCCGCGTGCATGATCGAGCCGTCCGGCGCCGGCATCCTCATTCGCTCCATGCCTTCGAATGCCGACTTCAGAAATTCGATGAACTGCGCCGCGGGCCGCACGATAATGTACGGCGTGATGGAGCTAAGCCCGGGCCGCTGGTAATGAACCGTCTTCGCTTTCGCCTCTCCCGTTCCCGCTGCTGCTGTGCCTTCGTTCATGGATGTTCTCCTTTGCCATACAATTCTTGCATTAAAACTCCTGTTGATGGCCAACAGAAATATGTTAGGCTCTCTTTTTCTCCTGTTGACCGTCTAAAGGAGCGTATGCCTTCTCCCAAATCCGAAGTCCTGCAAGGAACACTCGATTTGCTCGTCCTCAAGACGCTTGCGACCATGGGGCCCATGCACGGCTTCGGGATCGCCCTGCGCATCCAGCAAGTCTCCAAAGATCTCCTGCAACTCAATCAGGGCACGCTTTATCCCGCCCTCCTCCGCCACGAACAACGCGGCTGGATCACTTCCAAGTGGGGCATCTCGGAGAACAACCGCAAGGCGAAGTTCTACTCCCTTACCCGCGCCGGGCGCAAGCAACTTGAAGAAGAAGCCGAAAGTTGGGACCGCATGTCCACCATGATCAACCGCGTTTTGAAGGCGACGTAGCCCATGCGCGAATCATTCCGCACGTTTCTCCAACGTCTCGCCGCACTCTTCCGTCGCCGTCGTCTCGAAAACGATCTGGACGACGAGTTTCGCTCCCACCTGGAAATGTCCATCGATCTGAACTTGCGCAAAGGCATGACCCCCGCCGACGCCCGTCGCGAAGCCCTTCGCAGCTTCGGCGGCCTCGAGCAGACCAAGGAACTCTACCGCGAGCAGAGAGGACTCCCCATGATCGAGACCACTTTGCAGGATCTACGCTTCGGCCTCCGCATGCTCCGCCGCACCCCGGGTTTTTCCATCCTGGCGATCCTTTGCCTGACTCTAGGCATTGGCGCCAACGCCGCTGTTTTCAGCTGGGTCGAAGGGATCCTCTTTCGCCCGTACCCGGCGGTAACCCACCAGGAGCAGCTGCTTGCCCTCGCCGGAACGGCGCGCGGCGAGTCTGGCCATACTGCTATTTCGTGGCCAGATTTTGCTGACTTGCAGAGAAATTGCACGCTGTTTGACGCATTTTTTGTGAGCAAGATCATGGGCACGACTCTCAGCATCGGCGACCGGGCCGAGGTCACGACAGGGAGCATTGTATCGGCGAACTATTTTGATGCCCTTGGGGTACATCCGATTCTCGGCCGCGGATTCGAGCCGGGCGAAGACACCGGGCGCAACGCCCATCCGGTAACAGTGGTCAGCTACCAGCTATGGAAAGGGCGCTTCAAGGGCGATCCGCAAATCATCGGGAAAACGCAGCGGCTCAACAATGTGGTGCACACCATTGTTGGCGTCACACCAGAGGGATTTTACGGCACGTTCGTGGGTTGGGCGATGCAGTTCTGGGTCCCAGCCTCGATGGAGGAAATCTTTGAATCGGGCGGGTACAAACTAGAGGATCGCGGCGCGCGATGGATTGAAGCTTACGTGCGGCTTAAGCCCGGCGTGACTCACCAGCAAGCACAGCAGGAAATTTCCGCAGTGGCGAAACGATTGGAAGCGGACTACCCGGATACCAACCGTGGCCGAGGCATCATGCTCTGGCCGTTATGGCAAACGCCTTTCAACAACGCGGGCACTCTGCTCCCCACGCTCGAAATCATGCTTGCCGTGGTCGTTTTTGTCCTGCTCATCGCCTGCGCCAACGTCGGCAATCTGCTGCTGGTCAGGTCTTTCGCGCGGCGGCATGAGATGACGGTGAGGCTCGCGATCGGCGCCGGCCGCGGCCGCCTCGTGAAGCAACTTTTCACGGAAGGCCTCATTCTGTCCGCGCTTGGCGCAGTCGGCGGACTCCTCACGGCCCACTGGTGCCGTCATGCGCTCGTGCTGCTCTTCCCCGCGCGAGGCGGCGTGGCCATGCACCTGCCGGGCGAAATCGATTGGCGCGTGCTGGCGCTAAGCGCAGGAGTTTGCCTCATCACGACGCTCGTGCTCGGGCTGGTTCCCGCCTTTCAGACCCGCAAGATCGATCTTGCCGGGGCCTTAAAATCCGATTCGGTGGGTGTCGTTGGGGGCGGTGGAAGAGCGTGGGTCCGCTCGGGTCTGGTGGTCATTCAGGTGTCGCTGAGTTTCGTTTTGCTCGTCGGAGCCGGGCTGCTGTTGCAGAGCCTGCAGAGAATTCGCACCACCAGCCCGGGTTTTTCCACCCACGGAGTGCTGGACACCGCCGTCAATTTGGTGTCGGCCGGATACGATGCACCGCGCGCTCAGACTTTCCAGGACGAGCTGCTGGATCGCGTGAAGGCGCTGCCCGGTGTGGAGTCGGCCACGTTCGCACGAATGACGCCGCTCAGCTACGGGAGTTATTCTTCGACGCCAGTTGCCGTGGATGGGTATCAACCCCCGCCTGAAGAGCAGCCCATCGTGGAATACAACGAAGTGGCGCCGGACTATTTCACGACCCTGGGCATCCCCTTGGTTTCCGGCCGCCAATTTACACGGGCGGACGACGAAAGGGCCGCTCTGGTGGCCGTGGTGAATGAAACCATGGCCGCGAAGTATTGGCCCGGCAGGAATCCGATTGGCGAGCGCGTTCAGGTCAAGGGCCGATGGATGCGGGTGGTTGGCATGGCAAAAGATTCCAAGTACCAAAGCGTTCGGGAGACACCGAAACCTTTTTTCTATGTGCCTTTGCGCCAGAATTTCTCACGTGGGGCGGGTTTGTATATCCGAACCCCGCTAAGCCCGGAAACGATGGCGTCAGCGCTGATGCGCGAGGTGCACGCACTGGATGGGAATCTTGCCCTATACGAGGTGATCACGCTGCAGGAGCAGGTGGATCGCTCGACTTCGCCACAAATGGTTGCCGTAACGTTGGTTGGGATCTTAGGAGGTTTGGCGCTGCTCCTTGCTGCCATCGGACTCTACGGCGTTATGTCCTACGCGGTGTCGCAAGGTACGCGCGAACTGGGCCTGCGCATGGCGCTTGGGGCTGGCGCGTCCAATCTGTTGCGGCTGGTACTGTCGCGCGGCTTGGCGTTGACGGCCGGCGGGGTGGCCCTTGGCGCGGCGGTGGCGCTTGGATTGACGCGGCTACTCGGGAGCCTCCTCTACAAGGTGAGCCCCCGCGATCCGCTCGCGTTCGGCTCCGCATTCGTGGTCATGACCATCGCCGCCCTGGTAGCCTGTTTCCTGCCCGCGTGGCGCGCCACTCGCACGGACCCGGCCCGTGCACTGCGCGATTGATTCCGTGCCTCCGCTAACGCACCCCTCTGCCGCGCGTCGCATCCATTGGAACTGTCCTTAGATGGCACAAATCAAGAGAATTCCGTTTTGCAATGCGGCGGCCCTCGCCGCTTTCCTGATGGCGTCCCTGGTTCTCGCGGTTGTCGCGTTTCCGCAGAAGCCTCCCGCCCACGGTTCCGGTGGTGACGAAGAGTCAAGACTCCCCGGCACATGGCGCGGCGATTCTCTCTGCGTGGAGAAAGGCACCTCCTGCCATGACGAGATAGCCGTTTATCGAATCGCCCGCATTCCTGGCAAACCCGGGTATCTAATGGTCACTGGCGGAAAAGTTGTAGACGGAAAAGAAATCGTAATGGGAGCTGGCGAGTGGCGCCATGATAGCGCCAAGCAGACGCTCACGGTTGAGCTTCCAAGAGGAGTCATCACTCTCAAGGTTGATGGCGACAAGCTCGAGGGCGCCTTCCTTCTTCCCGACAAGACCGTTTTTCGTCGCATCACGCTGAAAAAATCAGACTGACCTTGCCCGCGGTCTCGTTGCTATCTCTAAGAACATTGGAAGCCTGTCCGATTTTTCCGGGTACCAAAAAATCTAACTCTTTTCGCTCGTTGCTTCCCCGCGGCTGCTGACTATTTCGTCATAAGCTGCCCGCCGTGTGAGCCCGCGTTCTTTGGCGGCGAGCTTCAGGGCTTCTTTGCGATCGAGCTTGGCTTGGCGGATGAGTTCTTCGACGCGGTCGGCCAAGCTTTGTGTGGAATTTGCCTGCGTGCGCGCGTCGGCGGGAGCTTCCGGGCCGATCAAGATTGTGATTTCCCCGCGGGCGGGGCGCTCGTCGAGGGAAGTGGAGAGTTCGGAAAGTTTGCCACGGCGGAACTCTTCGTGCAGCTTCGTCACTTCGCGCGCGATGCACGCGCTGCGATTGCCGAGAACCTCCCGCGCGTCGGCAACACACTCCGCGACTCGGTGCGGAGCTTCGTAAAGGATGATGGTGCGGTCCTCGATGCGCAGGCGTTCGAGGGCGCGGCGCCGTTCGCCGCTGCGCGCCGGCAGGAAACCGACGAAGAGAAATTCTTCGTTAGGCAGGCCCGAGGCGGAAAGGGAAGCGAGCAGCGCGGATGGACCGGGAATCGGCACCACGGGAATCTGGTGCCGCAGGCAGAGCGTGACGAGCCGGTGGCCGGGGTCGGAAACGAGCGGCATCCCCGCGTCGCTCACCAGCGCGATTTTGGCGCCTTGCTCGAGCGCAACTACCAGCTCCGGCGCGCGGGTCAACTCATTGTGCTCATGGTAGCTGACGAGCGGCTTGTGAATGTCGTAGTGAGTGAGAAGTTTTTGTGTGTGGCGCGTGTCCTCGCAGGCGATTTTATCGACTTCCTTCAGGATGCGCAGCGCCCGCAGGGTGATGTCTTCGAGATTGCCGATCGGCGTGCCGACAAGATAAAGGCAGCCGGCGTCTGCCGGATTCAAAGTGGCCGCCGCATTCGTAGCGTTAGTCGCCTTGGGGGGAGGAGTCTTCGCGCTCATGCTCACGAGTCTAGCACGCGTTCCGGCCGCGCCACCCGCGCTCGCGCGCAGGAGCAATGCTATACTTTGAGTTTTGAGTATCACAGCGGAGGAGCGTCAGTGCCCCTGTACGAGTACAAATGCTTGAAGTGCGGCCGCAACACGGAAAAAATTGAAAACGTCTCCGGCCCGCACCTGAAAAAATGCCCGCACTGCGGCGGAAAAGTCGAATCGGTGATCACCGCGCCGTCGTTTCAATTCAAAGGCGCGGGTTGGTACGTGACGGACTATGGTGGAAAAAAGTCCGCCGGCGGCGACGGCGACAAAGCAGACAAGCCCGCCACAGAAACAAAAGAAGCAGGGAACAAAGAGAAAGATTCGGCGGGCACGGAATCGGCGAGCAAGGAAGCGGCTTCCAAAGATGCGAAAGAGAGCAAAGAAAAGAAGCCGGCCAAGAAGAAGTAGAGTTCTAAGTGAGGCGCTTCGCTAGAGTTTGAGAGTTTTCAAGTAGCCGCGAAAGGCGGCGCCGAATTCAGGATTTTGCAAAGCGATTTCAACGGTTGCTTTTAGAAAGCCGAGCTTGTCACCCGCATCATAGGAAATGCCTTCGTAGATGTAGGCCCACAAACCATGCTCGCGCGCGAGAATACGCAGCGCATCGGTAAGCTGAATTTCATTTCCGGCGCCAGGCTTTGTGCGAACTAGGCAATCGAAAATCGCTGGCGGCAAAACGTAGCGCCCGGTAATGCCAAGATTCGATGGCGCGTTTTCCGGCTTGGGCTTTTCGACCAGGTCGCGAATGCGCAGCAAGCGTTCACCGAAAGGCGGCTGCGGAGCAGGTTCGCCATCCACGATGCCGTAAAGATTCGTTTTGTCTTTGGGGACTTCTTCCACGGCGATGGCGCCAACGCCGGTAGCTTCATAAACCTTGATGAGTTGTTTGGTGGCGGGATTCGGGCCGGGAATTAATACGTCGCCGAGCAAGACGGCGAACGGTTCATCGCCAACCAGATCGCGCGCGACGAGCACGGCGTGGCCGAGCCCAAGTGGCTCTTTCTGCCGCGTGTAGCTCACTTGCACCATGTTGCTGATCCTTCGAACCATCTCCGCTTGGTCTTTCTTGCCTCTCTCTTCCAAAAAACGTTCCAACGCAGGGGCGGAATCGAAGTGATCTTCGATAGAATTTTTTCCTTTGCCGGTGACGATGATGATGTGCTCGATGCCGGAGGCGACGCACTCTTCCGCCACGTACTGAATCTGCGGCTTGTCGACGACGGTAAGCATCTCTTTCGGTTGTGCCTTGGTGGCAGGCAGAAATCGCGTGCCAAGGCCGGCGGCAGGGAGCACCGCCTTGCGGACTTTGTTGCGGCTACTTGTGGGGCCGTCAGCTCGCGCAGAGTTGGGTGTGGCGGAGGCATTGTTGGTCATAGGCTCAGTTTTTTACACACTCTAATTTCTTGCAAACTCTAAGAGGATGGAGACCATTCTTCGATGTGGATTCGAATCCGTCAATGTTTTTTGCGTTCGAACGGTGCCCGTAGAGTTAGTTGGTTCCTGTGGAGTTGCCCGAAGCGAGGCCGCGCGTGTGGTAGCATTGGTTGAGAGCAGGGAAATAATGCTCGCGGCAAGAGACCATGAGAATCCTGGGGATTGAATCTTCGTGCGATGAGACGGCGGCGGCGGTAGTCGCGGACGGGCGGGAGATTTTGTCGAGTGTCGTCGCTTCGCAGATCGAGATTCACCGCAAATATGGCGGGGTGGTGCCGGAGCTGGCGTCGCGGGAACACTTGCGGCAGATCGTGCCGGTAGTGCGTGAGGCGATTGCGCGAGCGGGAATGGAGCTTTCGAATGTGGACGCGATTGGGGTGACGCAAGGGCCGGGGCTGGTGGGGGCGCTGCTGGTCGGAATTACGTATGGAAAAACACTGGCGCAGGCGCTGGGGAAGCCGCTCGTGCCGGTGAATCATCTTGAGGGGCACGTGCATGCGGTTTTCCTGGAAGCGCACAAAGCGGGGCGGGCGACAAAATTGCCGGCGGTGTGCTTGATCGTTTCGGGCGGGCACACGGTACTTTATGAAGTGAAGACGGAGGATTCGAACGGCCAGGATTCGGATGCCCTCTTGCGTTACCGCAAGATGGGTCAGACGCGGGACGACGCCGCGGGAGAAGCGTACGACAAAGTGGCGAAGCTGTTGGGTTTGGGGTATCCGGGAGGGCCGATTCTCGATCGGCTGGCGGCGGTTTCGAATCACGCACCTGCACCCGTGAAATTTGGGCCGACGAAAATGAAAGGGAACGCGCTGGACTTCAGCTTCAGCGGACTGAAAACGGCAGTGCTGTATCACGTGCGTGAACACAGCGAATACACCGAAGAGATCCGCAGACGCGAAGAGGCGCTTACACGAGGCGAGCGAAAATTCGAACAATTACTGCCGCTGTGCAGTGCGAAAACGCTGGCGCTGGTGCGGGAGTTTCAGAATGCAGTGGTGCGCGATCTGGTTGAACGCACCATGAGCGCGGCGGAAGGACTTGGGGTGGAAAGCGTGCTGGTCTCAGGTGGCGTGGCGGCGAACAGCCAGTTGCGCGCGACGTTCGAAGAGCGCACGAAATCCGCCGGCGTCGAGGTGTTTTTTCCAAGCCGGGCGCTTTCGACCGATAATGCCGCGATGATCGCGGCGGCGGCATATTCCCGCTTTCGCGCCGGCATTATCGCGGACACAACGCTCAACGCCGATCCCAGCCTCGCCCTCGCCTAGAAAAACGGAGTCGTAGAAACAACGTTGCGTTCTAGTAGTCCGCTGGTGATATGGACTTGCCAACTGCTGCCGCTTCCTCGAAAAGCTGGGTGGCGGAGGCATGGGTGTTGTGTGCAAGTCTGAAGACACTAGGCTCGGACTCTTTGTCGGCTGAGCCTGAACCAGAATGCACGGTCCTGGCGTTATCGCTCATCCTATTCGCCAAAGCAGACTTGTCCGGTATAGCGGAAAACTGTGGTGCCTCCGGTGGTGTCCGGAGCATTCGGCAAAAGCACTTCGCCGATATTTGTAAAATCCCCGGTCGCTCCAGCGAATTTGCCCGTTCCGCCTTTAATGTGTACGGGATAACTGAGGATCGCGAATAGACCCGGGCCGATGGGCACACTCGTGGCGGTCGCCGGATCGATGAAGATCGTGTCGCCTGTTTCCGTAACAAAATGGTGCTGAATACGGAAGATGACGGTGTTACCTGCGCCCGCCTCCGGGGGCCCTAACAGCGATGCACTGACCGCGCCTCGCAGGTCTCCTGTCGCCGTGCCCAAGGTGCTCGTCGGAGTAATTACGCCGAAGTTGGTCATGACGGTGCCGCCAACGGGAACGCAGTGACGCTCGGTGGCCTCTGGGCGTGGGGCAGCCTTTGGCGTGGACGAAGCTCCGCTAAACAGGGCCATCGCAGGGACGAAAACGGCGAGGGCAATCAGCGCCGCACGACTCAACGCCCCGGCAAAAGTAATGGTGCTCTTCATGATGTTTCCTCCATAGGCCCCAGGAAGCAACGCATTGCTCCTTGCGGCGAAGTTTGCTAGCATCAGCCCGAATCGCCCGGAATCCGAATAGCGACGCGGCCAGCCAGCGTCGTTCCCGCACGCTAGCTTCAGGCTGTCTTAAATGTCTTGGGGAAAAGTTGAAGGAATCTTAGGGATTTTCTGAAGGCGCTAACATGCTGGAAGGAAAGCACTTCTACGAGTTCGGTCCCTTCCGGCTGGACCCTGCCGAGCGCTTGCTTCTGCGTAACAACCAGGCCGTACCCCTGGCGCCGAAGGCGTTCGACACGCTGCTTTTGCTGATCGAAAACAGCGGTCACCTGCTGACCAAAAACGAATTGATGAAGCGCCTATGGCCGGAGACGTTCGTCGAAGAGGTCAACCTTGCGCAGAATATATCGGCTATCCGGCGGGCGCTGGACGACAAGAGCGGCGGAGCGCAATACATAGAAACAGTGGCGAAAGTCGGCTACCGGTTCACCGTTGAAAAACGAAAGATCGACGGCGAGCTAAGATCGACGGCTCAAGAGCTCAAGCCGACCACATTTCCGACTCCGGCGCCGACAGAAAAATCGAATGCGAGAACGGAGCTCCAGACCGCTACCGCCACGTCACAGGCACATTGGCGGCGCGGCGTTTTGGGCGTTGCCGCCCTGATTGCGGTTGCGGTGATGGCCTGGGGAGTCGTGCGCCGAGTCCGGGCTGGTGATGCGCTCTCTCCTATTCGTTCGATTGCAATTCTGCCGCTGGTGAACCTCTCCAATGATCCTCAACAGGAATACTTTGTGGATGGCATGACGGACGAGCTCATCACGGACCTGGCAAAGATAGGCGAATTGCGGGTGATTTCCCACACGTCTGTGATGCCGTTCAAAGGAACGCGCAAGTCGCTTGGGGCGATTGCAGGAGAATTGCATGTCGATGCGCTGGTGGAGGGAACGGTACTGCGGGCCGGCAACCGCGTGCGGGTCACTGCGCAACTGCTTCGTGCTTCACCGGAGAGACATCTTTGGGCAGACAGCTACCAGGGAGACTTGACCGACGTGTTCTCGCTACAAGATCGAATCGCACGATCGATTGCGCACGAGGTCCGGGTCGCACTGACCCCGGAGGAGCAAGCCCGCTTGACCAGCATCCAGCGCGCGGACCCGGAAGCCTACGATGCCTATGTTCGCGGCCGCCACTACGCGGCGCAAATAAATCCCGAGGGTTTCGAAAAAGCGGTCCTGAATTTCGGGCGTGCGATCGAATTGCAGCCTCGATATGCGCAGGCTTACGCGGATTTAGCCGAGACGTATTGCTGGGGCGTCGCCACTCAGATGATTCCCCAGCAGGAAGGGCTGCTCAAGGCCCGCCAGGCCGCCATGAAGGCTCTCGAAATGGATGAAACCCTTGGCCAAGCTCATAATTCTTTGGCGTGGGTCAGGTACAGCTATGAATGGAACTTCCCGGAGGCGGAGCGGGAATTTCGCCGTTCCCTCGAGCTGAATCCGGGCGCTTCATGGACTCTCCTGTGGTATGGCATGTATTTAGCTCAGGGGAATCGCATCGCGGAATCCACCGCCGAGATGAAAAAGGCACAACAAGTTGACCCGCTCTCTCCGGTTGCCGACGCTCTTGCTCTCGCTCCCCTGCTGACCGGGCGGAAATATGATATGGCCATCGAAAGTGGGCGGAAAATCTTGGAAATGGATCGCGGTAATGGCTTGGCACGATGGCTTGTGACCACAGCATACGAACGCAAGGGCGACATCTCCAAGACGATCGATATGCAGGAGGAGACTGCTGTTCTTTACGGTGAGAGCAAAGAAGCCGCGGCTCAACGCTTTACGCGGCTTCGTCGCGCGTACGAGAGTCTTGGTGCTCAGGGGTACTGGCGGGCGAATCTGGAGCAGCATCTGTCTGAGTGGAAAAAGAATCCGGGTGATCCGTATGACCATGCCGTACTTTACGCTCGCGTCGGCGAAAAGGATCATGTCTTTGGATGGCTGGAAAAAGCGTATCAGGCTCACTCGCAGGAGCTGCTCTTTTGGTTGAGGACTGACCCGGCTTTTGACGCCTTACGTTCCGATCCGAGGTACACAAGCCTCATTCGCCGCATCGGCTTCCCGCAACAAACTCAGTAGGTATCTGGTCCGCGACCTCTAACCCTGCAACCTCGCGGGGCGAGTCATTTGCGGACAAGATGTCGCCGCAGCATGCGTGTACCAAAATGAACAGACACTCGATTTGCTCTCATCTATAACTTCCAAGCGACGCTAAAGTTTTGCGTTCTTGAGCGGACGTTCCTGGTCCTGACTCGAAAGGGTTCTTTCATTCAGATTTGCGCCCAAGCAATTGAGGAATCGAGAAACAGCATGCCAGTCTCGGTTCGGGGGGGACAAGTTTGCTCGTTGTGCGATTCGACGAGCCAACTGGAATTCTTTTCGAATCTGCCCAATCCTCCATCCAAACTGCAAGGCCCGGACTTGTCTAGAATTCGGGGCTTATTCAGATAAAGCAGACGTGTCCCAAATTCTGAAATCGCCTTCGGCGTAAGCTGCCGCCAAGTGAGTTCCATTCCCGTCAAAGGCGACACGTTCGATAACTCGGGGAAAAAGGGGATTGGGCGGCAAGGCCGGCTCGAAGGTAAAGAGATGCTCTCCCGGTGGCAGTTTGGAAAGCAGAACGCGTTTATCGGCATGAGCCGAGGCAAGAAATTGGCCGGAAGGATGAAAATCAAGAGCGGTGACCGGGGACGTGGACAACACGATTCGCCGCGGTTCGCTACCGGCGCTGGCCTCGCTCAGGAGCACGGAGCCGTCATCGAGTCCCGCCGCGAGCCAGCGGCCGTCCGCCGACCAAGCAAGCGCCGGCACGGCAGTACGGCCGAAGCTGCGGTGCGGACCGTTGCCGTGGATTTCATAGAGCCACACTGTGTCCGCGGGTTCGCCAGCCGGCTTGGCGAGGCCGATTGCGAGCCAATTCCCATCGCGTGAGAAAGCCAGGCACAGGATGGGGCCCGGCACATCCAAATGAAGTGTCAGATTCCCACTCCCCATATCCCAAAGCGTGACTGCGCCGTTCGCATCACCGCCCGCCAGAGTCCGCCCGTCGGCCGTCATAGCCATGGCTTGTTGAGCACCGATTTTCTCTAGAAAGGTCGTGTTCTGCAACATGTTGCCCTGCGGCCGGCTCACCGTGATTTGGTCATCGTAGGAGTAGGCTTCAATATCGGGCTCTGGCGCCACCGCCACCGCCAGCGCCTTGCGGCGCTCAAGCAAGACAAATTGTCCGTCGCGGGGCCGGAAATAGAACAGATCTCCCGCCTTGGTGGTATATTTCTGAACCAATGGGAACGTGCGTTTGGGCGCACGCGAACAGCTGGAAGCCGCTAGAACGAACGGAAACAAAAGCAGAGCAGCGAACCGGTTTTTCATGGCTTGCACATCGATGCACAGCTTACATGATTTCTTCCGATGGATGAATCGCCACCGCTCCGTCCCATTCGCGGTCGTTTTCGCGTTGCTCGGCACGGGGTGCGGTCGCCAGACGTCTGGTACGAGCCCGCTCTTTCCCGCGCCCCAGGGAAACACCTGGGGGTTTATAGATAATCGAGGAAAAGCGGTAATCGCGCCGCGCTTCGAAGCGGCGCTGCCTTATTCCGAAGGGCTCGCTGCCGTCAAGCGCGAAGGGCGATGGGGCTACATCGATCGCAACGGATTGGAAGTCATTCCCATTCGCTACCGGACGGTCCAAAGTTTTCGCAACGGCGTCGCCATCGTTGATACGGGTCTACCCAATCAGCCTGTAGGCCTCATCGATACAGCAGGCTCCTGGGTCACGCCGCCTCTCTTTCGCTCGCTTTCGGCCGCCGCCGGCCCCGATGGCCTTCTTCTGGGACAGAAGGAACCCGCCGAGGGCTTCGGCTTCTACGATCGTTCCGGGAACCTTGTCTTGGGCCCTTACTTCCTGGCCTTTCCTTTTGCCCAGGGCCGCGCGCGGGTCAAGACGGGCGTCCGGACAGGGCCCGATGACTGGTTAATCGATACTTCTGGCTCTTTATTGCCGAAGAAACCGCTCGTTCTCGACGGTATCCGATTCTCCGAGGGTTTGATTGCGGTCCGGCGGGACCACAAGCTGGGCTATATGGATCTCGAGGGGAACGTTGCCATTGAACCGCGCTACGATCAGGGCGGCGAGTTTGCCGAAGGGCTTGCGGCCGTTCAGTTGGAGGGGCGCTGGATGTTCATTGATAAATCGGGCGCTGCGACCTCAGAATTTCCGGCGGGCGTTGCCTTTGCTGAACCGCTCTCCGATGGGCTCTCGCTCGTTTCGGCAGATCGCGATCAGCCCGGTCGAAAGTTTGGCTATGTGGATCGAAAAGGCCAGTGGGCGATCAAGCCCGTCTGGGATGATGCCGAGCCTTTTCATGAAGGCTTGGCTTACGTCGGCAACTGGAAGGACGGAAAGGCGGCCTACATAGACCACAAGGGAAGGACCATCTGGGAGGGTCGAAATCCCTCACCGTAGGACGGTTGCCCAGTCAGCCGAGTTCTTTGTGGTAATCGCTGTGGCGGTGGCTCGCGCCGAAATGCGACTACCAACTGCATATTTGGACGCATGACGGGCCCGTTATAGATATGAATCCTGGAAACGAGCCAGAAGTCCGGTTGTGGGAAACGGAATTCTTAGGTCCACTTGAGCGTGTTTTCGAGGTAAGCGTACATCTGATTGGGATTGCTCTCGTGAGGTTGGAAAATTCATGAAATATTTATCCATTCTGCTAGCGGGTACACTGTGTTGCGCGGGATTCGCGCTTGGACAGGAGCCCAATAATCCGCCTCCGACGTTTACCAAGGACGTAGCGCCGATTTTGCAGAAGCACTGCCAAACCTGCCATCGGCCCGGCGAGGCAGCACCTTTCTCCATGCTCACTTATGAGGAAACGCGGCCGTGGGCTCTCATGATCAAAATGGTGGTCACAAAAAAAATTATGCCGCCTTGGTTTGCCGACCCCCAATACGGACATTTTGCAAACGAACGATCGTTGTCCGCGGATGAAATTCGAACTCTGGCGGCGTGGGTGAACGGAGGCGCGCAGAAGGGCGCCGCGGAAAATATGCCGCCGCCAACGAAGAGTTTTGTGGAGGGTTGGGGCATCCCCGCGCCCGACATTGTGTTTCAGCTGCCCAAGCCTTTTCCGGTGCCTGCTGCGGGAGTGATTGACTATCAGTACGTGATTGTCCCCACCGGTTTCAAGGAAGACAAATGGGTGCAGATGCTCGAAGTTCGCCCAACCGACCGTGCCGTGGTTCACCACATCATTGCCTACCTCCGCGAGCCGG
>Ga0137415_10001842_pt1 | contig 21126 bp, 17 predicted proteins | sample CZODoug3_1_1_16f_FD_183082 | JGI IMG/M metagenome (GOLD analysis project Ga0137415, IMG submission 183082) | Vadose zone soil fungal communities from Angelo Coast Range Reserve, California, USA - CZODoug3_1_1_16fungal (Hybrid Assembly) | ecosystem: Environmental > Terrestrial > Soil > Vadose...
GAGGGCGAGGCCACCAACCGCGCCATCATGATCGCCGACATGACGGGCGCGCCGCTCTATGTCGTGCATACCAGTTGCCGCGAGGCGCATGAGGCGATTGCGCGGGCCCGCGCCAGCGGCAAGCGCGTCTACGGCGAGCCGTTGATCCAGCATCTGCTGCTCGATGCCACCGAATATGAAAACAAGAACTGGAACCATGCCGCAAGGCGCGTGATGTCGCCGCCATTCCGCGCAAGAGAGCATCAGGAAAGCCTTTGGGCAGGCCTGCAATCCGGCTCGCTGCAGGTGGTCGCAACCGACCACTGCGCGTTCACCACCGAGCAGAAGCGTCTCGGCGCCGACGATTTCCGCAAGATCCCGAACGGCACCGGCGGACTCGAAGACCGCATGCCGCTGCTTTGGACCGCCGGCGTCAACAGCGGCCGGCTGACAAAAGAAGAATTCGTCGCGGTGACGTCTTCGAACATCGCCCGCATCCTCAACATCTATCCGAGAAAAGGCCGGCTTTCCGCCGGCTCGGACGCCGACATCGTGGTGTGGGATCCAGCGGCGAGCAAAACCATCACCGCCAAAAATCAATTGAGCCGCATCGATTACAATGTGTTCGAAGGCTTTGCCTGCCTAGGTGGGCCCGTTGTCACGCTGTCACGCGGCAGGATCGCTTTCGCAAAAGGCGAGCTTCGCGCCGAGACCGGCGACGGGCGTTACATCGAGCGGCCGCCGTTCTCGCCGGTCCATGTCGCCAATTCGACCTGGAAATTGCAGAACGCGCCGCAAGCGGTGCGGCGTTCCGACGTAACGCCCTAGAGTCCCGTTTCGATGAATTCGAAACGGGTCTCTAGATTGCGGGGGACCGGCGCGTCGACCGCGCCGGCTTGTCCAGGTCAGGCTGCCTTGCTGGCCTTCAGGCGATCCAGCACGGGCAGCAACTCCGACGGGTCGGGTCGCTGGGTGTAATCGGGATTGACTTCCGAATAAGCGATCACGCCGTCGGTGCCGATCACATAGCGCGCCGGCATCGGCAACACCCAGGCCGGATCGTCGTTGAGAACAGCCAGATCACTCCCGAAGCCCTTGTAGAGTTCGACCAGATAATCCGGCAGCGCGAAGCGGATGCCGAATGCGTGGGCCACTTCGCTTTTGGTATCGCTCAGAATCGGAAAGCCGAGTTTGTTGTCGCGCCGCGATTTGCGGCTGTTCGGAACCGTCTGCGGCGAGATCGCAATGAGGCTGGCTTCTCTCGCGGCGATGTCGGGAAGTGCTGATTGCAATGCCCGTAATTCCAGATTGCAGTACGGACACCAGACGCCACGATAGAAGGAAATGACCAGCGGGCCTCTGCCGAGCAGTTCGCGCGACGACACCGGCTTGCCGTCGGGATCTCTAAGTGTGAATTCCGGCGCGGCGTCGCCGACTTTTTTGGCGCGTTGCGCCTGTGCGCTGTCGATCAACTCGGCGGTAGCGCGATGCAGCAAGTCCAGCGCCTCCGGCGGTGGGTGCGCTTGTCGGCGTTATGAAATGAAGCGGACATCGACAACCCATATCGCTATGGGTTTGGCGCGCAATCTGACTTCCGATTTAGCCTAACTTATGAGGGTTGCTCGCCAGCGCAAATTGTCGAAAACTGTTCTAATCTTTGAAATCCAGGGTTTCCAGCTCGTTCTCCAAATCCTGTTGTGCGATAAGGTCGGGCGAAATTATCATTTTGGCGGGCTGGTTCAAGTCGATGCGTTTTCTGATCATGATCCTGGTATTTTTCGCTGCGGGTCCGGCTTGCGCCGAGGACGCGCTCGTCAAGGACGGAGACACGGTCCAGCTCGCCGGCGTTATCTACAAGCTCGATGGCATCGATGCTCCGGAGTTCGACCAGATGTGCATCGACGAACATGCTGAACCCTGGGCGTGCGGCGTGGAAGCGCGCGACCAGCTTGCGAAACTGATTGATAAGCGCGGCGTCCACTGCGAGGATCTGGGGCCGGGCAAAACCTACAGCAAATGGCATATCGGGCTTTGCACCGTCGACGGCGAAACCACCAGTCTGAACCAGTTGCTGGTGCGTCAGGGTTTTGCGCTGAATTTCGAGCCCGACGCCAAGGGCCGGTTTGGGGAGGACGAGGCGAACGCAAAGGACAAGCTGAACGGCCTCTGGCGAGGCTGCTTTGTCGCCCCGCAGGATTTCCGCCATGACGAAAAGTCGGGCGCTCTGCTGGGCTCGGCCTGCCGAAGCGACAAGGACCGCGAGCTGCGAGAGGCCCTGTTTCCGGACGAACCGGCGATGCCGCCCGGCTGCAGCATCAAGGCAAAATTCGCCAGGCGCGCGCGCCTGACAGGTTACGTCGGTGTCTATCACCTGCAGGCGTGCCGGAGTTACGCCCCGGTGACAAAACCGGATCGCTGGTTCTGCTCCGAGGAAGACGCCCAGGCCGCGGGGTTTCGCAAGGCGTATAATTGCCGGGCAAGTACCCGTCGCAAGTAAGCGCCGCGCATGCCGGAGAACCGGCGCCTCGATCCAGTCAACCATTGCGAACAAAGCAGGAATCAGCGAGCGTCGTTCCTCCTCGGACGAGAAAATCATGCCCGCTGCGAGCTACCTCGACACCCTCAACGTGCAGCAGCGGCTTGCCGTCGAGCACGGCGTGCGGGAACGCGATTGCGCGCCGCGGGCTCCGCTCCTGGTCATTGCCGGCGCGGGATCCGGCAAGACCAATACGCTGGCGCACCGGGTCGCCCACCTGATCGTCAACGGCGCCGATCCGCGCCGCATTCTGATGATGACATTCTCGCGCCGTGCCGCCAGCGAGATGACCCGCCGCGTCGAGCGGATTGCCCGCAAGGTGATGGGCGACGGAGCCTGCGTCATGACCGACGCGCTGACCTGGGCCGGTACGTTTCACGGCATCGGAGCCAGAATTCTGCGCGACTATGCCGACCAGATCGGTCTCGACCCGGCGTTCACGATCCATGACCGCGAGGATTCGGCCGACCTGATCAATCTGGTGCGACACGAACTCGGCTTCTCCAAAACCCAAAACCGCTTTCCAACCAAGGGCACGTGCCTTGCGATCTACTCCCGATGTGTCAACGCGGAATCCGGCATTGAACAGGTACTCGGAAAATCGTTTCCGTGGTGTTCGGGATGGGCGGCCGAGCTCAAGCGATTGTTCGCCGCCTATGTCGAAGCCAAACAGCGGCAAAACATTCTCGATTACGACGACCTCCTACTGTACTGGGCCCAGACCGTCAGCGATCCCAAATTGGCGGACGACATCGGCGGCCGCTTCGACCACGTTCTGGTCGATGAATACCAGGACACCAACCGCCTGCAGTCCTCGATCCTGTTGGCTCTGAAACCGGACGGCCGAGGCCTTACCGTGGTCGGCGACGACGCGCAGTCGATCTATTCGTTTCGCGCGGCAACGGTGCGCAACATTCTCGACTTCCCCGGCCAATTTGATCCGCCAGCCATGATCGTCACGCTGGATCGCAACTATCGTTCGACCCAAACCATTCTCGCCGCCGCCAATGGCGTCATCGAGCTCGCCAGCGAACGTTTTACCAAGAACCTGTGGACCGAGCGGACCTCCGCCACAAAACCGCAACTGGTATCGGTGCGCGATGAGGCCGACCAGGCCCGCTACATCGTCGAAAGCGTGCTTGAGCGCCGCGAGTCCGGGATAGTACTGAAGCAACAGGCCGTGCTGTTCCGAACATCGCATCACAGCGGCCCGCTGGAGGTCGAACTGACCCGGCGCAATATCCCGTTCGTCAAGTTCGGCGGGCTGAAGTTTCTCGATGCCGCGCATATCAAGGACATGCTGGCGATGCTCCGCTTCGTCGAGAACCCGCGCGACCGTGTCGCCGGGTTTCGGCTGATGCATCTCATTCCCGGCGTCGGGTCCACATCGGCGCAGCGCGTCCTCGACCACATGGCCAAAGCCAGCGATCCGATGATGGCTCTCGCCGAAGCCCCTTCGCCTCCCCGCGCCGGCGACGACTGGCAAAGCTTCGTCGCGACCGTCACCGACCTCGGCTCGGGCCGCGCCGGCTGGCCGGCCGAACTGGAACGTGCGCGGCTCTGGTACGAGCCGCATCTCGATCGCATTCACGAGGACGCCGGCACAAGGCGCGCCGATCTCGTTCAGCTCGAACAGATTGCCGGCGGTTATCCTTCGCGCGAGCGTTTCCTGACCGAACTCACGCTCGATCCTCCCGATGCGACCAGCGACCAGGCCGGCGTGCCGCTGCTCGACGAGGATTATGTGATCCTCTCCACGATCCATTCCGCCAAAGGCCAGGAATGGAAATCGGTGTTCGTCCTCAACGTCGTCGATGGCTGCATGCCGTCGGATCTCGGGGCCGGCACATCGGCCGAAATCGAGGAAGAGCGCCGGCTTCTGTACGTGGCGATGACGCGCGCCAAGGACGATCTGCACCTCGTCGTGCCGCAGCGTTTCTTCACCCACGGCCAGCGCGCGCAAGGCGATCGCCACGTCTATGCGTCACGGACGCGTTTCATTCCGGAACGGCTGCTCGGCCTGTTCGAAAAGACAAGCTGGCCGCTTTCGGCAACCGGGACTGCCGCCCGCGCTGCGAACAAAAGTGTTCGGCTGGACGTTGGAGCCCGCATGCGCGGGATGTGGCGGTGAACCTCAAGACCCTCTGATTGTGGCGCTGCGCGGCTTTTCTTTACGCGGAATATTTTTTGGGCGCGGCCGCTTGCGGTTTTTCGATGATGCGTCATCACGTGCATCACCGTGATCGCTTGCATTGGCGATCAAAGCGCGCGAACATCTCCGGCAAAAGAACAAACAAGAGAAGCCGGCATGGGAATCAGGAGCGTCGGGCAGCAGGGAATCGTGTTCGCGGTTTTTGCCGCGCTTTTTGCCGTCTTCGCGATTGCCCTGCCCGGCTTTCTTACCACCGCGAATATGTTGACGCTGCTGCAGAACGTGGCGGTGCTGGGCATCCTCGGCCTTGCGATGGCGATTGTCGTGATCGGGCGCGGCATCGACATTTCGCTGATTGCAGCCCTGGCGGTGCCGCCGGGGCTGGTGCTGCAGATGGTCCAGGACGGTCACTCGCTGTCGATCTCGCTCGCCGCGGCGTTTGCCTTGACGGCGGTGTTCGGTCTCGTCAACGGATGGCTGATCGCCTATGCCGAGGTGCCGTCGCTGTTCACGACACTGGCGTCCGGATTGTTTCTCGCCGGCCTCGGCCAGGCCGCATTGTTCAAGCTCGACGTCGTGCAGTGGAGTCCAGGACTCGACGGTTTCGAGCGGCTCGGACAGGGCAATCTGCTGGGCATACCGATGTCGATCGTCATGTTCGCGCTGTCGTGCATCGCAGTGGCCTTCCTGCTGCGGCAGACCCGGATCGGCGCCTACATCTATGCGATCGGCGACAATCCCAATGGCGCGCGGGTCACGGGCATTCCGACCCGGCCCATCATCGTGCTGCAATATGTGCTGGCGGCGCTGATCGGCTGTGTGGCTGGCCTGATCCTGGCAGCTTCCGTCAACAGCATGCCGACGCGCATCTTCAATTCGACGCTGATTTACGATGTGATTCTGGTGGTCGTGCTGGGCGGCATCGGATTGTCGGGCGGGCGCGGTGGCGTCCTTAATGTCGTCATCGGAACGCTGCTGATCGGCACCATGCTCAACGGCATGACCATCATGGACGTCTCCTATTCCGGCCAGAACCTCATCAAAGGCGTGGTGCTTCTGGTCGCCGTCATCGCGGACTCTTTCCTGAACCCGCGCAACGAGGAGACCGCGCAACAAGGCGACATCTGAACGGCTGCGTCATCAACAATATCAATAACGGGAGGACGATATGGCTTCATCTGGACGGACGACACTCAAGACGATGTTGTTCGGGATCGGTTTGATCGCCGCAATGGCATCGCCGGCACTCGCACAAAAGGGCCTCGACGAACCCTTTCAAGGGGCCTTCAAGGAATCGCTCGCCGGCAAGACCGTCGCTTACGTGCCGGTCGCCATGAATTTCGATCTGACCGAGGGCTGGTTCGCGGGCGTCAAGAAGGAACTGGAGCCCTACGGCGTCAAGGTGATCGTCCGCGATCCGAACTGGAGCACCAACGCCGGCGCGCAGGCGGTGACGACGCTGATTTCCGAAAAGCCGGTAGCGATGATCATCCACAATCCCGACGTGCAGACCTACGCAAAACTGCTGCAGCGCGCCGAGAACGAAGGCATCTACGTCATCCAGAACAATATGGGCTCGAGCTATCGCAGTTCGGCCTTCGTCGGCGCCAACTGGATCGAGATCGGCGAGCGCGACACCGAGGCGGTGGTCAGCGCCTGCAAGGGCAAGTCGAACAAGATCGCCATCATCCAGGGCGCATTGTCGGCCGCGGCGAGCGCCTACACGCTGAAAGGCGTTGAAAATGTGCTGGCCAAAAATCCGGATATCAAGGTGGTCTCGAGCCAGGCCGCCGATTGGGATGCCGCCAAGGCCAAGGCGATCACCCAGACCGTGTTGAAACAGAATCCCGATCTGTGCGGCATCGTCGGCTTCTGGGACGGCATGGATATCGGAACCGCAGCCGCGGTGAAGGAAGCCGGCCTCACCGGCAAGGTCTTTGTCGCAACCTCCGGCGGCGGCGAGCGGCGGGGCGCGTGCGAACTCGTCAAGTCCGGCGCGTTCGATCTCAATCTGAGCTACGACGTGCCGACACAGGCCGAGCAAATGGCCGGCGTGATCAAATGGCTGGTGTCCTCCGGCGTCAAGCCCGGATCGGTGAAGGGATCGATGTACACGACCCTGATCCCGATCACCAAGGAGAACGCAGCAAGCGATACCGCCTGCTGGAATCTCAGCGATCTCAAGAAATAGATCATCTCCGCGCCAACTGGCGAGCGGCCGCCATCGCATGGCCGCTCGCCTCGAAGCACCGACCGCATCCATCAAGATTCCTCCCTCCCCTCCAGGCCGCCGATGCAAGACGCACTTCTTCGTTTGCGATACCGTTACTGGCCGGATCATCTGCTCGGCGAAATTCTTTCCAAGCGCTGGACCGAGACCGCGATCCCGGTCATCGTTCTCCTGATCATCACCATCCTTCTCAGCCGTTCGATCCCCGGTTTTCTCTCCGCCGGCGGTCTTGCCGATACCGGACGGCAGGCCGGCGAAATCGGTTTTGTCGTGCTCGGCATGGCGCTCGTCGTCATCGTCGGCGGCATCGACCTGTCGGTCGGATCGATGTTCGCTTTGTGCGACTTCTGCGCGCTGTTCTGCCTCAATGTGCTGGACTGGCCGGTGCCGGCGGTCGTCGCCGCGACCCTTGTTTGCGGCGTGGCGCTTGGCGCCATCAACGGCCTTTTGATCGGATACCTGCGGCTGCGCGCCTTCATCACCACGCTGATCACGCTGATCATCTATCGATCCGCCTACGACCTGCTGCTGTTCGACTATTCGAACAAGATCGCCGCCGCGTTCCCCGATATCCCCTCCTGGAATTTTCTGGGTGGCGGCGGGGTCGCGGGCGTACCAAGCGTCGTGCTGGTCTATATCGTCATCGCGCTGTTCGGACATGTCTTCCTCACCCGCTTGCGGCCGGGGTGGCACGTCACGGCGATCGGCGGCTCGCGCCGCTCGGCTTACAATTCCGGCATTCCGGTGCGGCGCACGATCGCCTTGTGCTACACCGCAAGCGGGGTCCTGACCGCGATCGGCGCACTGTTTTTTGCGGCGAGACTCGGCACCGTCGGCGGCGACGTCGGCGTCGGCCTTGAAGTAACGGTGTTGACCGCGACCGTACTGGGCGGCATCAGCCTTGGCGGCGGCAAGGGCTCCGTGGCCAAAGCGCTGGTCGGCACGCTGATCGTCTTGTTCGTGATCAACGGCCTGACCACGCTGTCGGTGAGCGGTGGCGTCAATCGCATGGTGCTCGCCGGCGTGCTGCTGGTCGCCGCCACCATCGATATTCGCTGGCTGAAGAACCGCACGCGCATCATCAGCAAGGTCTATGTCAGCCCGACCTTTCATGGGCTGGGCGCGGCGGTTTCGACCGAACCCGGCAGCGGGCCGTTCGCGCAGAATGACAGACTGCGCGACGTGACGCTGATCGGCCTCGGCCGCATCGAGGCGCCGGAAGACGTCATCCTCGATCGCAACGATCATCTCTATGCCGGTTCGCGCCACGGCGACATCATCCGCTTCCTGGCGCCCGACTATCAGCAGATGGAGGTGTTCGCCCATATCGGCGGCCAGCCGCTCGGCATGGCCTTCGACCGGGCCGATAATCTCTATGTGTGCATCGGCGGCATGGGCCTCTACCGCATCACGCCCGACCGCAAGGTCGAGAAGGTAACCGATGAGACCAACCGAAGCCTCTATTCGGTCAACGACGACAGCCGGCTGCGGCTGGCCGATGATCTCGATATCGCCGATGACGGGCGCATTTTCTTCTCCGAAGCCACCGTGCGATACGAAATGCATGAATGGCCGGTCGATGGCCTGGAGGCGCGCGGCAACGGCCGGATCATTTGCTACGATCCCAACAACCAAACCACCCGCACCGTGCTGCGCGGCCTAAAATTTCCCAACGGCATTTGTATTGCGAGCGACGGCCAATCGATCCTGTTCGCCGAAACGTTTGGTTGCTCGATCAAGCGCTATTGGTTCGACGGCCCGAACACCGGGAAAATCGAGGCCGTGCTGGAGAACCTGCCGGGCTATCCCGACAATATCAATCTGGCGTCCGACGGAAACTACTGGCTGGCGATGGTCGGCATGCGCAGCCCCGCGCTCGATCTTGCATGGAAAATGCCCGGCTTCCGCAAGCGCATGGGCAAACGGGTTCCGATCGACGAATGGCTGTTCCCCAACATCAACACCGGATGCGTCATCAAGTTCAACGAGCGCGGCGACGTGCTGGACTCGTTGTGGGACCTGCGCGGCGTCAACCATCCGATGATCACATCGATGCGCGAACATCGCGGCTATCTCTATCTCGGCGGCATCGCCAACAATCGTATCGGCCGATACAAGCTGGAAGGTGCCGACCCCGACTTCGTCCAGTACGAACGGCGCTGGAGAAAAACGACATGATCTCCGCGTTGAAAGATTTTGCCGATCGCTTTCTGGGACGGGGCGACGCCACCATCACGGTGCCCTCCTTCGACGGCGCGCTGAAACCCAACCAGATTCTGGAAAAGGCCGAGACGGTCGGGCAGTTCGAAGCGCCCGAGGACCTCGCAACCGACGGCAAGGTGCTCTACATCGCGGATGGCGCCGCCATTCTGCGCCTCGACGCTGCCGCCGTCACCGAAGTCAGGCGTTTTGACCGCGCCATATCGGCGCTGTGCTGCCTGCCGGATGGCGGCATCGCGGCAGCGCTTGACGGGCGCGAGGTGCAGGTGTTCGCAACACCGTCGGCTTCCAGCCCCCGGACGACCATCGCCGACCCATCGATGAACGCGATCAACGCGCTTTCGCCGGGCGCGCAGGGAACGCTGATCGCGACGGATGGCTCGACGGCGCGACCCTATGGGCAATGGGTGTACGACCTGATGGAACGCGGCCGCACCGGAAAAGTCCTCAGCCTCGACATCGCAAGCGGGCGGGTGCGCCCGATCGCTTCGGGGCTGTCTTACGCATTCGGCGCCTGCGCCGCGGGCGATGCCGTCTTCGTCAGCGAAAGCTGGCGACATCGGATGGTTGCCATCGCGCAGGATGGCAGCCAGCGGGCCGTGCTGGACAATCTGCCGGTCTATCCGTCGCGGCTTTCCCCGGCGGCGTCCGGCGGCTTCTGGCTCACGGCATTCGCGGCGCGCACCCAGCTCATCGAATTCGTGCTGCGCGAAAATGCCTACCGGCGCCGCATGATGGCGGAAATCGATCCGGAATACTGGATCGCGCCGAAACTGAAATCCGGCCGGTCGTTTCTCGAACCGATGCAGGGCGCCCATATCAAGACCATGGGCGTCGTCAAACCGTGGGCGCCGCCGCGATCCTATGGCCTCGTCATCAGGCTCAATGCCGACGGATTGCCGCTTTGCGCAGCGCACAGCAGGGTCGACGGCGTCAACCATGGCGTGGTGGCGGCCGTCGAGATGGCGGGATCGCTGTACGCCATAGCCAAGGGGCCGGGCCGGGTGTTGCGCGCGCCGCTCGCCATGATCGAGCGGGAATTGCGGGCATGAGCGACATCATCCTCGCGCTTCGCAAGGCGACAAAGCTCTATGCCGGCGTGCCCGCGATCGAGAATGTCGATTTCGAGCTGCGTCGCGGCGAGATTCACGCCCTGGTCGGCGAGAACGGCGCCGGCAAATCGACATTGACAAAAGTGATGGCCGGCGTGGTGACGCTGACGACCGGCACCATGCAGGTCGACGGCGTTGAAGCAGCACCCCGAACGCCGCTCGAAGCGCGCCATCTCGGCATCGCGATGGTGTTTCAGGAAAACAGCCTGGTTCCGACCATGACGGTGGCCCAGAACCTGTTCCTCGGACAGGAGCTTTTCTACAACCGGCTGCGCGGGATTTACATCGCCGCCCAGCAGTTCCTGCAATCGCTCAACTTCGACGTCACCCCGACCGCGACGGTCGGACTGCTCGGCGCCGCCAAGAAGCAGATGGTCGAAATCGCACGCGCCGTCCTGCATGAAGCGAAAGTCATCATCTTCGACGAACCGACGGCCACGCTGACGCCGGAGGAAAAAAAGTATTTCTTCGATCTCGTGCGCGACTTGAAGCGCCGCGGCGTGTCGATCGTGTTCATTTCGCACGCGCTCGAGGAAGCGCTGATACTGGCGGATCGAATTACCATCCTTCGCGACGGCAAGCATGTCGTGACCGACGATGCCAGGAATTTCGACCGCGCGCGGATCGTGCAGGCGATGGTCGGACGCGATTTGTCGAACACGCTCTATGGCACGCGCAAGACCACGGTGCGGCCTGCCGGCGCGCGGGTGCTGACTGTGCAGAACCTCAAGATGGCGCCGATGGTCCAGAACAATTCGCTCTCGGTGTTCGCCGGCCAGATCACCGGCGTGTTCGGCCTGGTCGGCGCCGGCCGCACCGAGACATTCAAGGTCGTCGCCGGCATTTTGAAGCGCGATTTCTTTCACGGCGGCGAGGTGATCCTGCACGGCAAGCCGGTGCGCTACCGCGTTCCCGCGCCCGCGGTGCGGGCCGGCATCGCCTACGTCACCGAGGACCGCAAGGTCGAGGGCTTTTTCGAGACCATGTCGGTCGCCCGCAACATCTATCTCGGACTGCTGGCAAAGCTCCCCGGCGGCCGCTTCTTCCTGTCGCGGCGCGAGGCCGACAAGGTCGGCAGCACCTGGGTCGACAAGCTCAAGGTGCGTGCCACCGGCAACGACATGAAGGTCGTCGAATTGTCGGGCGGCAACCAGCAGAAGGTCGTGATCGCCAAATCACTGGTGCAGGATCCGGATCTGATCATCTTCGATGAGCCGACGCGCGGCGTCGATGTCGGCGCGATCGTCGAGATCCACGAACTGATCCAGCGACTGGCGGACGAAGGCAAGGCGGTGGTGGTGATCTCCTCCTATCTCCCCGAGATCATGGCGCTGTCCGATCGCATTCTGGTGTCGCGGCAAGGCAAAGTGGTCGAAGAGTTTTCCGCCCTTGAAGCGACCGAGGAGAAAATCATGTACGCGGCGGTGCATTAGGCCGTGAATGATGAATGCACCGATCGAGCCGATCTGCCCGAGTCCGCTTTGTCCCCGTTAGCCGACGAACCGTTGCATCGCGCCGAAACGGCGCGATGTCACAACACCAGGCATCACTTGCCCGCAGCTAACAGCATCATGAGTCGACCATCTCATGAACGCGCACGATTGATTTGTGCGGGCTCAAATTGGCAGGCGTCCTGCTTTGGAAGGTCAGCAGAACTGACCCTCTGCGATCGGATGCAGCTTGCCATTTTCCAGTCATATTTGAAAAATGGGTTGTTGCATTAAAGTTACGCAACCTCGGGGCCCGATCGTATAGGTTGTGGATGGAATTGGAATCAGGCGAATGTCTGCAACAACGTTATCGGCGGTCGCGAGTGCATTTATCGTTCGGATAGATCACTGCAGGCGACGGGGATGGAGAAATATGATGAAGAAGTTTTTGCTGGCCACGGTTGGTCTGGTAGCATTGGGTATGGCCGCTCCCGCGTCGGCGGCTGATCTGGCGGCACGTCCTTACACCAAGGCGCCGCCGATGGTCGCGGCGATCTATGACTGGTCAGGTTTTTACATCGGCGCGAACGGCGGTTGGGGCCAGGAGCGCCGATGCTTCGACGCAGTAACTGTAGCCGGTACGTTTCTTGGCGCTGAGGGCTGCCACACTGCGTCGGGCGGCGTCGCCGGTGGCCAGATCGGCTATCGCTGGCAGACCGGTGGCTGGGTATTCGGCCTCGAAGCACAGGGCGACTGGGCCAATCTTCGCGGCGACAACGTCAGCCTCTTCTTCCCCGGCTTCGTTAATCGGTCCAAGTTGGACGCATTCGGCCTATTCACCGGCCAGGTAGGCTACGCTTGGAACAACGCTCTGTTCTACGTTAAGGGCGGCGCCGCGGTCGTCGACGACCGCAACGACATCCTCTTTGCTGGAGCCGTTGTTGGATCGACTCGCACCGACACTCGTTGGGGTGGCACGGTTGGTGTCGGTTTCGAATATGGCTTTGCTCCGAATTGGTCGGCCGCGATTGAGTACGACCATTTGTTCCTCGATAACCGCACGACGACATTCACGACACCCGCCGGCGCGTTCTTTGCCGCCGACCGCATTCGCGGCGATGCCGACCTTGTCACGGCCCGCATCAACTACCGCTTCAACTGGGGTGGTCCGGTCATCGGGAAGTACTGATTTTCTCGAAATCCCGCAACTCAAGCCCCGGCATGGCCGGGGCTTTTGTTTGGCCGCTACCTCTCCGACGCCTGCTGTGCTGTGGGGTCGTTCGCGTCGGTTTGGTGATGTCCGGGATATGTCAGGATAAGGGGTAATCTCGGAAATGCCGATTGTCCGGTTCTGCCGCGATGGCCCGAGGCCGCCGCAGCCTCGCCAGTCTCAAAGCTCTTTCATCTCGCCTTTCGACCATTGCTCGCGCAGCTTGAATTTCTGGATCTTGCCGGATCCGGTGAGCGGCATGGCGTCGACCACGAACCAATGGCGCGGGGTCTTGTGCGGGGCGAGATGCTCGCGCATGTAGTCATGCAGTTCGTCCTTGTCGATGATCATGCCCGGCGGCGGCCGGATAAACGCCGCGACGACTTCGCCCCATCTTTGATCCGGCAATCCGATCACCGCGACGTCTCCGACCTTGGGATGGCGGAACAGCAATTCCTCCAGCTCGCGCGGATAAATGTTTTCGCCGCCGCGAATGATCATGTCCTTCAACCGTCCCTCGATGGTGCAATAGCCCCGCGCGTCCATCGCGCCGAGGTCGCCGGTGTGCAGCCAGCCCTCCGGGTCGATCGCCGCCCTGGTGGCGGCTTCGTTCTCGAAGTAACCCTGCATGACATGATAGCCGCGCGTGCAGATCTCGCCGATCTCGCCGATCGGAACGGTCTGGCCGGTATCCGGGTTGGCGATCTTCACCTCGACGTTCGGCATCGGCGTGCCGATGGTATTGGCCTTGTCGGCGATGCTATCGGCGGCCCAGGTCATCAGGGCGACCGGCGAGCACTCGGTCTGGCCGAACACGATCGTGAAGGGCGCGCCCAGCCGCTTTTCGAGATCCGCCACGATCGCCGCCGGCACCGTTGAACCGCCGGAATAGATCGCCTTGAGCGAGGAAAAATCGGCTGACGCGAACGACGGATGCTCCATCATCGCAACCAGCATCGTCGGCACGCCAAGCATCGCGTTGCTGCGATAGGTGGCCATCAGCTCGATCACCAGCCCGGGATCGAACGCCTCGACCAGCACCTGGGTGGCGCGCTTCGACACCGCGCCGAGCACGCAACAGACGCAGCCGCCGGTATGGAACAGCGGCATGGTCGTGACCTGCACCGCGCCATCGGGGATGCCGGCGCGGTCCGCGGTGTGCGCCCCGTTGTTGACGAGGCCGCGATGGTGCAGCAGCGCTCCCTTGGGGAAGCCCGTGGTGCCCGACGTGTACTGGATCATCACCGCGTCGGTCGACCGCACGGTGGGCAATTCGGGCTTTGCCGCGTCGCCCGAAGCCAGAAATGCATCCCACTGATCGAAGCAGATGATCTCGCGCAGTTCCGGGCAGCGGCTGGCGAGCGCCTGAACGGTCGCCAGCATCGGATTGCCGCGGAATTCCGGCACCACCATGACGCCGACCGCGCGCGACTGCTTCAGGACATATTCGACCTCGCCCGATCGGAGGCCGGGGTTGACCGTTACCAGAATGACGCCCGCCATGGCGGCGCCAAACTCCACCATGATCCACTCGGGAATGTTGTGGGCCCAGATCGCGACGCGTTCGCCCGGCTCAAAGCGCGCCCGCAGCGCCTGGGCGGTTCGCAACCCCTGCGCGTACAACTCTGCGTAAGTCCATTGCCGGCGATTGTCCCGGTCGGGAATTCCGGCAATCAGTGCAATCCGGTCGGGTGTGGTTTGCGCCGCCCATTGCAGCAGCTCGCCCAGCGTGATGTCGCGAACCGCCGGTTCGTTCGCACCCGCAGCATGAGAGATGGTCAGCATGATCGTTTCCTCCATCGAATGGGCTCGCTTTGACAGCGTAGCCAATTTCAATGAGACGCGCGTGCCGAATGTTACGGAGTATGGATCGAGAGCCTTGCAACGCGGCGAGAATCCCCGGCCGTCGGAATGCGCCGATGATGATAAAGGCCGCCCCACAGGGACGGCCGATATCGCGATCTGCGAATGCGGCTAAACGCCGGCCGTTTCAAGCTGGGATGACGATGCGTGTCTTATGAATTCGAATGGCTTCAGCCGGCGCTGGCGCCGGGACGCGATCAAGCCGGCTGGCGACGATGGCAGCTATTGGCTCTTGCTTATTGTGCCCCAGCGGTGTGCTTATTGTGCCCCGGCGGTATTGAAGCGGGAAAGGTCGCAATTGGGTTCGGCGTATCGCGTGCGGCGAATTCCCTCACGATCCTCAATGACGGTCGGACGGCACCGCGCTTGCCAGGCGGCCTGCGCTTCCGCGTCGGCCTTCTGTTCTTCCGACGTTCGCGGCGGAGCGGCGCGAATGACGCCGCTGCCGTTGACGCTGAAATCGGTGGATTGGCTGGGGGTAAGCGGTTTCCCGGCGGCAATCGCCGCCGCCTTGTCTGCCGCCGCGGCAGACGCCGCTCTCGCCGCTCTCGCCGCGTCTGCGGCGTGTCCATGGTCCATCGAAAATGACGATTGGGCGGACGCCGTCGAGATGGTGGCGGCGACAATGAGGAATATGCCGAGAATGGTGCGCACTGCTAAAACTCCTCCAAGAACTGCAACGAACTGCAACGCGGGTTCGGACCGGGCGCTGTCACCCAGCCCGTTGCTATTTGAAAGGTGTTGAGGGTGGGTGAAGCAGGCTAGTTAACACCCGCGCAACGAAATGCGTTGGAATTTAGCGGTCGCCTGAATCGGCTCGCGGGACCGCATGCAAAGGGCTCGAAGCTTCTGCAGCACTTTTTCGGAAATGATCATCGGCTTAACACCCACTGCCCCGCGCATTCCGACGGTCCCCGTCATTCAAACCGCGCGGGCGACATGTTCCCGCGACGCCGGAAGCACTTCGCGGGCAAAGATGCCCGCGGAGTGCAGCGTCTCCTGATGCGACAGATCGCCGAAGGAAAACTGGGCGATGAAATAGCTCGCCCGCCGCGCCGGCCATGTCTCTCACCTGGTCGCGGATCGTGCCGGGAGAGCCTGCGAGCGCGCCGCCATTCCCGACCATGGTTTCAAAATCTTCCGGAATCCTGGCATAGCGCGGCTGCGTGCCGTACTTTTTCCAGAGCTTCATGAAGCTTGAATAAAACGCCGGCCAGGCGCGGCGGCCGAGTTCCCTCGCTTCGCGATCGGTGTCGGCCGCGATCACGAAGCGGTTGATGCCGAGCAAGGGGATATCATCGGGCGAGTTGTCCGCCGCCGCCCATTCGGCGCGATAGCGATCGGTGATCTCGCGAACTTTTGGCAGCGGCCCGGCGCAAACGATATTGATGTTGTTTCGCGCCGGCCACACCGCGCCCTCCGGCACCGGCACCGCGTACCAGAATGGCGGGTGCGGCAGCTGCGCCGGTTTGATTTCGACGGGTACGTTTTCGAAATTGTAGTATTTGCCGCTAAAATTGACCTGCTTCTGGGTCAGCGCCTGCTTGATGACGGTGTAGGCCTCGACATACATCGCCGGCGCAGTCTCCGGATCGATGCCGAAATACTGCAACTCGTGCGGAGAGGCGCCGCGGCCGACGCCAACGTCAAGCCGACCTCGGCTGAGATGGTCGAGCATGCATATTTCTTCCGCGAGCCGCAGCGGGTGATGGGCGGGCAAGATATAAACCAGCGCGCCCAGGCGGAGACGCCGGGTACGCTGCGCCGCGGCGGCGAGGAATACGCTGGGCGATGGTGTGAGGTTGAGCGGCGTCGAATGATGCTCGCTCATATGATAGGCCCGAAATCCGGCCTGGTCGTAGAATTCGATCAGCTTCAGACGGTTTTCGTACTGTTCGGCAAGCGGCGAAGGCCCGCGGTCGTTTTGATCGAATATGCCGAACTGCATCGCACCACCTGCTGAATTATTCTGGATCAGCCGGGACGAGGTGGCAATGCGGACCGGGAGCGTGTTTTGGCGATATCAGCCATGCAGGTCTGCCGTCAAATCGCCAAAAACACGGATCGTGCTTGATCGCTCGACCGCGCATCGCTAGCTAGCATGGGATCCGCGGTCAGTTGCTGCATGGTTGGTGATGACAAAACACCTCGCGCTTTGTCTTTTGCTCCTGACGTCGACGCATGCTTGCGTTGGCGACGCCGAAGCCGAGTTTTCGCAACGGCTTGCGGCTCCAATCCTGAAGGCTGGACTCGTCACCGACGATTCCAGCCCCGCGCCGGTTGACGCCGCCGTGGATGCACAGAAGGCCTGCGCCGGCGTGGCGTTTTCCCGGAGCCTGAAATACGGCGAAAGCGACCTCAACGTGCTGGACGTCGCGACCGGAGATACCAGGGAACCAGCCCGGCGCCCCGTGCTCTTGTTCGTGGCCGGCGAAAGTTTTGTCGGCGAAAGCAGCACTCCCGATGTCGCGGGCCCAATGCAGGACGAAGCCATGTGCTTTGCCGCGCGCCACGGAATGGTTGGCGTGAAAATGGCTTATCGGCTGGCTCCGGCACACCCCTGGCCCGCCGGAGCCAGGGATGTCGCGGCGGCAATCTCGTGGGTCCACCAGAACATCGACCTGTTCGGGGGCAATCCCGACGAGATCGTGGCGGTCGGTTATTCCGCCGGCGCGTTTCACGTGGCGAGTTTGCTTGGCCACCCGGAATTTCAGGAGCGTGATTCCAATGTCGCCGGCGCGGTACTGGTATCAGGCCTTTATCGTTTGAGCGCAGACGCTGATGCCGCCGAAAAATCCTATTTTGGCACCGACGCCAGCAAATACGCGGAAAGATCGGCATTTCCCGGCATCCTCGACACCGAAACGCCGCTGCTGGTCGCCTGGTCCGCGACCGACCCGCCACACCTCGTTGCACAAGGCGAAAAACTCAAGGAGCTCTTGTGCAAGGCACCCGCCCATTGCCCGCACACGACAGTGCTGAGCGCCCGCGACAGTCTGGCTTCGGTATTTGGGCTCGATGCCTCGAGCAGCAGCCTTGCCGAGCCGACGCTGGAACTGGTCCGGGAGATCGAAGCCAGGGGCCTTCCCTGAAAAGGCGCCTTCCCTGAGGTATCAACGCACACGCGCTTCGATCACGCTGAAGCGGCCAGCCGGATAAACCGCAATTGGATGAAAGCCGCAATCATGGAGTAGTCGGCGGTACTCCTGTTCGGTGCGCTCGAGGCCGCCGGGCCCGCGCAGCATGTTCAGATCGCTCATGGCATTTGCCCTGTCCTCGTCGCTGGTGCCAGGCAATTCCGGCATCAGTCTTTCAACCAAAAGCAACGTTGCATTTTCCGGCAGGGCCCGACGGCAATTCCGGAGGATCGCCGCGCTGCGTTCATCGTTCCAGTCGTGAATCACGCTTTTGAGGATGATGGCATCGGCGAATTTTGGAATCGAATCGAAGAAATCGCCGGCGACAAAACGCGCGCGGTCACTGACGCCCACCCGTTCCAGATGAGCATTCGCGGCCTCTGCGCACCGCGGAAGATCGAAAACGATTCCGCGGAGACCAGGATATTGCTTTGTCACGGCACCGATGAGTTCGCCGGCGCCGCCGCCTACATCCATCAGGCAATCGATGCGGCCAAAATCATAGGCCCCAAGCACGTCCGGCGTCACGAGACGCGTCAGGTCGGCCATCGCCGCATTGAATAGACCGACATTCGCCGGCGTGCGTGCCATCAGTTCGAAACTGTTGCCGGCGCCGAGCAGCTGCGCTGCCGTCCTGCCAGTCATGACGGTCTCCAGCATGCCATGCCAGGACTTGAAGAGCATGTCGCCTTCGAAGATCGCCCAGGCCTTGAAGGATTTTTCCGCGGAGCTGTCCAGTGCTGCGCCCAATTCCGTCAATGAATAGCCGTCTGCGCCGACCCGTGAACATATGCCGACGGTCGAAAGCGCCGTGAGCAGACGCCCCAGTGCGTGGCGATCTGCGCCGGTTGCTTCGGCGAGATCGTTGAGCGATCTTGTACCGTTACGCAACAGCTCCGCAATACCAAGCTCGGCCGCGACATAGATCACAGCCGTCACGCGATGCGATTGTATCAGGTCAAAAAGCTTGAGGGCCGCTGCGGATGAGGGCATGGATTACTCTCAATGCTTTGCGCTACTGCGCGTTTCGTATGTCGATGATCTCCGTGATTTCGCCCACCCATGCTCGTTGCCTTGCAATTCCCGCCTTCAACTCTTTGGTTGTACCGCTAAGGACGTTATGCCCGGCCGCCTCCAGTTTGCGGCGAACTTCCGCCTCCTGACAGATCGCAGCGACGTCCGTAGCTATCCGATTTCGCAACGCGTCTTTTGTGGCCTTGCTGCCAAAAATCCCGGCCAAGCCGTCGATTTCGAGTTCGGGATGGCCGAGTTCGCGCGCGGTCGGAAGATCGGGCAACACGGCAGCGCGCGTCGGGTTAACTACCGCGAGAAAGCGGGCCTTTCCGGTCTGCACCGGAGAGGACGATGCCGTCAGAGACGTAACCAGGGCCTGGATCCGGCCTTCGCCGAGATCGGCCTGCGGCTGCGAGGCGTCACGATAACTCACGAAGTTCATCTTCAGATCATTTCGTTTCAGAAACGCAGCAAAGACATATCGCGGCAAGGTCGGCCCGGACGTCCAGGCATATTTGCCCGGATTTGATCGCAGGACGTCGATCAATTCCGGGATGCTGCGCACCGGCAGATCGTTGCTCACGGCAAGCGTCAAAACGATCGCCGTCGTGGCGGCGATCGGCTGCAGATCCCGCTCGACATCGTAGGGCAGTCTATCGATCAGCAGCGGGGCCACGGTTACCGATCCGGCGACGGTATAAAGCAAGGTATGGTCATCCGGGGCTGCGACGAAGGCTCCGACACCGATGGTGCCTTCCGCACCGGGCTTATCCTCGACCACGACCGGCTTGCCCCATTTCTTTCCAAGCGCATCGGCGAAGATCCGGGCCGCAGCATCGTTGGCGCTGCCGGGCGGAAACGTCACGATCAGTTTTATCGGGCGTTCGGGCCACCCGGCGCGCGCGGCAATCGGAAAAGCAAAGACCGCGGCCGACACTTAGAGCACGGCGACGAAGAGCATTCGCCGTGTGGCGCACGCGCTCACCTCTTCGCGGTGAGATTTCGCATCGCAAAAGCCCGTCCACAAAAATGAGACGGTCAACGCTCGCGGGAGCCACGTCATCGTCGCCTCCTATTTCGTCGGTTTCAAATTGGACTTGCGGCGCGGCTTTCGCCGGCCGTTACCGGGACGCGCGTAGGAATCGTTGGCTTCGATCACCCGCACGAGCATATCCAGCAGGGCGGCGCGCTCGGCCTTCGAGAGCGGCGCCAGCAGGCGCTCTTGCGCCGATAGCAGCGAGGGCCGCAGCCGGCGGCGCAAGTCGGTGCCGCGCCGGGTCACGTAAAGCTGTCGCGCCCGCCGGTCGTTTGGATCGATCTGCCGTCTGATCAGGCCTTTCTGTTCGAGAAAATCGATCATTTGGCCGAAATTGACAGCATCTACCCCCATGCTGTCGGCAAGCTGCCGCTGGCCGCATCCGGGCTGCTCCAGCACGGCGGCCATCACCCCCCAAAGCATGGGCGTCAAATCCTCGTGCACGAGAATTTCCGCCGTGACGCCAAGACAGATTTGATGAAAGCGACGAGCCAGATGCGCGGGCACCCGGTGCGAGGCCAGCACCGGGGAAATTTCAGTTGGTTCAGAGCGAGGCTCGCGCACGGCACATCCATATAGTAAGAATTATAATGATAAGAATACGTACTATCTAGTTTGTCAATGGTGTCTGAGCGCTTGGTTCAAGTCAGGAAATGCTTGACCACGCATCTGACCGGCGGGACCCGTGATTTGCACGCAGTGCTCACGGCAAACACACGGCGTCCGGGAAATTCCCGACAGAATCGAAGCTATCGCTCGAGCGAACTCATCCCTGCCGGGCGGACGGCTTGCGCTCGATCGGGTGAATGTCGATGGCGCGCAACCGGCCCATTCGCAACACTTCCATCGCAAGCGTGCGGTCGATCCGGTCGCGATCGAGGATGCGGATCAGGTCGTCGACGCCGTTGACGTCGACGCCGTCGAGCTTGATGACGACATCACCGGGCAACAGCCCGGAAAGTGCTGCCGGACTATCCGGCTCGATCTGTGCCAGCAAGGCACCCATCTTGTTGGCGACACCGGCGACCACCGCATGCCGTCTTGGAATCGGCGCGGTCTGGCCGGACACGCCGATATAGGCGCGCCGGACGTAACCGTGGCGGATGATCTCGGACAGCACAAACTGCGCGGTGTTGCTGGCGACCGCAAAACAGATGCCCTGCGCGCCGTTGATGATCGCGGTGTTGATGCCGATCACCTCGGCCGC
>Ga0137415_10001843_pt1 | contig 21122 bp, 14 predicted proteins | sample CZODoug3_1_1_16f_FD_183082 | JGI IMG/M metagenome (GOLD analysis project Ga0137415, IMG submission 183082) | Vadose zone soil fungal communities from Angelo Coast Range Reserve, California, USA - CZODoug3_1_1_16fungal (Hybrid Assembly) | ecosystem: Environmental > Terrestrial > Soil > Vadose...
CGGCAACAATCTTCCCCCGGGCCTCGCGAAGAAAGACCGCCTGCCACCGGGACTCGAAAAGCAACTGGTGCGCCGCGGAACGCTGCCTCCCGGGTTGGAAAAGAAGATTCATCCTTGCCCGCCCGAGCTGGTTCGCTACTTCCCTCCGCCGCCGCCCGATTGTGCGCACGTCCTGATTGGCGGCCACATTGTGCTGCTGAATCGCAGGACCAATGTGGTGGTGGACTTCATGCACGTGGAATTGTTTTAGCAAGACAAGGCTTGCGGTTCGAGGAGCTGCTTTCAGCTCACCGAAGAACCTCAACGTGAACAATCAGCGATGCGCCGAAGTTGAGGTTCTTCGGGCATCCTCGTCGGATGCCCTCAGAATGACAGGGCGTTGGTGAGGATCAGTCGTCGGAGTGCGCGGGCACGGGTGTCACTGTCGGGCGGCGGAACGAAGTGCGCAGCCAGGCTTGCAGCCGGTCCATATAGATGTACACGACCGGCGTCGTGAAGAGCGTGAGCATCTGGCTGAGAATCAGGCCGCCAACGATGGTGATGCCGAGTGGCTTGCGAATTTCCGAGCCTGCTCCAGTGCCGAGCGCCAGGGGCAAAGCCCCAAACATCGCGGCCATGGTAGTCATCATAATCGGGCGGAAACGCATCAGGGCCGCGCGGTAAATCGCCTGATCCGGCGGAGTGTTTTCTTCCCTTTCCACTTGTACCGCAAAATCGATCATCAGAATCGCGTTTTTCTTCACGATGCCGATCAGCAGGATGATTCCGATGATCGCAATGATGCTCAAATCCATTTTCATTAATTGCAGCGCCAGCAGCGCGCCGATACCCGCCGACGGGATCGTGGACAAGATCGTGACCGGGTGAATGAAGCTCTCGTAGAGAATTCCGAGAACGATATATACGGCCGCGAGCGCGGCGAGAATCCAGATGGGTTGGTCCTGCAGCGAGTCCTTAAATGCCTGCGCGGTGCCCTGGAAGGAAGCATGCACCGTGTTCGGCACGCCGAGTTGCAACATCGCCTGCTGGATGTGTTCCACCGCCGGCCCGAGCGAAGCGCCTTGGGCCAGGTTGAAAGAAAGCGTAATCGCCGGAAAAATTCCCTGGTGGTTCACGGAAAGCGCCGTGTTGGAGTGCTCGTAGTGCGCAAAGGAACTGAGCGGCACGAGCTTTCCAGTGTTAGAAGGCACATAAATATATTTCAAGCCGTCTGGATTTTCCTGGTAGTTTGGCGCGACTTCGAGAACCACATGATACTGGTTCAACCCTTTGTAAATGGTGGAGACTTGCCGCTGGCCGAAAGCGTCGCCGAGCGCATTGTCAATGTCCTGGACCGAAACGCCAAGGCGGCCGGCCGTGTCCCGGTCAATGGACAGATACGACTGCAAGCCCTTGTCCTGCTGGTCTGAATTAATGTCCCGCAATTCCGGAACCTGCCGCATGCGCGCCATGATAATCGGCGCCCAGTGATACAGGTCCTCCAGGTTGTCCGCCTGCAGTGTGTACTGATATTGCGCGCCGCCGAAACGCCCGCCGACGGAAACGTCCTGAACCGATTGAAAGAAGAGAGAGGCGCCCGGAATTCCAGCGGTCTTCTTGCGCAGTCGCGCGATCACCTGGTCCGCGTTCATCTTGCGTTCATCGATGGGTTTCAACTGGGCAAACATGCGTGCCGTGCTGGTGCCATTGCCGCCGCCGGTGAAGGAAGTCACCGTGTCGATCGCCGGATCCTGCGCCACGATATCGGAGAAGGCGCGCATCTTCTTGGACATCTCGACGAAAGAAGTGTCCTGATCCGCCTGGATAAAACCCGCGATGCGCCCGGTGTCCTGCTGCGGGAAAAATCCCTTGTTGACGTGGCCGAACATGTAAACGCTGAGCCCAGCAGTGAGGATCGTCACGCAGAGAATCAGAGGCTGCTGGCTTAAAACCCAGCGCAGCGCGTGGTCGTAGCCCTTGAGCATTCCATTGAACGCGCCCTCGGAAATCCGGTAGGCCAGGCCGTGTTTTTTGTTGACGTCGTGGCGCAGGAATCGCGCGCAGAGCATCGGGGTGGTGGTCAGCGAAACGAACATCGAAACGGCGATGGCCACACTTAAGGTGACGGCAAATTCGCGGAACAGCCGGCCGACGATTCCGCCCAGCATCAGAATCGGAATAAACACGGCCACCAGCGACGCGCTCATCGAGAGCACTGTGAATCCGATTTCGCTGGAGCCTTTCATCGTCGCAGCATACGCGGGCATGCCCGATTCCATGTGCCGCGCGATGTTTTCGATCACGACGATCGCGTCGTCCACTACGAACCCGGTGGAGATGGTAAGCGCCATCAGCGATAAATTGTCCAGGCTGTAGCCCAGCAAATACATCACTCCGAACGTTCCAACAAGCGACAATGGCACGGCGACGCTCGGGATTACCGTCGCCCAATAATTCCGCAAAAACGCGAACACCACCAGAATCACCAGAATGATGGAGATGATCATGGTGCGTTCCACTTCGTGCACCGAGGCGCGAATTACCAGTGTTCGGTCAATCACTACGTCCAGCTTCAGCGAGGGCGAAATCGAAGAGCGCAGCCACGGCAGCGTCTGTTTCACTTTGTCCGCCGTCTCGATCATGTTCGCGCCAGGTTGCCTGAAAATCGCGATGATCACGCCGGGTTTCCCGCCGGGGAGTCCGAGGTTGCGAATGTCCTCGACGGAATCTACCACCGTGGCGATGTCCACCAGGCGCACGGTCGCGCCCGCATGTCCTCCGACAATCAGCGGCTCGTACTCGTAGGCCTTGAAAAGTTGATCGGAATCGGAAACCGCAAAGGTGCGATCCTTGTCGGACAGCGCGCCTTTGGCGAGATTCGAGTTCGACGATTGCAACGCCTTGCGCACCTGCTCCAGGCTGATGCCATAGCTGTTGAGCTGTTGCGGATTCACCTGTACCCGGACCGCCGGACTGGAAGAGCCCCACACAAAAACCTGCCCAACGCCATCCACTTGCGACAATTTTTGCGCCACGACGGAGTTCGCCGCGTCGTAAATCTGAGGGATGGGAATGGTGTCGGAAACGAGCGAGAGCAGCAAAACCGGCGAGTCCGCGGAGTTTACCTTGCGATAGGTCGGCTGGCTGGGCATGTCCGCGGGCAGTTGGCTGCGCGCCGCGTTGATGGCGGCTTCCACATCGCGCGCGGCGGCATTAATGTCGCGATTCAGATCGAATTGCAGCGCGATGCCCGTGTTGCCGAGTGTTGAGGTCGACGTCATTTGCGTGATGCCGGCGATGCGGCCAAACTGGCGCTCCAGCGGAGTGGCCACAGCTGATGCCATCGTTTCGGGACTGGCTCCAGGGAGGCTTGCGCCGACGCCGATGGTGGGCAAATCCACCTGCGGCAGCGGCGCCACGGGAAGAAATCGGAATGCGATCGCGCCGGAAAGAAAAATCGCGATAGTGACCAGCGAAGTCGCCACCGGCCTGCGGATAAATGGAGCGGAGAAGTTGGACTGGAAATTCACGCCCTAGTCTCCTGCGGCCGGCTCGTCGAGAGGATTTGTGATTCCCAGATGCAGGCGATTGGCGAGCCAATCAAAGGCCAGGTAAACCACCGGCGTCGTATAGAGCGTCAGCAACTGGCTCAGGATCAGTCCGCCGACGATGGTGATTCCGAGAGGCCGGCGCAACTCTGAACCCACGCCTTGCCCGAGCGCCAGCGGCAATCCCCCGAGCAGCGCGGCCATCGTGGTCATCATGATGGGCCGGAAACGCAGCAGGCACGCTTCATAAATGGCGTCGAGCGGCGATTTCCCCTGCTCGCGCTCCGCTTCCAGCGCGAAGTCAATCATCATGATGGCGTTTTTCTTGACGATGCCGATCAGCAGGATGATGCCGATGAGAGCGATGATGCTGAATTCCGTGCGGCAAAACATCAGCGCGAGGATGGCGCCAACGCCCGCGGAAGGCAGCGTAGACAGAATCGTGATGGGATGAATGTAGCTCTCGTACAAAATCCCCAGCACGATGTAGACGGTGACTAGCGCCGCCAAAATCAGCAGCGGTTCGTTGGAAACGGAGCGCAAGAACGCCGCCGCGGTGCCCTGGAACGTTGCTTGAATGCTGGGCGGCATCGCGATTTCCTGCCGCGCCTTGTCGATCGCCGTGGTCGCTCCGCCGAGGGACGCGCCGGGCGCGAGGTTGAAAGAGATGGTCACCACGGGAAATTGTCCCTGGTGGTTGATGGCGAGCGATGATGTTCCGGCTTCAAATCGCGTGAACGCACTGAGCGGCACCTGCTGCCCGTTGGAGGAGCGCACGTAAATATCTTTCAGGGCAGCGGGAGTCTGGCGAAAGCTTTTGTCCACTTCCATCACCACGTGATATTGGTTCAGCTGCGTGAAGATGGTGGAGACTTGCCGCTGGCCGAAGGCGTCGTAGAGCGTGTTGTCAATGTCGGCGGGCAAAATGCCAAGGCGCGATGCCGTGTCGCGGTCAATCGTCAGCGTCGCCAGCAGGCCGTCGTTCAACTGGTCGGTGGCAACGTCGCGAAGATCCGGCAGCGTCTTCAGCTTCTCCACAAATTTCGGCGTCCAGTAGGCGAGTTCCTTGGGGTCCACATCCTCAAGCGAATACTGGAACTGGGTGCGCGAGACGCGATCCTCCACCGTCAAATCCTGCACGGGCTGCAGGAAAAGGGTGATTCCGTCCACTTTGGCAATAGCGGACTGCAGCCGCCGGATTACTTCGGACGCGCTCAGCTTTCGTTCTTCGAGAGGTTTCAGGTTGATCTGGATGCGGCCGCTGTTGAGCGTGGTGTTCGTGCCGTCAATGCCGATGAACGAAGACAGGCTTTCCACCGCCGGATCCTGCAGGATGACGTCGGCCAGGGCGCGTTGCCGCGCGGTCATGGCGGCGAAAGAAACATTTTGCGGGGCTTCGGAAACGCCAAGGAGCACACCGGTGTCCTGCACCGGGAAAAATCCTTTGGGCACGTAAATGTAAAGCAGAATGGTGCCGACGAGAGTGCCGATGGTCACCAGCAACGTAATGGTGCGGAAGCGCAAGACAACTTGCAGCGTTCGCCCGTAAAACGCGATCACGTCGTTGAAGATCTTTTCCGATTTGCGATAGAACCAGGTCTGCTCGTTTTCCGGTTCGTGGCGCAGGAGTTTCGCGCACATCATCGGCGTCAGGGTGAGCGAAACCACCGCCGAAACAAGAATCGTCACGGCGAGCGTAACCGCAAACTCACGGAACAGCCGCCCGACGATATCGCCCATGAAGAGCAGCGGAATCAGCACGGCAATCAACGACACCGTCAGCGAAACGATGGTGAAACCGATCTGCTCCGAACCTTTCAGCGCCGCCTGCAGCGGAGAGTCTCCGTGCTCCAGGTAGCGGCTGATGTTTTCGATCATCACGATGGCGTCGTCCACAACGAAGCCCGTGGAAATGGTGAGCGCCATCAGCGAAAGATTGTTCAGCGAATAGCCCAGCAGGTACATCACGCCGAACGTGCCGACGATCGAGAGCGGCACCGCGATGCTGGGGATCACCGTGGCGCGCAAGCTGCGCAGGAACAGGAAAATCACCATCACCACCAGCGCAATCGTCAGCAACAACGTGTATTGCACATCGGCGACCGAAGCCCGGATGGTGGATGTCCGATCAGTCAAAATCTCGACATGCACCGAGGCCGGCAGCGCCGCCTGCAATTGCGGCAGGATTTTCTTCACGCGGTCCACAACGCTGATGATGTTCGCGCCCGGCTGCCGCTGAATATTCAGAATCACCGCGGGTTGCTTGTTGGCCCACGCCGCCTGCTTTTCGTTTTCGGCGCTGTCAATCGCGGTGGCCACATCGGTCAGCCGAACCGGCGCGCCATTGCGAAATGCCACGATGATGGAGTTGTAGCCCTCGCTGGAAAGCAACTGGTCGTTGGCGCCGATGGTGAAGGCTTGATGCTGCCCGTCAAACGTGCCCTTGGCCTGGTCAATGTTGGCGTTGGCCAGCGCCGTGCGCAGATCTTCCAGGCTCAATCCATACGAAGCCAGCGCCGTGGGATTCGCCTGCACGCGCACCGCGGGACGCTGTCCGCCGCTGATGCTCACCAGACCGACGCCGGAAAGCTGCGAAATTTTCTGCGCCAGCGTGGTGTCCGCCAGATCTTCCACTTTCACGAGGGGTAGCGTGGGAGAAGTGATCGCGAGCGTCAGAATCGGCGCGTCGGCTGGATTCACCTTGCTGTAAATCGGTGGATTCGGCAGCCCTTGCGGCAAAAGGTTGGAGGCGCCGTTGATTTCCGCCTGCACTTCCTGCTCGGCCACATCAATGTTCAAGTCCAGATTGAATTGCAGGGTGATGACTGAACTTCCAAACGAACTCGTCGAGGTCATCTGCAGCAGTCCGGGGATTTGTCCGAAGTTGCGTTCCAGCGGCGCCGTGACCGAAGACGCCATCACGTCCGGGCTGGCGCCGGGATAAAACGTCTGCACCTGAATGGTTGGGTAGTCCACCTGAGGCAGCGCGGAAACGGGCAACTGGCGATAAGCCACCAGTCCCACCAGAATCACGCCCACCATCAGCAGCGTGGTTGCAACGGGCCGCAGAATAAACGGCCGCGACGGATTCATCGCGCAGGTCCCCCGGCGGGCGAGGCGTATGGAGAACTGGCGCTGGTGGCGGCGCTCTTGCTGCCGGGCGCGACGGGGACGCTGGATTGGCGCGGTTCAACCTGGCTGCCGTCTTGCAATTTGTCCTGGCCGTCGGTGACCACGACGTCGCCGGGATTCAAGCCGGAAGAGATCCCAGTAATGTTGCCGTTCGCCTCGGCGAGAGTGACGACGTGGATCTTCACCTTATTATCGGCTCCCACCGCAAACACATAAGTCCCCTGAGGGCCGCGCAGAATCGCAGTAGTCGGCACAAGTACCACATTTTTCTTCGTGTCCACCAGCAGATGCACGTTCACAAACTGGTTGGGAAAGAGTTCGTTCTTCGTATTATCAAAAACCGCTTTCAGCTTATAAGTCCCGGTGGTGGTGTCAATCTGGTTGTCGATGGTCAGCAATTTCCCCGTGGCCAGCTTGGTGGTGTTGTCGCGGTCGTAGGCCTCCACCACTATCGGCGCACCTTTTTTCATGCGCGCCATCACTTGCGGCAATTGGTCCTGCGGCAGGCTGAAGAGAGTCGCGATCGGCTGCAGCTGGGTGATCACCAGCAAGCCGTTCGTGTCGGCGGCGTGCACCATGTTCCCCATGTCCACCAGCCGAAGTCCCACGCGCCCGCTGATCGGCGCGGTGATGTGCGAATACATGATCTGGAGCTTGGCGTTATCAATCGTCGCGTTGTCCGCCTTGATGGCGCCTTCAAACGTGCCCACCTGCGCCTGCTGCGTATCCAACTGCTGCTTGGGAATCACGCCTTCCTGAAAGAGCAGCTTGAAGCGCTCGTAATCCACCTGCACGTCGCGCAATTGCGCCTGATCCTTGGCCAACTGTCCTTCGGCCTGCTCGAGCTGCACCTGATAGGGCCGCGGATCGATCTCGACCAGCGCTTGCCCGGCCACCACATTCTGCCCCTCGAGGAAGTTAATTTTTACGATTTGCCCGTCCACGCGGGAGCGCACGGTGACGGTATTAAATGCGGTCACGTTTCCCAAACCATTCAGGAAAACCGGAAGGTCGCCCTTGCTTGCCGTTGCCACTACCACCGGCACGACAAAGCTTCCCGGAGCACCCATGGCCCCGCCTGGCCCCTTGCCTCCAGCAGCGGCCGCGTCCGCCTGGGAGGTCCGGCCCCGGTAATACCAATATCCGCCGACCACGATCACCAGCAAGAGTACCCAGACCCACCAGCGACTGCTGGTCGCGCCCTGTGAACCGGGAGAGAAAGATGTGGTCGAGGAAGGCGTGCTGGAGTCGCGCACACCGACCGATTCAGTTGAAGCCATTCCGTGATACTCCTGTTCGCAGTCTCAAATTGAGCTATACGGTGACGTCTTGCTGCGGGTTCGCCTGGGACTTCAGAAGACGCGTTCCTTTAGCCATAAGCGTATAGGAATCCCTAGTTCTCTGCTACATAGGACGCACGGGCCCCCGGAATAGTTACTCGATTAGCCCTTCTGCAAGCCGACTTTCCGCGGTCCGGCAGCCTGGGGAGGCCCGAGGAAAGACAAGTGCACAAAATGGGAGGTCGTCGTACACTAGGCGCACATTTTTTCGGCCAGATCGCACCAGGCAACCTAACCACTGGAGGAACAAAACTTATTTATGTTTAAGGGAATCCTGCTAGGAATTGTTTTGGGTTTCGTTTTGGTATTTGTCGGGGCGTATATGTATTTCGCAAGCGGGCAAGCTCCGGTAACCACCAACTCCCCCGAAATGCCATTCGAGCGCAAGGTAGCAAAGCTCGCATTGCACGCCTATCTTGGCAAAGTGCCCCACCCGAACCCGCCGGTGCCTTCCGATGAAGCTAATCTTCTGGCCGGAGCGAAGGTTTATAAGGAAGACTGCGCCGTTTGCCACGGCCTTCTCGGCGAGCCTCATAACGCCATCGGCAACGGCATGTTCCCCAAGCCGCCACTCCTGTTTCGCGGCGTGGGTGTCACTGACGACGAGACCTGGGAAACGTACACAAAAGTCTCCGGCGGAATCCGCATGACGGGCATGCCCGGCTTCAAGGATCGCTTGAGCGATGCGCAGATGTGGCAGGTCAGCGTGCTGCTGAAGACCGCGGACAAGCTTCCGGCCACCGTGAAGGCAGAGTTGGCGCCTCCTCCGGGGACGGTCGCTCCTGCGGCTGCCGCGCCTGCAGGGAAAGACGCGGACCACGACCACGTTCACTAATCCGTAGCTGAACGTTTTTTCGATGTACGTGAATCGTTTGCGGGCGCTAGGCAGGTCTTGCCGCATCCGCGGAGCCAGCTCGGCTGAGTGAATCGGCGCGCCGCAGCTCTGGAAATATCCACGCCCAGAGAACCGTCACCACGATTGCGCCGATACCGCCCAACACTACCGCGGGCACGGCGCCGAACCATTGCGCGGCCAATCCCGACTCAAATTCGCCGAGTTCGTTGGACGCCCCGATGAAAATCATGTCCACGGCATTTACGCGCCCTCGCATTTGGTCGGGTGTCTCGATTTGGATGAGCACGCCGCGAACCACCACGCTGACCATGTCCGCCGCACCCACGAAGAAGAGCGAAATCATCGAGAGCACGAGGTTGCGCGATAAGCCGAAGACTATTGTGAACACGCCGAATCCCGCCACGCACCACAGCATTGTTGCGCCGGCTCTTCGCCGGATGGGTTTGTAGGCGATCAGCAGCGCCATCACCGCTGCGCCAATTCCGGGCGCGCTCCGCAGCAATCCCAGTCCCCACGGCCCGGTCACCAGAATTTCCTTTGCATACACTGGCAGCAGCGCCACCGCACCGCCGAGCAATACCGCGAAAAGATCCAGCGAGATCGAGCCGAAAACCAATTTGTGATCCCAGATGTAGCGAAATCCCGCGAATACGGTTCTAAGGGAAAATGGTTCGCGCGCGCGGGGCGGTGATTGCACTTTTATACGCAGCGTCGTCAACACCGCGATGGTGCCCGCCGAAAGTGCTGTGGCGTAGACCGCCGCCGGGCCGCGGAAAAAAGCGTAGAGAATTCCCCCCATGGCTGGCCCAAGGATCGTCGCAAATTGAAAAATGCTGGAGTTCCAGGCGACCGCGCTTTGGAATTGTTCCTCCGGCACCAACTGCGGCAGCAGCGCGCGGCTGGCCGGCATGCTGAAGCTGCGCACCGCTCCCACCAGGCACAAAATCGCGAAGATCGGCGCCACAGATCCGGCGCGGTGCAAATATTCCACGTTCAGCGCTACCACAAGCAGCAGTGCGGACGAGACCGCAAATCCTACGTAGCAAAGCGTTAGCAGATTTCTTCGGTCGAAGCGGTCCGCCACGTGCCCCGCCAGAAGAAACAGCACGACGCCCGGCAGAAATTGCGCCAGTCCAGTGAGCCCCAGGTCGAGCGGCCGGTGCGTGATTTCGTAGACCTGCCAGCCGACGGCCACCGACTGCATCTCCGTGCAAAACACAATGCAGAAGCGCGCAATCTGATAGAGGCGGAATCCCGAGAACTGGAAGGCCGCAGTCCCTGCGGTCAAGCGATGGTCGGCAGTGGCCATGCCCTAGTAGTCTGCCACAACATCTCTTCGCTTCCGGGGTACAATCCCAGATAACTTCACAAATTCGCCGGGGCGTTGTAGAAGTAGAATGTCCTCATTGTTGCTGCTTCATTCGGGGAGCCACCGCTTTTGTACTTTCGGCCTAATTCGCTTCAGGATGCTCTCAACGTTCTTGCAGACACGCGTGCCACGATCCTTGCCGGCGGCACCGACGTCTTCCCCTCGCTCGGCGACCGGCCGTTGTCCGGGCCCGTGCTGGATATTTCCGGGCTGGCCGAAATCAGGGGCATTCAATTCACCGCTGAGCATATTGTTTTTGGCGCTCGGACCACGTGGAGCGAAGTTCTCGCGGCTTCTCTTCCCCGCGGATTTGACGGCTTGAAAGCGGCAGCGCGGGAAGTGGGCTCTGTGCAAATCCAGAACGCGGCCACCATCGCCGGCAATCTGTGCAACGCTTCTCCGGCCGCCGATGGCGTCGCCGCACTGCTCGCTCTCGACGCTGAACTTGTTCTCGCTTCGCGCAGCGCTTCCCGCACGCTTCCGCTCGGGGAGTTCATTCTCGGCAATCGCAAGACCGCGCGGCGGCCCGACGAGCTTCTCACTTCCATTCGCGTTCCGCGGCGGGTTGAAAATGCGTTGTCCACATTTCTAAAACTGGGGGCGCGGAGGTATTTGGTCATCTCGATCGTTATGGTGGCTGCCAACCTCGTGGTTGATTCCTCTGGCAGTATTCGCGAGGCACTGGTTTGTGTGGGCTCCTGTTCTGCCGCGGCGCTGCGGCTCGCCGAACTTGAGCGCGCCCTCGTCGGACAGCCCGCGAGGCCCGGCCTTCGGCATATTGTGAAAGCCGAACACCTCGCCCGACTTTCTCCCATCGATGATGTTCGAGCCACCGCCGAGTATCGCCGCGACGCCGCTCTCACCCTTGTCCGGCGTGCTCTGGAAGCCTGCGCGCAAAAGGCTGCGACGGCATGAGGAGCGAAGCAAAGACCGAGGCCGCAGCAGACATTTCGTTCAATCTCAACGGCGAATTTCGCGCGGTTCGTTCCGATTCGCGCTCGCGCCTTTCGCAGGTGCTGCGCGAAGAGTTTCATCTCGTCGGGACAAAAGTCGGCTGCGATGCAGGCGATTGCGGAGCCTGCACCGTTCTCGTCAACGGGCAGGCCGTGTGTTCCTGCCTGACTGCCGTTGGGCAACTCAATGGCGCAAAAATTGAAACGATTGAAGGTCTGCGCGTGTCTTCGCGCACCTTCGATCGTCTGCAAAAGTCTTTCCTGCAGCACGGCGCAGCGCAATGCGGCATCTGTACTCCCGGCATGTTGGTTTCCTCGGTCGCGCTGCTGGACGGAAATCCTCGCCCCGACGAGACGCAGGTGATGGACGCGCTCGGCGGAGTTCTTTGCCGCTGCACCGGTTACCGGAAAATCGTGCGGGCGGTTCTGGAAGCGAACCGACCGGAATCGGTGTCGGTACCGCATGTTGAAAGTGGCCCGGTTGGACAACGCGTCGCGCGTCTCGACGGCCGGAAAAAAGTTCTTGGCCAGGATATTTTCGGCGCCGATGAATGGCCGGAGGATTCCCTGCTCCTCCGTGTCGTGCGCTCGCCGCATCATCGCGCGGAATTCACATTTGGCGATCTGGAAGCCTATCGACGGGCGCATCCCGGTGTTCACGGGATTTTTACCGCGCGCGACGTTCCCGGCAAAAATTGCTTCGGCGTGATTCCGCAATTTTCTGATCAGCCTGTGTTTGCGGAGCGCGAAGCGCGATTCCTCGGAGAACCAGTTGCCGCTGTCGTAGGCGATCCCGCAGCCATCGTAGTGCTCGATCTCCAGCAATTCCCTGTCACCTGGAAACCGCTGGCGGCAATCACGCAACCCGAAGAAGCGCTGAAACCGGGCGCTTCGGCGGTCCACGCATCGCGGCCCGACAATATTCTCGTCGGCGGCCGCGTGGTGTGCGGCGATGTGGACGACGCCTTGCGCACCGCCGATGTCTGCGTCGAAGCCGAATATGAAACAGGATTCATCGAACACGCCTACATCGAACCCGAAGCCGGCTTCGCGTGCCGGGTCGGCGATCGCATCGAAGTGCAGGCCTGCACGCAAGCGCCTTACAACGACTTGAAAGACATTGCCGCCATTCTCGGCATTCCCGAGTCGAGCGTGCGTATCATCCCGACGGCGGTCGGCGGCGGCTTTGGCTCCAAGCTCGATCTCTCGCTGCAACCGTTTCTCGCCGTGGCCGCTTGGCATTTGCGCAAGCCCGTCCGCATGGTTTATTCGCGGCCAGAGTCGATTCGCTCGACCACCAAACGCCACCCCTCGAAAATCTCCTGCCGTGCGGGGGCGACCTCCGGCGGAAAACTTGTGGCCATGGATTTCACGGCTGACTTCAACACCGGTGCGTACGCTTCCTGGGGACCGACCGTCGCCGCGCGCGTCCCCATTCACGCTTCAGGTCCGTACAAAGTCCCGCACTTCCGCGCAGTCACGCGCGCGATTCATACGTATCTGCTTCCCGCCGGCGCGTTCCGCGGCTTTGGCGTTCCGCAAGGGACCATCGCGCAGGAACAGCTCTATGATTCGCTCGCCGACAAAATCGGCATGGATAAGCTCGAATTCCGCTGCCTGAACGCGCTGGACGACGAGAGTCCCACCGTCACCGGACAGGTCATCGGCGGAGGCGTCGGCATTCGCGCGTGTTTCGAGGCGCTGCGTCCGCGCTGGCAGCAGGCGCGCAAGGAAGCCGCCGCATTCAATGACGCATCGCAAAATTCACTTCGTCGCGGAGTCGGCGTCGCGGGGATGTGGTACGGCTGCGGCAACACCTCTCTTCCCAATCCTTCCACGATGCGCGTCGGCCTGAAACGCGACGGCCGCATTGCCTTGCACCAGGGCGCGGTGGACATCGGCCAGGGTTCCGCCACGGTCGTCACCCAAATTTGCGCCGAAGCCCTCGGAGCGCCGCTCGACCAATTCGACCTGCTCTCCGGCGACACGGACATCACGCCTGACTGCGGGAAGACGTCCGCCTCGCGGCAGACATTTGTCAGTGGCAAAGCCGCATTACTCGCCGGCGAACAGTTGAAGAAAAATATCCTGAAGTTGGCCGGCGGCTGTGATTGCGCGAAGATTCACTTTCTCGACGGCTCGTTGGTCATCGAAGACGCTGGCAAGAAAACGTCCGTCGACCTTAGACAACTTCCTCTCGACGAACGCGGCTACGTTGTCAGTGCCGAGGCTACATTCGATCCCGCTACATCGCCGCTGAACGACGATGGCCAGGGTGTCCCCTATGCTGTCTACGGATTTGGCGCACACCTCGCCGAACTGGAAGTGGACACGGAACTCGGCACCATCAAAGTTCTGAAGATCACCGCCGCCCACGATGTTGGCCGTGCCATCAACCCGACGCTCGTTGAAGGGCAGATCGAAGGCGGCGCCGCGCAAGGTCTCGGTATGGCGCTGATGGAAGAATTCTTTCCAGGCAAGGGCGAGAATCTTCACGACTATTTGATCCCGACGATTGGCGACATGCCTCCCGTTGAATCCATCCTGATCGAGGACCCTTCGCCCGCGGGGCCATTCGGCGCGAAAGGCGTTGGCGAACAGGCGCTGATTCCCACCGCGCCGGCGATTCTCAACGCACTCTATGACGCTGTCGGCGTGCGCATCCGCAAGCTGCCAGCCACTCCCGACAAAGTCCGCGCCGCCATTCTTGCAAAAGCTGCGGCCGGTTCCGGGAACTCGCATGCCTGACGTTTTTCCTCCAGACACGGTTCGCTGCGACGCCTGCCCGGTTCTGTGCTACATCAAGCGCGGCCACGCCGGCGCGTGCGATCGTTACGCCAACGTCGAAGGGCAGTTGGTGCGCGTCGATCCGCACATCCTGCTCGACCGCGCCAAATCGCAAGGCACTCCCCTGGTGCCATTCCTCGAACGCGAAGGCGATTGGGATGGAAAAATCATGAAGGGCCAGGAGACTTTCGTCACTGCCATCGGCGCCGGCACCACGTATCCCGACTACAAGCCCGCGCCGTTCATCGTTTCGAGCGAAGTTGAAGGCGTAGACATGGTGACGGTGGTGACTGAAGGAATCTTCAGCTACTGCGGTGTAAAGCTGAAGATCGACACAGACCGCCACCTTGGCCCGGAGCGGAATCTTGTGCGCGCACAAGGCGAACCCGTCGGCCATGTCACGACCGCCGAGTACGGCTCGCAAATGCTTTCGCTCGGCGGAGTGCATCACCTCACTGGAGGAAGTAAGAGCGAGGGCCGCGTCACCTGCGAAACGCTGCTCGATCTTTGCAACGGCAAGGAAGTTGAACTCACGATCGATGACGGGGCCAGCGTTCGCGTCGCTGCCGGAAAACCGCCGGTAGTAAACGGCCAGCAAGAGGAGCGCATGCGCGTCGGCTGCGGCTCTGCGACGATCGGCATGTTCGCCAAGCAATGGTTCGGCAAAGTGGACGACGTTGTGGTGGTGGACGACCACATCACGGGCGTGCTTTCCGAGCACCAGGCGGGGAAACTTCTGGGCGTGCGCGAAACCGGCATTGCGATTCAGGGCCGCCGCTCTACTCCCGGCCGCTATTTTCAGGTGGCCGAGCCCGGCACCGGCTGGGGCGGCACGAATATTTCCGACCCGCTGACGATTCTGAAACCGTTTAAACCGAAATTTGCCTGGCCGCACCTTCGCCTGCTCATGGTCAGCACCACCGGCGAGCAGTTTGCCTATTACGAACTCGATGAAACGCTGCGCCCCGTCGAAAAGGAGCTTCCCGAAACGTTAAAAGAATCCGTTGGGCGCATTCGCGAAAACTGTGAGCCTGCTTTGACCACGGTGCTGTTCATGGGCGGAGCCGGCGGCTCCCTGCGCGCCGGCGTCACCGAAAATCCGGTGAAGCTCACCGATTCCGTCAAACGCAAACTTACGCGAGTCACTTGTGGCGGAGCGCCCGCATATATCTGGCCCGGTGGCGGCATCACTTTTATGGTGGACGTTACGCGCATGCCTGAAAACGCGTTTGGCTACGTGCCGACGCCCGCGCTAGTCGCTCCCATCGAGTTCACGTTGAAAAAAGATGACTATGCCGTGCTTGGCGGCCATGTGGATTACGTTCGGCCGCTAGTCGATGTCTTGAAAGAAAAGGAACGCCAGCGGCAGCTTGTTTCGCATGCGCAGAATCCGTGGCCGCTGAAGCCGCACGCCGGGAGCAGCGAATCATGAGAGAGCCCGCTGTCATCCGCATGCTGCCTGATGGCCGGCGTCTTCACCTGCACGACGGCCCAATCGATTTAATCATCGAGGCCAGCGGTACGTCACAAGCGATCTCCACGGCCTATAAGGCAGCCGCGCGCCGCTTTGTCTCCATTCTCGACGAACTTTGCAGCGAGCTGCCGCTGCTCCGCAACCAAGCGCAGAAAAATTCCGAACGCCCTCGCGGCGCGGTCGCTCAACGCATGTTTGCCGCCGTTGAACCGTATTGCGAACGGTGTTTCATCACGCCCATGGCCGCCGTCGCGGGTGCCGTGGCCGAAACAATTCTCGACTCCATGCTTGGCGTTGCCCCGCTCGATCGCGCCTACGTGAACGACGGCGGCGACATTGCAATACATCTCAACGAGAATCAGTCCTACAAGATCGGAATGGTCGAGCGGCCGGATCGGCCCTCCCTCTTTGGCTCTCTCGAAATTTCAGCGGCAGATCCCGTTCGCGGGATTGCCACCAGCGGCCGGCGCGGCCGCAGCTTTTCCCTCGGCATCGCGGACGCCGTAACTGTTCTCGCCGATTCCGCCGCTACCGCCGATGCCGCCGCAACGGTAATTGCCAACGCCGTGAATCTCCCGGATCACCCCGGCATCACGCGCGTTCCGGCACGCGAAATTTCGCCGGACTCCGACCTCGGCGATTTACTCGTCACGCGCGGCGTCGAACTTCTATCCGATTCCGAAATTGCCGCGGCACTCGACTCCGGTGTCCGCGTCGCCGAAACTCTTCGTGCCCAAGGATTGATTCATTCTTCGGCGCTCTGCCTCCAGGGTCACACCCGCGTTGTTTCGCCTTTACTCACGCACACTTTCATCGCACTTTCCCAAAGGAGTCTCTTGCATGCCTGAAGTGCAACTCCGCAAGCGCGTCATCGTTGTCGAAGAAGTTTTCCACGAAGGTGGTCCGGTCGCCGCCACACCGTTGCGGCGCGCCGCCGCGCTCGCGGTCATTCACAATCCTTTTGCCGGAAAATACGTGCCGGAAATTGCCGGTTTCATGGAAGATCTGAACCCGCTCGGACTGGAAATGGCTAAGGCTCTTGTGTTGGCGCTTGGTGGCGATCCGAAAATTGTGGAAGGATACGGCAAGGGCGCCATCGTCGGCCAGGCGGGAGAACTCGAGCACGGCGCGCTGTGGCACGTTCCCGGCGGCTATGCCATGCGCGAAATTCTCGGCAACGCCAAAGCCATCGTGGCTTCCACCAAAAAAGTGGGCGGCCCCGGCACGCGCCTCGACGTACCCATCACCCACATCAATGCTTCCTACGTGCGCAGCCATTTCGATTCGATGGAAGTCGGTATCGCCGACGCCCCGAAAGCCAACGAACTTTTGCTGGCGCTGGTGATGACCACTGGCCCTCGCGTCCATGCCCGCGTCGGCGGCCTGAAAGCCTCTGAAATTAAGGGGCAGGACGGTTTGCGATGAAATCGAAAATCCGAAAAATCGTAACGTTCGTCGAAGAAACGCGCACGGAAATGGGCAAGCCGGTGAATCCGCCCACGCGCCGCGCCGCTGCAGCCGCGGTCATCGAGAATCCGTTCGCGGGAAATTACGTCGAAGATTTAACGGAACTCATGGAGATTGGCGAGGAACTCGGCGCTCTGCTAACCGAACGCGCGGTCGCGGCACTCGGCATTCCCGGCACTTCCGCGGAGAGCTACGGCAAGGCCGCGGTGGTCGGCGAAAATGGTGAACTCGAACACGCCGCCGCCATTCTTCATCCCAAACTCGGCACGCCCGTCCGCAAAACCCTTGGAAAAGGCGCCGCGCTCATTCCCTCTTCCAAAAAACGCGGCGGCCCCGGAGTCGCCCTCGACATTCCTCTCGGCCACAAAGATGCCGCCTTCGTCCGCAGCCACTTCGACGGCATGGAAATTCGCGTCAACGACGCCCCGCGCCCCAACGAAATCCTCGTAGCCATCGCGGTAACAGACAGCGGCCGCCCTCTTCCCCGGGTCGGCGGCCTGACCAAAGATCAAATCAAAGGCGAAGACGGCCTTCGTTAATTTTGAGTGCGACAGCAAAGCTGCCGCTTTTGCGGAGCGAACCAAGCCACCCAAGCTAGACGTAAGGGCCGAACGAATGTGTCCTGATAGCGTTGTTCTTTCCGAATCTCTGCCTCCTTGCCTCTTCATTTCACAATTTTCGGCACTCTCGTCGCCGGCGGCGTATTCCTGCTCCGCTCGCTCTTCACTTCTCCATCAATCACCGTCATCCCGATTCCCGGCAAATCACCTAGCCGCACGCTTTCGAGCAATGTCTTTCCTGCCGAGTGCTGCGCTGCATCCATAAACACAAAATCCGCCGCGCGGCCCACTTCGATCATTCCGCAGTCCAAGTTCCGCATCCGCGCGGTGTTTCCGGTCGCAAAGCAAAACGCCATTTCCGCCGGAACCTCCCCAATCGACGAAAGCGCGGCAATCACTCGGATAATCCCAAGCGGCTGTACGCCGGATCCCGCCGGCGCATCCGTCCCCAGAATCACGCGATGCAATTGCTTCAACTCTTTCGCCGTGCGCAGTGTAAACAGCGCCGCACGCTCATTTCCGTTGTGCACAATCTCCAGCGCCCGTGGCGATTCCTCACACAACCCGCGAATCTGCGAATCCGGCAGCGCGGTGTGTCCTCCGTTAATGTGGCCGATCACATCCGCATCCGCGGCCAGGACTACATCCTTATCAATCAGGCTCGATCCCGGAATCGACGGCCCGCCGGTGTGAATCGTGCTCTGCATTCCATGCTTCCGCGCCCATGCCACCATCTGCCGCGCCGTCGGCCCATCTTTCACGCTGCCAAGCCCCACTTCGCCCAACAAACGAACACCCGCCTCCGCCAGCGAGCGAAAATCTTCCTCCACCATTCCGTGTTCAATCACCGGCGCGCCCGCCAGAACTTTCACGCCGCTCGGCCGCAGCGCCGCAAACGCGCGTTGCGCCGTAATCGCCATCGCTTTCACGCCGACCACATCTTTCGGGCGTCCCGGCATGTGCACTTCACCCGCTGAAATCATCGTAGTGACGCCGCCGTGCAGGCAACTGTCAATCCATCCGATCTGGTTTTGCCGCGGCGTCCAGTCGCCGGCAACGGGATGCACGTGACTGTCAATCAATCCCGGCGCCAATGTTGTGCCATTCGCGTCAATCACGCGCGTCGCTCCCTCTGTGTCCACTTCTTTCTCGCGCCCGATCGCGGTAATTTTCCCATCCTTCACGACAACGGTGTCCGCGTCCAGAATGGGCCGCCGCAAATCTCCGCTCAAAAGCAAGCCGATATTCCGGATCACCAGCTTCACACCGGCGCCCGGCTTCGCCGCTTCCTCATGCGCCATCTTCGACACCTCTCCCCCGATTCTTTGTAAATTGCTCCGGTTCTAAATGAAGATTAGAGTTCGCCTTTTTTCATTTGCGAAACCGCGTAGTCGCAGGCCCGCGCCGTCAGCGCCATATACGTCAGCGAAGGATTCACACACGAAGACGAAGCCATGCACGCGCCATCGGTCAGGAAAAGGTTCTTCACTTCGTGCGCCTGATTGTGGGCATTCAGCACCGATTTTTTCGGATCGGCTCCCATCCGCGCCGTTCCCATCTCGTGAATCGTCAATCCCGGCGGACTATTATGGTTGAAGGGGCGAATGTCCACTGCTCCGGCCGTTGCCAGCATCTCCGCTGCCTGAATAATCATGTCGCGCAGCAACGCCTTCTCGTTATCTCTCCACTCGCAGTGAATCTTCAACACCGGAACGCCCCAGGCATCCACGCGCTCCTTATCAATTTCGACAAAGTTGGCGGGGTTCGGCAAACACTCTCCGAAGCCGCCGAAAGTCATCTTCCAGGGGCCAGGCTTGCGCAGCGAGTTCTTGAAACCCGCGCCGAATCCGCTTTCGCGAATTCCCCGCTCCCATCCTTCGCGTTCTGCCGCGCCCTGATACGCGTAGCCCCGCAGGAAATTTTTCTCCTTGCTTGAGACGTTGCGGAACCTCGGCACATAAATACCGTTCGGCCGCTTGCCGAATTGCACGCGATCCAGGAAACCCGGAATGATTCCATCCGCGCCGCCGCCCATGATGTGGTCCATCAGATTTTTTCCCAGCTCGCCGCTGCTGTTGGCCAGGCCGCTGGAAAATTCCGGCGTGGCGGAATTCAGAAGAATCCGAGTGGACTCCAGCGCCGACGCGCAAAGAAAAATGATGCGCCCCTGGAATTCCAGAGTCTTGTGAGACTGCCCGTCAATCACACGCACTCCGCTCACCCGGCGCGTTTGCGCATCAAAAATCAGGCTATGCACCACGCTGTACGGCCGCAGCGTCAGCCGCCCCGTTTTCTCGGCAACCGGCAAAGTAGCATTCACGCTGCTGAAATAGGAACGCGTGATGCACCCGCGGTGGCACGGCCCGCAATAGTGGCAAGCAGCGCGCCCGTTGTGCGTTTGCGTCAGAATTGCCGCCCGCCCAATCGTCATCACCCGCTCGCGGCCAAACTGCCGCGCCATCGCTTCCTTCACGGCAATTTCCGCGCAATTCATTTCCATCGGCGGCAGGAAGTGGCTGTCCGGCAGTTGCGACAAGCCCTCCGCCTGGCCCGTAATCCCGGCAAAATCTTCCACGTAGTTGTACCAGGGCTCGATGTCGGCATAGCGAATGGGCCAGTCGGCACCAATTCCCTCGCGCGCGTTGGCTTCGAAGTCCAGATCGCTCCACCGGTAGGATTGCCGCCCCCACATGATGGATTTGCCGCCGACTTGGCGTCCGCGAATCCACGCAAACGGTTTGCCCGGATCGGTCGTGTACGGATTCTCCTTATCGTTCACGAAAAACTTGCTGGCCCATTCGTCGCACGCGTAGCACGTTCGCTGAATCGGCTGATCCTTCAGCGTCTCCTGGCGGTCCGCCATCCCGCGAAATTTCATCTCGCTAATCGGAACGTGCTCGACGTAATCCCGGTCCGGCTCAATCGGCCTGCCCGCCTCCAGGACCAAAACCTTCAGTCCCTTCTCTGTCAGCTCTTTCGCCGCCCAGCCGCCGGTCATTCCGGAGCCAATGATGATCGCGTCGTACGTCTCGGGCTTCTTCACGGTCCTCATTGCTTCACCTCGGGTTCCGCTGGCACGCAACCGTGCAGCGCTCCGGGGATGATTTCCACTTTGAGTTCCTGTTCCTGGCCAATCGGCGACGTGTAGTATCCGACCAGCGTGAGCCGCCGCATCTGGGCAAAGAACGGGAACAGCAGTGTCTGTTCCCAGGCGCGAACCTGCTTGGACAACTTTTCATTTCGCGAGGCCGCGAGCTCTTCATCGAACACCTGCACAATGGCGGCCTGCTCCTTCGCCGGCGCGGCGGCAAAACCGTGGCCGAAGAGGGCGTTCGTTTTCCGGTCAGCCTCGGCAAGCCCCTCAAGAAAAATCTTCTTTTCTTCTTCGGTGGCCCACTCGGTCAAGATCAGATCGATGAATTCGTTAACCTTTGCGGCCTTCGCACCGGGCGTGCCGGTCGCGGGAATCATTATGTCGCTCATCGCCGCTACGATTTCATTCTGCGCAGCGGAAAGCGTGCGCAGGGTGCCGGCATTGTTCGCAGCAAGCTGCGCTCGCAGCGTCGCCGCAAACAGGTCCGACGACAACACGGAAAAAACACTCGCTGCTCCCATCAGACGCAGCACTTCACGACGGTCCATGGTCCCTCCCGAGGT
>Ga0137415_10001844_pt1 | contig 21122 bp, 16 predicted proteins | sample CZODoug3_1_1_16f_FD_183082 | JGI IMG/M metagenome (GOLD analysis project Ga0137415, IMG submission 183082) | Vadose zone soil fungal communities from Angelo Coast Range Reserve, California, USA - CZODoug3_1_1_16fungal (Hybrid Assembly) | ecosystem: Environmental > Terrestrial > Soil > Vadose...
GAAATTGGCGCGCATCTAGCGTTGCTGGAAGACGAATATCTGCGCCAGGGCATGACCCCTGAAGATGCACGACGAGCGGCCAGACTCGCCTACGGAGGTGTGGAGCAGGCGACGCAACTGCATCGCGACGAGCGAGCGTTTCAAGGGCTGGGTCAGATTCTGCAAGACACTCGATATACCTTCCGCCAACTGCGTAAGTCTCCCGGATTTACAGTGACGGCCATCCTGATGCTGGCGCTGGGCATCGGGGCGACGACGGCGATTTTTTCAATCGTCGAGGGAGTACTGCTGCGTCCGCTGCCGTTCCCCGATCCGGATCGTCTGGTCATCCTGGGAGATGTGCTTGAAGGCTCGCACTGCGCGTCCTGCGCTCACTCCAGCGTAACCGCTCCCGACATCCGCAATTACATGCGCGACACGCACAGCTTTAGCCATCTCGGCGGCTATCGGCAAAGGTTGTTTGAACTCTCCGGCACGGGTGATCCGGCGGCGGTGAATGGGACGCGGATGAGCGGCGAGGTCTTTGCCGCTCTGGGAGTGCCACCGCTGCTGGGGCGCACGTTCACGCAACACGAAGATGAAGAAGGCCAGCAAGTGGCGGTGCTGAGCTATGGCATGTGGCGGAGCCGCTTCCACGGCGATGCGAACGTACTGGGGAGCAAGATCATTCTCTATCGCAAGCCTTACACCGTGATCGGCGTGATGCCGCGCGATTTCGAGTTTCCGCTCAACCCGGGGCATGTGAACCACAGCGAGCTTTGGCTTCCGCTCAGCCTCGAGCCAGAAGAATTTACGGCGGGCAGCGCAGCGGCGTGGAACTCTCGCATGGTCGGGCGCTTAAAGCCCGGCATCATTGCCGAGCAGGCGCAGAGCGATGCGGAGCGAGTGGCCCGGGAGACGATGCGCGACTATCCGGCCTACATGCGCAGTCTTCGTATTCACGCGGTGGTGACGCCGCTGCACGAAGATACGGTGGAGCAAGCGCGACCCTTGGTGCGCACCCTGCTCTTTGCAGTGATCGTTGTTCTGCTGATCGCCTGTGCGAACCTGGCGGGGCTTCTGCTGGTGCGTGCCATCCGCAGACGAAGAGAGATCGCGGTGCGGCTCGCCCTCGGTGCTGGCGCGGCCACGTTACTGCGACAGGCCATCGTGGAAAGCATGGTATTGAGTATCGCGGGTGGCGCGATAGGGCTGGCACTGGCGGCTGTCGCTTTGCGGGTGGGCGTAAGCCTGCTACCGCAGACGCTACCTCGCGTCAATGAGATTGGCTTGAACTGGCCGGTCATGCTCTTCGCGCTGGGACTGGCGCTGCTGACCGGCTTCCTCTGCGGATTGGCTCCAGCATTTGCAGCGATCAGGACGAGCGTGAATGAGACGCTCAAAGAAGGCGGACGCACCGGCACCTCGGGCAGCGGCCATCCCAGGCTACGCTCGGCGCTGGTGGTGGCGGAGATCGCCGTGGCGCTGACCCTGCTTACCGCCTCCGGCCTATTGCTGCGCAGCTTCGAAAAAATGCGCGATGTGAAATTGGGCTTCCGCCCCGACAATACGCTGGCTGCGCTCTACGTTCTGCCGCATCAGCGGTATCGAACGCAATCCGCGATCGACGAATTCACGAAAACTCTGCGGAACGATCTAGGGCAATTGCCTGGCGTGGATGCTGTTGGCATCACTTCGTTTTTGCCTGCGGCCGGCGATGCCTGGGGCATCGCTTTCACGATCGACGGCTATGTTCCTCCCAAGGGCGCGGGGCTGAATATGGCGGCGATGTCGCTGGTCGAGGGCGATCCCTTCGAGGCGCTGGGCATCCGTGTGCTCCGCGGGCGCGTCTTTACCGAGTCGGATAACGCCGGCTCACAGTTGGTGGCTATTGTGAATCGCAAGATGGCCGAGCGGTACTGGCCAGGCCAGGACCCGATTGGCAAACAGCTGCGCCGGGGCTTGCCGGAGACCTCCACGCCGTGGATGACGGTAGTGGGCGAGGTCGATGACGTCAAGCTGGGGTCGCGCGATGCCGAGACGATGCCACAGGTATACCAGCCGGTAACACAGACGGTCGCCAGTGAAGGCGTTTTGGCCTCTGTCGGGGAATTGAGCGCCGCCGACGGCTGGATCGTTCTGCGCAGCCGTATGGCTCCGGAGCAGATGGAAGATACGCTTCGCGCAACGGTGCGGAAAATTGACCCGCAGTTGCCGCTCTACCAGATGCAGACGATGGAGAAGGCCATCTCGAAGAGCGAGGCGCCGCGACGCTTCAATACCGTGCTGATTTCCTCGTTTGCCATCGCTGCAGTGCTGCTCAGTGTTCTCGGGATCTATGGCGTGATTGCGTTCTCCGTGGCATTGCGCGAACAGGAAATGGCGGTGCGCATAGCGCTTGGCTGCCAGCGCTCCGGACTGATCCTGTTCATCCTGAGTTCCGGCGCCAGGCTTGCGGCTGTTGGCTGTGGCTTGGGTTTGCTTGGCGCCGTGGCCGCATCCCGTTTGCTGCGTTCCTTTCTGTTTGAAGTAAGCCCGTTTGATCCAGGTGTGCTTGCACTTTCTGCCATCGCAATGCTGCTGCTGGCGCTGGCCGCTTCTGTACTACCGGCCAGACGCGCATCGAGTACGGATCCCATGCTAGCTTTGCGAGGCGAATAGGAAGATGCCGAGGATATTCGGCAAACCCCGCGCGTATGCAATCTGGCATTTTGGAGATGTGATGGCAGCACTTCCAAGAACGAGGCCACCCTTATGAGGGCCAGACAGGCGATCCTTCCTATGGTCCTTGGCGAGTCTTGGGTTTCCCTCAAGAATCCAGAAGCCCGAAAAGCAGTCTGAGCAGGTTTACCGGTTTCCCGCAGCAAGGTTCGACCGAGCAACGGGACTTGTCAGCAGGTCTAGTATCAGCCGCGCATCCCGCCGATCATGTTTTTGCTTTCGCGTCTCGGCCGCCCGGATCTTCGACGGATGGCCGACTCGACACTCTATCCCCAACTCGTCCAGTAGTTCCAAAAACCACTGCATTGATCCGGTCGCTTCGATGCCCACAACTACCGGGCCTTCCAAGGCAGCGTAGAACTCTCGCACCGCATTTCCATCGTGGGGTCCCCAACTGCTTTTCCTTTGGCCGGGTCGAAGCGTCGCTGCCTCGCGAATGGCCGTGATCGGCCGCCAGAACTTGTACTGATACTTGGCAACGCCGACACCAACGCCGACCCGACCTGGACGTCCCCTCCAGGACACGCCGCCCATTCCGGATTACGACTCCGGGCACAGTGTCGAGGGCGGCGCCGGGGCAGAAGTGCTGAAGCAGTTCTTCGGTACGGACAATGTCGCTTTCAGCACCTGCAGCACCTCTTTGCCGGCTGGCAGCAATTGCGGCGATTCCTCTCAGGTAATGCGCTCGTACACCAGCTTCTCTCAGGGGGCACACGAAAACGGGCTCTCGCGGATCCTCGTCGGTTTTCATTTCCGCGACGCGGTTACAGCGGGAATCCAACACGGCCGCAAGATCGCCAATCGTGCCGTCAACCACTTTTTACGACCAGCTCACGGCAGCATTGGGAGGATGGACGGTGATCAGCCCGGGCGTCCAACCCCGAGGCAAATTTCAATCGGCGCTTGAAGGACATCATCGAGTAGCGGAACGACCAGAGTTCGCCAAAACTTAAGGTAGAGAAATATTCGAATCTGCTGACCTATAAAAGCACGGCCTCTCCGGTTGCCGTCGAATGCGTGTCGTCGAAAGGAAGCGCAGCTGCTGCGGAGGCTTTCAGAAGCGGTACCGGATAGAAAGCTGAACCGTTCGCGCAGGAAAGGCTGTGAGGGGACGGCCAAAGAGGGCGGAGCTGGTGACGCCAACATAGGTGTTGTAATTCGTGTGGTTGAGCACGTTGAAGGCGTCAATACTAAGATCGAAGTTGTTGGCGGCTCCCTCGCGGTTGAAGAGACGTGGGAGGCGAAAGAGCTTGGTGAAGCGTAGATCAAGCTGAGCCAGCCCGCTGGCTTGGCCGGCGTTTCGTGTGATTCCCGGAGGACGGTCTGTGGCGACGGTGTCGTGATTGTCGTCGACTCCGGTAGTGATGTCAAAGGGAGGAGCGGAGGAAAGCGCGAGGACCGCCCCGATTCGCATGGAAGAGGGGAGGTCCACCATACCAGTTAGCGTGAGTTGATGCAGACGATCGAAGCCTGCACGGCCACGTTCGGCTCTCAAATCGTAATTGTTGGCGGGTAGAGTGAATAAGCCGGCCGCGTCGTTGATGGTTTTGGACAGCGTGTACTGCGCGACGATGTAAGTACGTTTCCCTAAGTGGCCTCGGAAGTTCACGCTGAAGCCAGTGCTGCGCTGCATGGCGGTGGACTCGAGTTGGTTGAGATTCAGAAAGCCAGAGACCGGTCGGACGCCGGTTTGAGGAAGTGGAGCATTGGTGTTGCGAGTTCGAAACAGGTGGAGGCCGCGCACGGAGTGAGTTTCGAACGTGAGCTGAGTTCCGCTCGACAGCTGCCGTTCTACGCTGACGCTGGCGTGAAGCAAGTAAGGAACCTGGAGGCCCTTCGCTAAGTGGAAAGTGCTGGGAGAAACGCTCCAACTGCCCGGTGGTCCGGCATTGGGGTAAGCGGGGTTAGAGAGTACCCACTCGGTCTGCTGAATACCATTCAGGATGGACACCCGCCAGATCGCGGCTTCGGGTAAATTCTCATAGAAGATACCGGCGCCGGCGCGAAGGACTGTTTTCTGGTCGCCCGGCGCGTAAGCGATGCCGATGCGGGGCGCAAGGCTATGGCGACGGTCCAAAGCAGACTGCCACTCGTAACGGACACCGGCGGAGAGATTCAGATTTGAGTGTAACTTGAGATCACTCTGAAAGAATCCACTTACTTCTTGTACGGAAAAGGAGACGCCGGACGGGCCTTGATTAATCCGGAAGACGTAGGGACGTTGAAGCGCAAAGTGGTGAAGATCGCCAAACTCGAAGGTGCCGCCGAAGTTCGATTGATCCGTGCCGTGCACGGTCCAAATGCGTGCTGTTCCGCCGAAGCGAAATATGTGGTCGCCGTGGGTGTGGACGGTGATGTTGTCGACTTCCAGAAGTCCCTGGTGTTCGAGTTTTGAAGCTTGCGGCACTCCCCCTACAAAAGCGCCGTTTACGACGATGGCGGGGCCGACTGGGAGGGCGCCGACACGGGTTGTTCGTTTTCTGGCGAAGATGCGGAGGGTGTTCAGGAGAGTCGGCGACAAGGTGGTCTGGTCGGTGAACTGAATCCGGTCTGCCCGATTCGTCTCGCCACTCCCGGTTCCGAGCAGGTTTAGACCGCCAACTGTGCGATTGTCGTCTCTCTTCCGAGTAAACCCGTAAAGAAAGGACAGCGCATGGGAAGATCGGCGCAGATCGATGCGCCCCAAAAAGTTTGAGTTGCGGATTCTGGTGGGAACGTTCTCAAGCAGTGCCCCGGTGGGCGTCAGGGCGTTCACGACCACGCTTTCATCGCTGGTGAGTTGCTGCGCGGCCAGAAAGAAGGAAGACTTCTTCCACAGGAAGGGGCCGCTGAAGGTCGCGTCCCAAAGAGATCGGTTCAGATCGGGCTTGATCTGAGCAAGCGCGTTGCGGGCATCGAATGCCGAGTTTCGCCAGTAGAGCGCGACGCCACCGTGGAACAGGGTGGTCGAGCCTGTCTTGGTAGTGACCTCAACGCGAGCCTTGCCGGGGCGGCGGTACTCCGCTGAGTATGGATTCCGGTCGATCGCGATGCGCTTGATAGCGGAAACGGGTAGATCGTCGAGTTGATCAGTCTCGATGCCGTCGACGACGATGGATGGCCCTGCAGTGCCAGATGCCGCGGGGGACAGGAATCGAGTGAGGAGCGGTGACAAGTTCTGACTCTGGGAGGGAAGGGCGCGGAGGAAATTGTCGTTGATCTTCAGCGCGTCGGAATTAGACTCCGGGGAGATGCGATCGGCCGGAGTGCTGCGAACAGTGATCTGATCGCCGGCGGCAATCTTCATTGTGATCTTCAGGTTGAGGGCAGGGCCGGTCACTGTGACCGTGGTCTCGTAGTTCTGGAAGCCTGCACTCTCGACGGTGAGCAAGTACTCTCCATGGGCCACATTCTTGAACAGGAAGCCACCCTCCTCGTCGGTGGCCGCCCGATGGCGTTGCCCGCTGCTCTTATTCAGCAAGCTAGCTTTGGCGGATGGAATTACCGCACCACTCTGATCTTCGACGCTGCCACTGAGAGTCGTAGCGACTTGTGCGACGCAGAGGATTTTCAGCGTGCATGCCAGAAACAATGTTGCGATGGGTCGGCAAAGGGAAACCATTTCTGCCTCTCAAGAAGTAGGGTCGCGACGGGCATTGAAGAGGCTCGGGAACGACCGGCATACGCGCTTACAGCTACACGCAGGATGAAAAAGCTCGAGCGTCGCTCTTCACGAGTGGCAGGAAGAGATGAGCGACGCTCAAGAGGGTTTCCCCTGGTTAACTATCCTTCGACGTTGCCGTCACCGTCCGGGCCTTGTTCGACGGTGTCCGGATCAGTACCGCCACCGCCGCCCTCGTCCTCAGGCTGGGCCGCCGCGGCAGTGTTCACTGTGGAAGTGAAGTGGTGAGTGGGCTGCAGTTTCGCACCTCCAACCAGGAGAGCAAGTGAGAATAGCGCGGCTAGCGCGATTCGGATCATACGTAAACCTCCAGTTATTGATTATTGACGGGTGGCAGCAAGTCTTAAATTACTAAGACTTGATTTGATCGTTAGTCTTAACTAGTTAAGAGTTGATGTCAAGCAAAAAATCTGATGCCACGGGAAAATAGTGTTCAAGATCCGCCGAGCGAGCGTGGCGAGACTTCGAGAGCTTCTACACACTTCAGGCTTCGCGCAGGCGTCGACCATCGCCGACTTCGCCTGTGGTTCGAGAGGCGAGCAGCGCACCGCTTGCAAGGCGACAAAAAAGAGAATGCTGGCCTAGTGGTTCCCCTGCTGGCCTGACTGGCCGTCTTGCGTGTCGCCGCCCGCTTGCCCGATCGCAGCGACGCCGGCTGTGGCTGCATCGATGGCGAGTTTTTGCCAGTTTGGGGCGACAGCAAGAGGCATTGGAGACTCATCCCAGGCTCCGGTTGACGCGCCGCCATGCGCAGTGGAGGCGGGGGTATGCTTCGGGTTCACAGCGCCGGGTTCGGAGGCCGAGGAAGTCGCGAAGGAGGGCAGAGGCTTCGCGCTCAGGCCCGTCAAGATACTCGATACAGCTTCGGGAATTGCGATCTCGGGCTGTGCTGGTGCGCTCTCCGGCACCGAGCGAAGGGCATGAGGCTGAGAGCTCTTGCGAGCAGCCAGAGTTCGGGTTACGGGCGATGCATTCCTCGACCGAGTTGACAGCGAGAACAGGGGAGCAGACCAGTAGAGGGTGAGTCCCACAGCAGGCAAAAGACAAAGAGAGAGTAAGACTAGGGCAGAGCTCAAGCAAGCGCGGCTCAGCCTGGCGTATATCGAAGGGTGGGAGGGCTCACAGAGCAGAGCGCGCACTCGGGTCGTCAACAGCGATGGGGACGCAGCAAGACTGATTCCTTCCGGAGAGTGTGTTCCCGACATGTACCACCCCCGAGCGAACTTGGCGAGGCATTCGGCGTATTGCAAACGCACTTCTTGGCTGCCTTGGACCACCTCTTGATCGCAGGACAATTCGCGCTCCCAACGTAATCTTCGGTAGGCAAGCCAGGCAGCGGGGTGAAAGAAGACCAGCCGGCACGCGAAGCTCGCAAGAAGATCCCAGAGGTAGTCGCGGCGTCTCACGTGCGTGAGCTCGTGGCGCAAAACATAGGTAAGCTCAGTCGGGCTTAGTTGCGGAACAACTTCCGCGGGAAGCAGAACGCGCGGACGCCACCAGCCGGCCGTCGCTGGCGATGGCAAATCAGCAACGAGACTGACGCGGCAGCGGCGAATCTTCGCCTCCCGGCAAAGATCTTCAAAGAGGGCATGCAGCTCCGCAGAGGGATTGTCACCACTGCGCAGCAGGTTTTGAAGGCGCAGCCAAGTCCAGAACAAGCGCAGCACAGCGATTGTTAGAATGGCGACATAGAACCGGGTCCACCATGCCGGAAACGTAGCGAGATAAGGAGCCCACGATCCCATCACAGGCCAGGACCAATCGAACCCGTGGGTATACGGCACATGAGCGGCGATGGCAGCCAGTGGCGCCGGGACAGGGGTACGAGTTGCGGTGCATAACATCAGCCATCGCACAACCGTGAACAGCAACAGAGCTGCCCAGGCGCGTAAGCGAATGCGCGGAGTTCGGATCAGAGCGCAAGCCAGTGAAGCACTCAGATAGGCGAAGGTGATTTGAACAAAGTAGGTGAGAAACGCGCTCACGATGGCCAAGGGGCCGCCCGACAACATACCAATTACCTCACTTCTCTTCAGGCTTGGGCTGAGGGGAATTCGTGCTCCTAACCTCACGCCGGCTGCGGATCAGGCTCTCCAGTTCTTCCAACTCGGCGGCCCCGATTCGTTCGTCCTGCAACAGGTTCTGCAAGAGTTGGGTTCGCGATCCTCCGAAATAACGGTTCAAGAAAGAATGTATCGAAAGACGGTGTATCTGCTCGCGTCTCACCCGGGGTTGAAACACGAAGGCTCGGCCTCGGACGCGGTGACTTATCAATTTCTTGTTCTCCATGAGCCGCAAGAGGGTTTGGACGGTCTTGTAGTTGGGAGGCGGATCGTCCTTGGAGTCAAGCAGCAGATCATCAATGGTGGCCTCCTTCAACCGCCAAAGAATGTCCAGCAGGCGAAATTCACCCGGTGTGGGCACAGGGATTTTGGACCTTGAAGTGGTCATGGTTGAAAGATCTCGGGAGCGTTGTTTGATCAGGAGCGCAGGCCTACCGCGCAATCGCAACCCATAGTTTCTCCGAGTCTTTACCTTTTAAGACCAAGTGTCAAGGAGAATCCAGGACTCGGTTGGACATCGGGCGAAAACTGGAGCTGAAATTTGAATGAAGGCCAGAGCGATTGGGTGCCTGGCGAAGCCTGGGGGAATCGGGCGTGACCCCAAGACTTTTTCGGATTCCCGCGCAGACCGGATTGTAGACACAGGTGCTTTCTTTCGAGTCATAGAGCCTCCTTCCCATGACTCCTCAAACTAGCGTCGCTGTACTCCCTGGGCTACGTCACAACCCTCCCTCCACCGCGCCAGCGGCTTAGGTCTCACGGCCCTATCTGGAAACAATTGCGCCGGACTGCGCAACCCAGTTCCGCGATTCCGGCTGGCAGGATTTATGAGATGGGCTCTAACTCCAGGTAGTCCTCAAAGGAGGGAAGCCTGCGGCCGGGTTCTTGAATTGCAAGCACCGACTTGTTAACGAGATTCTGGACCCACGCGAGAGTGCCCGGACCCAGTCCATGATCAAACGGTCACGAAGGCCGTCAAACCTTGGGTCACTCTCCAGTTCGTAGAAAAACCTCGCTCCGTCGCTCCAGCGCGGGTCACACGGCGGCAGAGCATCGCTCGACCGGTAGCGGAGCACCGTGTAGATACCGTAAAATCCTGCGCGTGTACCAGACAGACTGTAAAACGAAATGATTTGCTTCGCACCGTGGAACTTTGGTTTGCTCGGATAGCTTCGCTAAATCTCCAAGCAAACGGTCCCGACGCAGCTCTGCATAGAGTAACGACGGTCTTGGTAGCGCACCAACTTCGTGACCAATGTGGGATCGAAGCCACCGATCTTCAGAATGTCGATTAGACCAAGTTTCATCTAATGTGCCCTGTTAGGCCGCAATGCTTAGTGCGCGATCTTAGCGAGCGTGGCGCTTTGTGTTTATGTCAGCAACCGGACGGACCTTCGCTCGCGTCGCGCGCCCCACAATCGCTCCGCTGAATGCATAGAGGACGATCACCGAACCAGGCGTGAAACCGAGTTTCGTTACCGAAAGGCTCTCAGGAACATCGATATCGTCGGGTTCAATCAGTTGGAGGCTAGTCCGCTCCGGGCGCTCCATTTTTCATAATATGGCTGGCGAGATTTGCGATTGCTCTCTCAAACATGTTCCGAGCCAACCTCGCATGTGAACGTTCCGTCTCGGCTCGCATTTGGTTTCCTCAAGAACTGCGAGAGTTTGGCCTCCGCTTGTGGAGATAATGCGTAGTCCGATCAGTTCCTTCGCATTCTCTTGAAGAATGCTCTCCAGGCGGGGGATCCGGACACGCGCACTACACTTACCATCTCCCAGTCCTGAGACCCGAGTCGGTTAGCCTGATTGATGACATCCTGCTCGCTGCTAGCGCTGACTGTCTTATATTCCCACTGCTGGTCCTCGGGGGACTCCGGCTGGCCCGATAGGTTCAGAGAAATCGTCTGTCCGTGAGAACGTCCGCTGCCCGATCCCGTAATGGTCACAGGAAATGTGCCGGTGGGGATACTGGTGGAGGCCGAGAGAGACAAAACAGCCTTTCCGTCGCCAGCAGGCGTGATCCGCGCACTCACCCCCGCGGGCAAGCCCGTTGCAGTGAATCCGACGTTCGGCGGAGAGCCCCCTCTCAACGGTACAGCAGTGAGGCTAATCGAAGACGAACCTCCCGCATGGAGATGCATGGCGGAGGTAGAGCTGGTCAGAGCGAAGTCGCCCCCGCTCGCCTCTGTGTTGAACTGAATGTCTAGCACCGGGTGTATCTCGATAATGTTCGGAGCCGCTCCGTGCTGGTTGTGAAAGAAGTCGAAGAATCCGACTCCGGTCACCTGAACTGGCACGTTCGCGGTCTTAAACGATGAAGTTGCAGTGAACTGGGCGTCAAACCTTGCCCGAGCGCCTGCAATTTGCACAGCGAATGGACTGCCCGGCCCGACGCAATCGGGAGACGGAATCTCCGCTACCATCGTGTTGCCTTGATCGTCCATCAACACCAAGTGGTAGTCGGAGTCACCGTGGGCCCCGGTCTCCAGCTTGAAGTCAGTCAAGGTAGCATTGAGGACAAAGACGGTATCTTCGACCGGTGCAAACCGATTGTTTGCCGGAAGAGGACTTGGTGGCGCCAGTGCGATCAGATCCGCAATGGTTGTCGTCTGGGGACTGCCAAGATTGACTGCCCCCGCATCACCGTCTGTTCCGGTCTTCACAGCCCACCGTTCCACTCCGCAACGCTGTGCAACAACCTGAGGCTTCAATAAGCAACCAAAAAGTGCCACAACCGCAGTAATCATTGCTAATCTGCGCATCGGGACCTCCAAAATGGATGAGATAGATACTGAGTCGGCCACACCGGCGCCCTGTCGGTTCGTTCTTGTGGACTGCGGGGGAATGCAACCGCATGCGACCGACAGGACGGACAAGACTGATACGAACAGCCGGCTTTCGAGGAGGCAATAAGTTTTGCATCCTTGTGTCCGCGAAAGGATATTTGCTCGTGTCTGACTAACAACCGCTCCACAAAAAATGACGCGCTTCCGGCCGCGATACAAAGCAGGGCTGATCTGCAATCGAAAAGGTGTCGCGACACACACTCTCACGCGCCCTTGACGGAACGCAAACGCTTGGTCCTCTTTGTCTGCGCTACCGCTACGGGTGCCAGCTCTTCACTGCGCGGGCGCAACTCGTATCCCAGATCGACTCCCTTTTGCCGGTGCACGATGTACTCGTGAATGTTGATTGGGTCCGTGCCTCTCGTGAACAGGTGTTTGAAGAAGTCAGTCGCGTGCAAGAGCAAGTTGCTGTTTTCGTCCATGTCGCAGTCCAGCAGGACACAGTCGCTCCGTTGGTTTCTGGCCTTCTCCATCGTGAACTGGACGTTACCCTGTTCATACGCGCGTTTCCCGAACCTCGGAGCGCGTAGAAAACCCTTTCGAAATCGTCCATGGCGGACCCTCGTAACCAGTGGGTCCGTGAGTCCAATTGCGGAACGTTAGAAAAGTCTAGTTTTCCAATCTTCCCTGCTACCGGAATACTGACACGCAGTAAAGTCACGAACGTTGGCCGACGGGCCAGCCAGGGGCAGTGATAGCCATTGCCAACTTTATATCGATCCCCGCGCGGCCTTCTTTCGCCCACCGTGAAAGCGCTCGACAACCGCCACTGGGCTCGTGCGGTGACAGTCTCCATCATGTTCCGTCGTAGGGCGGAGTTCTGCACTGCCGAACTCGTCTTCAGCCGGCGTCCCCGGCAGAGCGGCCGGCTAGAGTGAAAAGGAGCTCGAACTTCGTCCCCAGGGGAGTGATTTTCGCTGCAAGTTTCTTCTGCTGGTGAAGGCTCACATCGGCTTCGAATTCCAGGACGAATTCCTGCTCCATACGCAGCACTTGCAAGCTTTCGACGGAAACCTTCGATTCGGCAAATGCAGCGTTTGCGGCGGACATGGTTGGTTCGAGATTCTGCGTGGTGACGCGAAAAACCATCCGGCGAATCTTCAAATTGAACATGCTCTCCAGCTGTCCAACGACGATAAGAAGCATGAGGATTACAAGGCAGGTGACGGCAGCTGTCCAGTAAAGCCCGCCTCCGACCGCCATCCCGATGCTTGCAACCACGAACATCGTCGCAGCGGTGGTCAAGCCGATGACTCCTCCGCGCTCCCGCATGATGGCGCCGGCCCCCAGGAAGCCAATGCCGGGAATGATTTGCGCGGCGATGCGGGTGTGATCTCCTATGCCGTACTTGACGGCTAGCTTATCGGAGAGCAGGGTAAACATCGCAGCGCCAACACAGATGAACATGTTCGTGCGCAAGCCAGCAGGTTTGTGGTGGACAGCGCGCTCAAGGCCTACGACTCCGCCCAGAAAGGCGGCAAAGATGATACGTAAGAGAATCGGCCCGGTGATGTCCACATCGTGGAGTTGGAGCATCTCTCCCCCCGAAACCCGTTACTAGCAATGTCTAATCTCCGCGGGAATATCAGCCCCCAACTGAATCTCGCGGTCAGGCGGCTCTGAAAAACAAGTCGCGCAAATACAAGCCGTGGCGATGTTGCCAGCCCGCATCGGAAACTAGCTGCGTATCCTGCGGCTCAAGGTCAGCGGTATCGGGCAGACACTTGGCACTTACTCGGTAGAACTTGACCAGCGGAAGCCCAGGGTGAAGCTAGGACCATAGAATTCGCGCTGAGTAGGATATTGCGGGCCGCCCTGATAGAATCCGAACACTTCATTGTTCAAATTGAGCAAGGACACAATGAGCTTGAGTCTGGACTTGAGACGGAAGCTCCCCTGTGCGTCGAGCTGCGTGTGCGCATAGGTGTAAACATCTCCATTTGGCCCCTTCGGTCCGAGTTCAGTACCGTCCGTGTAGTTATATTGGTAAATATAGGCGTCATTGTGCGTCAGGCCGAGCCGCAACGAGAGCCGGCGCCTGTCGTACGTCACGCCCAGATTCCAGTTATTTGGCCCTTGGCGCACCAACGCCGGGTCCACCGCACGTAGCGGAACGACGGCTTTCGATGTGGTGTGACTATAGTTCGCCGACACCCCCAGGCCATTCATGAACCCAGGCAGGAAGGTAAAGAGTTGCTGGTACGCCGCCTCGAAGCCAAATATGTGAGCCTGCGTTCCGTTCGTCGGTTGGAACTGCGTAAACCCGGCGAACTGGCCGGAAGTGATCTGGCTCTGCACGAGAAAAATAGGATCTCTGAGCTCCTTGTAAAACACGCCGGCCTGGATGAGGCCGACCGGCTTCAAGTATCGCTCCGCCAGCAGGTCGAAATTGTTGGCCAAAGTAGGTTTCAGGGCAGGATTGCCCACCGCCACTTGAGGAGGGTTCCCCGAATCGGTTTCAAGGATGTATGGCGGAAGATCTGAGAAATTGGGCCTGGCAATCCCCCTTCCGTAGCCGGCACGGAGGTTCGTATTCGGAGTAACGGCGAACTGGACATTTACGCTCGGCAGCAGGTTCACATATAAATTGTCCCCGGAGACAGGCGTGGTCGACACATAGACATCATTGGTATCGAACGTCACATGATAGCCAGTGAATCTTGATTGTGTCGTTTCAATTCGCACACCGGTCTCTATCCGGGCTCGGCCGAAGGTGATCGTATTCATCGCGTAAGCAGCATAGATTCGCTCGATCGTATGGTAATTGTTCGGGTCTGAGCGTCCCCGAGTTGCATCGTTGTCCAACGAGACAGCAGTTGGATTGGCCGCGATAAATGCAAGAATCTTGTTGTAATTCGAGAGCGGCGGGAGCGTGTACTGTCCGAAATAGAAATTCGGATCCTTGGGGCCGTTTCCCAACACTTGCGTGTATTGAAGAACGGGATTTCCGGTCGCTACATAGACTGGTTCGTAGGTTTTATTCGTCTTATCGCCATTGCGTATTTTTCCACCCACTTCGAAAGAGCCAAAGCGTGACCCAATGAGATAGTGGCGCGCGAGTGACGCGGACCCTTCCAGATCAAGTTCTCTGACAGGATCGACTGCGCCTATTATTTTGGCAAAGCTATATGCTGTGGGGTCGTTGATGTTGATGCCATTTAACACCGGGAACTTTGGCGTAGAAGGGTGGGTGGTATCGATTCCAAACGCCACGTTGGACGGACCGTTAAAGTAGGCGCTGGGAAATTGTCCATCCTGACGTTCGCGGGAAACCGCGAATTGGTAGTCAAGAAGATATTGTCCGCGGTTCAGTCTTTCGCCCGCGGTGATGCTGTAGATCCGCTGCTCTGGTGTGCGATTGAGGTGGCGGATCACCACGTTGCCGGTGTCGTCGGCTGTAGTCGGCGTCACCAGGTTTCCCACGCTCTCATTCACATTCCAGGTATCGCCAAAATCCTTGAACTCAGAAAACAGCCCCCGGACGTACGCGCTCGATCCATTCGTCAGGCGATAGTCGAGCCCGCCCGCGAAACCATAGCGATGCCGACGGAATATGTATTCGCGTAAGTGTATCCCGCTGTACACCGGGACAGGCCCTGAACCAAAATCCTGAGAGCCGGGAGATGGTTCGATGTTGTTGTAGCCTCGGCCATTAAAGTCATAGCTGCCGCCGAATGCCACGCCCAGTTTCTTTTCGGCGCCGAACCGCTTGGAGATCGTCGCGTCACCCTGGGCTAGCCAACGGCCGTTCACAATGGGGGTATAGCCGCCTAGACCGGTGATGCTGTAGAAAGGCACGTCGTCCGCGCTTCTCGTAATAAGGTTGACCGAGCCACCGATCGCGTCTCCGTCCTGATTGGCAGAGAGCGTCTTGCTGACCTCGATTGACTCCACCAGGTCGGCGGGGATGACGTCCAACTTTACGTTGCGCACGTCGCGTTCCGGAGAGGACACGTGCACACCATTGATGGTCACATTGCTGAGTCGCGGTTCGGTGCCTCGAATCTGGACGTACTTGCCTTCGCCTTCATCGCGCTCCAGTGACACCCCTGGCAGCCGACCCAGCGCATCGGCCACATTCGTATTGGGTAGGCTGGTGATTACTTCTGCCGGCAGCACCTCCAAAATGGTTTCTGCTACACGTTCGCGGTTGAGGGCCTCAAGCTCGCCGTGTTCGCGCTCCCCGCGAACCATGACTTCCTCGTTCACCGACCCGATGGTGAGCTGGGCATCGGCTTGCACCACTCGTCCCGCAGCAACCACCACAGGTGCGGAGAACTGCGAGAATCCAATATACGAGACGGTGAGAGTGTAGTTGCCAGGCGGCACTCCGGGAATGGTGAACTGTCCCTGGTCGTCCGATACGGCTGTCAGTCCCGTCGGCTGCAGTTCCACCCGTGCGCTCTGCAAAGCGGTGTGGCTTGGATCTGTCGCGCGCCCGCTGATGGTGCCTGTGCCTTGCTGCGCCTGGGCCCTGCCGGGAACGGTTTGTCCAGCAGCTTGGGCCCACAAGGAGACGCAGGTGAGACCGGGAAGCAAGAATATTATCAAGAGCCACTGGGTTAGGCGTCGGACTACAGTGTGTGAGTCTTCGCGACCAGAAGGAGAATTCACAGCCTTGCAAGAACTCCGCCTTCGTTGCTCATCGAGTACAGAAATCGATTTGGGCTCCATGTTCTCCTCCGCGCCGTATTGTGAAATCGTGATTTCTGCACGCACCCGTGAGGATCCCACTCCAAGTGTTGCCTGCAAGCCAATTGCGAAGCGAGAGAGTACAGTACAACTAAAATCTCTTCGCGAACGGTCCATTTGCAAACTTTTCTTCCTCCGTGGTTATCCATGCGATAACCGAAAACGTGGTTATAACCGTTTGCGTATGGCACCGATAACGAGACCATGAACTTCCTTCACTCAAGCCGCAAATCCGGACGATTCTCGATGGTTCCTGTCGTACCATGTGGGAACTATGAGCACGGTTAAACTCGTTGTTTTTGATATTGGCGGCACAATTGTCGAGGATAATGGCGAAGTACTGAGTGCATTTGGCGTTGCCCTTGAGAGGAACGGTTTGGCAGCCAGTGACTCCGAATTAAGAGAGTTGAAGGGTTCATCAAAACGAGACGTGATCAAGAAATTTGTGGAGCGCCGCTGGGGCAAGGACGAAGCCGGCAACGAAGAGCGAATTCGAAAAGCTTACGGAGACTTCAAGTCAGAACTGGAAAACAAGTTCTCGAATGGGGGAGTTAGGCCGATCCAGGGGGCAGGGGCCACGTTTACCTGGCTAAAAACACACAACATTCTCTGCGCAACGACTACTGGCTTCTACAGATCAGTTACCGATGGCATTCTCAGTTCTGCTGGTTGGCAAGACACGTTCGCCGCTAATATCTGCAGTGACGACGTGAAGGATGGGCGTCCCGCTCCCTATATGATCTTCCATGCCATGGAGGCCGCCCGGATCGACAATGTACGCGAGGTCCTCAACATTGGCGACACCCCACTGGATCTGCAAGCCGGGAAGCGAGCCGGTGTTCTCGGCGTAATCGGTGTTCTTACCGGGCTTCACAAGCGAGATCGCTTGCTACGAGAATCTCCTTCTCATCTGATCGCAAGTGTGGCAGACCTGCCAGCTCTCATTGAGACCCATTATTCCTGATGTACCAGCTTACGCCGGAGGAGCCCAGGAGAATCGATCGGAAGGCGCGAGCCGGTGGGCTGAGAGTACCCTGCGTTCGTGATACCAGGGTCAGTGGACGCTCAAGAGGGAGTCCGTCCACCTTGGACGAACTCAAACGCTCCGATGAGACCTCCGCCTCCACCGTTCTCCAGGAAAGAATTGCGATGCCGAGATTGGCCTCAACCAAGGCCTTGATCACCTGATTGTTATTGAGTTCCAGACTATGAGCGAGACGGATTCCTATTTCAGAAAATTTACTCTCGACGAATAACCTTGTACCCGAGGTGGGCTCACGGACCAGGAAGGTTTCCTTTGAGAGATCTTCCGGCTTAATTGTTACCTGAGAGGCAAGACGATGTCGTTTTCCCACAACGACCACCAGCTCATCAACACCGAATGTTTCGGCTCTAAGATCATCGGGAAGGGAATGAGAAAGCGTGACGCCAAGCTCAAAACGCCCATCTGCGACGGCCTGTTCGACCTGCCTCGAGTTATAAACCTGAAGATTCAATGCCACCTCGGAATTTTGCATGCGAAACTCTCCCAAAGCTTGTGGCAGGACATACTCGGCGGCGATAACAACGCTTGTGATGTCGAGACGTCCAACGATCACTTCCCGCAGCTCGGCAGTCTCGCGTTCGGTTGCCGCGATTCGTTGAAGCAGGTCCTTGGCGTGGCGATTGAGAAGAACTCCGGATTCAGTCAGGTACACCCGCCTTCCGACGCGGCGAAAAAGCGTGACCCTAAGTTTGGCCTCCAACTCATGGACTTGGTTAGACACATAAGGCTGGCTCACATGGAGCTCTTCAGCAGCCCGGGAAAAGCTCGCGAGCCGAGCGACCGATTCGAATATTCTGAGTCCTCCGAGGGTCAACAACGATGGCGGATAGGGACCTTGGGGGGCTGGGTTGTCCTTCATACAAGATTGCCTGGCCTAGATTGCGCAACCGGCGACCAAAAGTTTACATCAGGGCCAGAGCGGTTGAAATGTGGTTCCCTCATGTCTCGCTAGCGTGAGGGGGTGCGTTCCGTTCGGTCTCGGCGACTGATCCACCACGGTTGGCTGAACTCGGTAGGAGCTTTTTGTTCGAGTTGCATTAAATCGTGAGCGGAGGTTTGCTTCATGTGCAAGTATTTTCTCTTGATACCGTGGGTATTCTTACTATCCGCCCTCAACCTGCGGGCGCAGCAGCCGATTGAAAAACACTTCGACGGGCAAACTTGGTGGGGACACATCAAGGTGTTGGCGGATGACCGCATGGAGGGTCGCGAGACGGGCAGCGAAGGCTTGCGGAAAGCCGAGGCTTACGTTGTCGAGCAACTAAATAAATACGGGGCTCAGCCCGCCGGCACCGAGGGTTTTTACCAGCCCGTCAAGTTCACAGCCCGCCAAATCGTGGAGAAGGATTCAAAGATCGCGCTCATTCGTCAAGGCGCGGAAGAACCGCTCGAACTGGGAGGTGATGCGTACTTCAACACCAGGGTCGATCTGGTGTCTGAAGAAATGGAGGCGCCACTTGTCTTTGCCGGATACGGCCTGAAAATTCCTGAGAGGAACTACGATGATCTGGCGCGGCTGGACCTGAGGGGCAAGATTGTGGTCATCCTGACCGGCTTTCCGGCGGATATTCCCACCGCGCTGGCCGCTCATTATCAGTGGGCTGGAGAGCGCTGGAAGGTGTTCCATGAGGCTGGCGCAATCGGAATCATCACGATTCCGAATCCCGCGTCCATGGACATTCCTTGGAGCCGGATGTCACTCAATCGGGCGCATCCTCAGATGGATCTCGCCGATCCAGAATTCCACGAATTGGCAGGCCAGAAGGTCGCTCTGACGTTTAACCCGGAGCGGGCCGAAAAACTGTTCGCAGGCTCAGGGCACTCATTTCCGGAGCTTGCCGAGTTGGCCAGGGACAGGAGGCCGTTGCCACGATTCCCGCTGCCGGTCTCGTTGAAGAGCCGGGCTCAAGTTCAAAAGCAGGAGGTCAGATCCGCTAACCTTGTCGCCAAGTTGCCCGGCAGCGACCCGATACTCAAAAATGAATACGTGATTCTTTCCGCTCACATCGACCACCTCGGCATAGGCGAACCCATTAATGGAGATCGCATTTACAACGGCGCTATGGACAACGGTTCTGGCTGCGCCTTGTTGCTGGATATGGCTGCGTCGTTGCGACAGGAAAAGTTTCGCCGCTCCATATTGCTGGTATTCGTGACCGCGGAAGAAAAGGGATTGCTGGGATCGAAATTCTTCGCCACGCACCCGACGGTGGACCCGAAGTCTATGGTTGCGGACTTTAACGTGGACATGTTCCTGCCGATTGTTCCGTTGACCGTACTCAAGGTGAAGGGGCTCGCCGAATCCGACCTTGGAGACCAGGCCAGCGAAGTGGCGCGATCTCTCCACGTGCGCGTGTTGCCCGATCTCCAACCTCTTCGTAATTCGTTTATCCGCAGTGATCAATACAGCTTTGTTCGCTACGGCATTCCATCTCTCAATATGGAAATCGGCTTCGATCCCGGTTCAACGGAGCAAGAGATCTTCAAAGATTGGCTTACCAGGAATTACCATGCTCCCTCTGACGACACCAACCAGCCAATAAACTTTTCCGCTGCTGCACTATATGAGGAAATCATGCGAAAACTACTGATCTCGGTAGCAAACGCCGACGCGCGCCCTCAATGGAAGGCGGACAGTTTCTTCCAACGATATGCGAAATGAGCCGACCACACGATAGGGCGTCACATCCGAGCAACGAATTGTGACAGGGCCTCTCATTGCCAACTGACAAGCCCGAACTCGTGCGCGAGATTGGACGCTGGAGCCTAATCGCGCTCATGGTGAATTTCATCATCGGTGCCGGCATCTTCGGGCTGCCCTCAGCCGCCGCCCGGATTCTGGGCGGTCAAAGTCCCATCGCCTACCTCATCGCTGCCGCCGGAATGGGCGTAATCGCCGCCTGCGTTGCCGAGGTTGCCTCGCGATTTCAGCAGGCCGGCGGCCCGTATCTTTACGCCAACGTCGCTTTCGGACGTTTCATGGGCCTACAAACCGGATGGCTTCTGTGGCTGACGCGCATAAGCTCTGCCGCCGCAGTTGCCAATGTGTTCATTGATTATTTGGCGGGATTTTGGCCCCAGGCAAAGGAATCAGTCAGCCGTTTTGCGATCCTCACGATTCTGATCGCCGGACTTGCTTTCATCAACATTCGCGGCGTAAAGATGGGAACGCGGGTTAGCAACTTTTTTGCGGTTGCCAAACTGATGCCGCTGCTGCTTCTGGTGGCTACAGGCCTCCTGTTTATTCACCTTCATGGCGGCCCGGTTCTCATCGTCGCTGAATCTCACCCGGCCGGCGCCTGGCTAAGCGCAGTCTTGTTGCTGATTTACGCTTTCAGCGGCTTCGAATCGGCGTTGATTCCGGCCGGAGAGGTCAAGAATCCGGGTCGCGACATTCCGCTGGCGCTGATGGTTGCTTTGCCCGTAGTCGCTACTATTTATTTCCTGGTGCAGGTGGTGGTGGTGCACACCCTTGCCAACCCTGCGCAAATCGCCCGACCCCTTTCGGCGGCAGCATATGTTTTCGGCGGAAACACCATGGCGTCCATCGTTGCCCTAGGTGCACTGCTCGCGACTTTCGGGAGTCTCGCCGCCAACATGATTGCCAACCCGCGAGTGACCTTTGCTTTGGCCGAGCAGGGTGACTTTCCATGGTGGTTTGCCGCCGTCCACCGTCGCTACCAAACACCTTACATCTCGATTATTGCTTTTGCGATTCTGCTCTGGTTGCTCGCGGTGCTCGGCACTTTCCGATGGAATGCAACGCTCTCTGCCATCTCCCGTCTCGTCGCGTACATAATCACTTGTGCGGCTCTTCCGACGTTGCGCAAGAAGCTCCCCGGACGGGAAGGCTTCCACCTGCCAGGCGGTGTCGTCTTCGCTGTACTGGGAAGTTTGTTTGCACTGGTGTTAGCCAGCCGTATGGGCGTGGCGGAACTGATCGCTCTCGCGATAACGGCAACCCTTTCGTTTCTGAACTGGCTTGCTGTTCGTCGAAAATACGCCTCCGGAGATGATTCTTCCCAAATTAGGGGCAACCCGGAGGTTATGAACCTGGAGTAGCAGATCTGAAGTGACAATCGTTTCTGGGAACCCATAATCCCTTGGTCCGG
>Ga0137415_10001845_pt1 | contig 21120 bp, 15 predicted proteins | sample CZODoug3_1_1_16f_FD_183082 | JGI IMG/M metagenome (GOLD analysis project Ga0137415, IMG submission 183082) | Vadose zone soil fungal communities from Angelo Coast Range Reserve, California, USA - CZODoug3_1_1_16fungal (Hybrid Assembly) | ecosystem: Environmental > Terrestrial > Soil > Vadose...
TCGTCATTCGGGCTTGGCCAAGAGCCGGGACCGCTTCGTAGGAAAGTTCCTAGTCCCAGATCTCTGAAGCCGAAGCCAAAGGGATTCGCGGTGAAGCCGAAGAAATCCGGCGTGCTCTGATAATAGATGGCATCCCTCGGATTCAGCGGCAGGCCGAGATTAGCCGAGCCAAAGCAGGTGAACAGCGGCCTTGCGTTTGCCGCGGCGCCCGTATCTTCGCTGTTCGGGGCCGTGCCGTTGGCAGGCGTTGGCGCAGTGGACCTGCCATCCAGATGACAGGAGTTGCAGTTCGCTTTGCCACGGAACAGGTTGTAACCGGCCATTTCATCTGCGGACAACGGATTTGCGGTTGGGTCATGCAGGAAGGCATCGAATTTCGACGAGAAAGCGCTGACATCTGGTGAAGCTTCGTACTGGTCAAGGGACTCTCCCCAGTGATCAAAGACATTGTTTGCCTTGGCGCGATCCTCGGGACTCAGCCGAATGGGCATGGTGTTCGTGCCGAACACGCTCGCTCCGCCTGGAGTGTCACAGATGTCCTCCGTGTTGGGTGGGAATTTGATATCCAAAGAGCCCACACCCCAAACTGTCTCAAAGAGAGGCCTGTACGCGGCCGTGGTAAGCCGGAACGCGATGCACGCCGTATCCGGTAACGCGTGTTCTTGTGTATCGACCGGAGGCCCCTGCGCCTGATTGGCGTCCGGACTCCCTAGCAAGTAGCCAGTCGCTCTGGAATCCCAGAAGTTTCCGCCAAAAAAAGCGTTCTGGGTGTCGTTATGATTGAGGACGGGGAAATTCGGCGAATAGGTGTATCTCTGCGCGGTCCGCTTGCCGGCCCGAAACTGAAATGATCCGGGATACGCGATCATGGTCAGGTTGACGGACGGGATGGATCCGCTAAAGCCGGCGTACGGCATGTGGCAGAAGGCGCAAGCCCTATTCCCGAAGGGGGATATGTGCTCGTCGAAATTCATGAGCTTGCCCAGTAGAACGTTTGCTCTCTGCCCGGTGTGCGCCAATATTGGCGGTTGACCAGTGAGAGTCGGAGGTGTCAATGCCTGCCACTGTGCGAGGGCCTCGTTTTCGATGAAACGAACTTCACGGCGAACCCTTTCTATCTCTTGAGGCAAATCGGGCGGCAGGATACCGGGCGGGTACGGGTTGTAAAACGGCGGTGGCGGCTCCTCGCGATTACCGTTTCCGTGCCCGTGGTTTTGCGCGGATACGAGCACGGTTTGAGAGGAGACGAGCAAAGCGGCGACAACCGTAACCAAGACCGCCCATAATGCTCCTAATTTTCTTCGCTTCATGAGGCTATCCTTTCGTGATTTATCGTTCGGAAGGGACACGATGAATGGCGTGCCAAATGGACATACTTCGAACCTCATTGGAGGCGCCATCCGTTGGCTTAAGCATCGTTTCACTGACCGAGAAACGGAGTCAGCGTTCTTGTTTGGGTTGCGGAGGAGGACATACTCCAGAATCGTGAGGGACCGACGGATTCGAATGGCCTGCGGAGAATCTGGCAGTCCAAACAGAAGCTCAAACCGACCTGGCAGGCAACCAGCGTAATTGTCTGTACAGATCCTGATTTCTGTCGCACTGGATTGGGGTAGCGGGAGGGACTCGCCCGCAACCAATCCGAACAGAGACCAAACCGACCTCGCAGCGTCTTACGGGCATTATAAATACGACTGGAGTACTGCAATGATTTCTTGAAAATTTCCACATCATCTCGCCTGACGAATTCCTTGCCGCAAGCCGCATCATCGTCGCGTTATGTGGTAAATACGACGTCCTAGATTTAATTGATTGGTGCAGTTTTTCCTGACCCTTGCTGCTCGCTTCCAGGACAGCAAACAAAAGACGAACAGAAAAGAAAATTTGCGCAATGTGTGGATGTTCGCAGAAAGAAGAGGCAGACTCTCACACAAAGCTAATTTTCGTTGCAAATGCCCGCGGAGAAGTATTTTGGCTGCGTTGGTTGGTTGCCCGCGCGCTGCTGTAGAGCTCCCCTCGTACATTGCACAAAGCGGCGGCTGGGGTGAGTTAGGAATTATTGGGAAGCGCGTTTCGAAACGAGGTGGCGGAGGTCTCAAGAACGAGGAGGTTCCTGCGGTTCTCGAGTCCGAGTTTCCTGAGAAGATTCGAGACGTGGTACTTTGCCGTGCGTTCTGTAATGTTCAACTGGCACGCAATCTCCTTGTTTGTGAGGTGCCTAAAAAGAAGCTGGAGCACTTGACCTTCGCGTGTCGTTAGTGATTCACCTGCCAGAAGCTGCCTATCAAGCAGTGTCTTCATCTGCTTGACGAATGCCAGCATCACTTCCGAAGGCACCCAAAGCCTGCCCAGGAGTAAAGCCATGGTCGCTTTTGGAATCTCCCTCTTCCACTTCTCGTGTAGAGTCACGAAACCCTCGATTCCCCAATGAAATAGGAGCATCATCTCGCTTTCATTGCTTCTAGGGGGAGGAAGAAGGGCCAGAAATCTGCTACCTGGCGAATTGGTGCGCAATCGGCGGCTCAAAGGGCCCAAAGCCAAATTCAAAGAACAACCATCCAGCAGAAAAAGCCGCGGACAATTCGACCGCTTGAGCGCCTCGGCTTCGGTTGCGGCGTGTGGCAGGAGACGTTTGACAAGAACCTCTTGAACAGAGAGAGCTTTCTCTATGTCGAGGGCACCCAGGTGGTGAGAGCTGACAACCTGAAGAGTGAGTGCCATGTTCGTTGCTCAATTAAATGGCGAAGGATACCTGGGCTCAACCGCGCGTCCCGACAAGCTCGGGAACCCTTGAAAGCTCTTTGTATTCTACCTCGGATAAACGCAGGGAAGCGGCCGCAACATTATCCTCAAGATGCTCGATCGAGGATGTCCCAGGGATTGGCAGCATGACGGGAGATCGGCGCAGCAGCCAAGCCAGCGCTATCTGTGTGGGACTCGCACGGTGCGCCTGCGCGATGCGGCCAAGGATTTCTCCAGCAACTTTGCCTGCTCCCAGCGGGAACCATGGAATGAAGGCAATTCCGTTGCGCTCACAATAATTCACCACATACTCCCATTCGCGGTCTCCAAAGCTGTAGCGGTTCTGCACGGACACGATAGGGACAATTTTCCGTGCTCGCTCAATGTGCTCTTGCGTAACGTTGGACAAGGCGACCAGGCGAATCTTACCTTCGTTGCGCAGCTGAGCCAGAGTTTCGACCGACGCCTCAAACGAGACAACGGGGTCCGGAATATGCAATTGATAAACGTCGATCCGGTCCAGGCGCAACCTTTTGAGGCTTCCCTCGACTGCCTTGCGAAGGTGCCCGGGAGTTGCATCATGAGTCCATTGATTGGGGCCCGGGCGGTTCCAGCCACCCTTAGTCGCGATGACGAGCCCAGCCGGATAAGGAAACAGCGCCTCGGCAATCAGTTCCTCGCTTACATTTGGACCGTAGGAATCCGCGGTATCGATGAAATCGACACCGAGCTCAACGGCACGGCGAAGTACCGCCAACGCCCCACTACGATCTCTTGGCGGTCCCCAGATACCTTCGCCGGTAAGGCGCATCGCCCCGAAACCGAGACGATGCACGGAAATCTCCCCGCCAAGCGAAACATCTCCAGCCTTACTCGCAGAAAGTTCTTTCTTGTTCATGATTGTCCTCCAAAATTCTCCTCTCAACCAAATCCCACGGTACCGCTTACATCTTCGGGCGTTCCACCGCCAGCCTGTAATCTCGAACACTCATAGTCACCATCTTCTTCTCTAGTCATTGTTCCGATATCGCAGCGCTTCTAGCCAAGCCACTCTGGGTTGGCGTACGTGCCGTCGAACCGGTGACTCGTTTTATAAAGCTCGAACTGCCCCGCTTCTGCAGCCTTTGCTGTTTTTGCGAGAAGCGCAGCAACCTGGGAAGAATTCATCGGTTGAAAACTGCGAGCAGCTTGAAGAGCCTGCTGAAGAATCGGGAGCGAGTCGCAGCCCGTGATAACCACGCCAGTGGGAAGATTCATAGCGTAGTGCAGGCACTCCACCGGTGTGGCTGTTTTGCTCTCGAGAATAATGTGGTCCCCCATAGGCTTCATTCCGAGCACGCCGATGTCGTTCTTGAGCAGAACGGGCAAAACTTTCTTTTCAAAACTGTTGAAGTGCGCGTCCATCACGTTGAGGGGCATCTGAACGGCATCGAATGTGAATCCGTGCTTTGAACCGGTAGCCAGCATTTTCAAATGGATGTCCGGACTCTTGTGTCCCGTGAAGCCGATGAAGCGGACTTTGCCCGCCTTTTGCGCCTCCAGCATGGCCTCCATCCCTCCGCCTTCGGCGAAAATGCGATCCGGATCGGCGTCGCGAATCACTTCGTGGAATTGGAGCAGATCGATCCTGTCAGTCTGGAGTCGGCGGAGAGACTCGCTGATTTGACTCGCGGCGGCGGCTTTAGTGCGCCCGTCGATCTTGGACATTAGAAAGGCTTTTTGGCGGTAGCCATCCCGCAGCGCATTGCCCATGCGGATTTCACTCTCGCCGCCGTTGTAGTCCCAGCAGTTGTCGAGAAAATTGACGCCCTCATCGAGGCCCGTGCGAATGATGCGAATGCTCTCCTGGGGATCCGCCTGTTTGCCAAGATGATAGCCACCGAGCCCAACGAGTGAGACTTTCTCTCTGGTGCGGCCTAGCGTTCGGTAGGGAATGCCATTCCTGGATTCCGTTTGCGGGGACTGCTGGTCCGCGTGCGCCAAGAGAATGGACGCTGCCGCAAACCCGAGGAATCCCCGGCGCGAAATGCCGGCCTCTACGGCGTCGTTAGTTCTTGAAACTGGCGCAAGGTACGGACGGGCTGAATCTTTCCGGTCTTGCTGATTTTTCTTGTGATCCATGACTTACCTCCTTTTCAAGCGCCTCGCGTTTGAAGGAACGGAATCCATTTGCGGCTGCGAAACGGCGGTGTGCAGATTCCGAGCTATTTCTTTTGATGCAGAGAGCGAATGTGCGCCACCAGGGAATGAATCTGATCCTCGCTAAGCGAACTCTTGAAGGAAGGCATTCCGCCCTTGCCATTGGAAATGACCTGAGCGAGTTCGGCATCCGGGAGCTTTTGGACTGCCGGTGAGCGAAGGTTCGGAACATTCATGCTCTTTCCGACCTCGGAACCGCTTCCATCTTGACCGTGGCACATCGCGCATTTGGTACGAAACGTGGCACTGCTGGCCGCGCTGCCTGGAGCGGGGTTTGCCTGTACGATCGAGGCAACAAACAACGTGAGACCAACAAATAGTGCAAGCAACATTGCAGAGCCAAAAATCAGATGTTTTTGAAGTTTGTCTTCTTTCATAACTTTTCCTTTACTCTTAATTTTCCTTCCCAGCCCCGGACACTCCCCATCCAAAGGTGCAGAGACCGTTAACTGAAACCAAGCTTTGCAATCGGCAGATCCCTCACTCGCTTGCCGGTTGCGGCAAAAATAGCGTTGCAGAAAGCGGCAACAAAGGGCGGCACCCCTGGCTCACCAACGCCTGCCGGCGGAGCGTCGCTATCGACGATGTATACGTTCGTCTGACTAGGGACCTCATTAATTCGAGCTACTGGATAATCTTGAAAATTCGATTGGTCGATTACGCCTTTCGTAGCCGTAATCTCTCCGGTTCGCACAACACTGGTCCCGAATACCGCTGCGCCTTCAAACTGGGCGCGAGTCGCTTCCGGATTCACCACCAAGCCTGCGTCCAGAACTGTATCCACGCGAGGAATCCGTACCTCGCCCTGATCATTAACCTCGACCTCGACGACCGTTGCCACATACGTCAAAAAACTGCGGTGCGCTGCAATCCCCACACCGGTACCCTTGCCGTGCTTGCGCTTTCCCCACCCGGATTTTTCCGCGACCATCTCCGTGACACGTCGCAGCCGACCGGTTTCCCATGGGTAAGCGTCCATCGAAGCTCCGTAGTTGGGGTATTCCACACCCTTGAAATCGATCGTGCGCGGCTCTCCGATGAGATCGAGGAGATAATCGACCGGATTGCGGCCAGCCGCATGCGCAAGTTCATCCGTGAAGCACTGAATCGCAAAAGCGTGATAGATGTTCGCCACCGAGCGTAACCAGCCGATGCGCACGTGAGCTTTCGCTGGTCCATTCTCGATGCGGAGATTCGGCAGGTCGTAAGGAATGTCTGTCCAGCCCTGTTGCAGATGGGCAGGATCGCCATAAACCGTATTCACGTCAAAAATAGATGGAATCGGAGGGAAGACCGACCGTTGGAGCCAGGCGGTTGGCTTGCCCTTGGCGCCAAAAGCCGCCTTCATGTACATGGACGCGACAGCATTGTAATAGTCGAACTTGATATCGTCTTCTCTTGTCCAGACCACCTTCACCGGCTGGCCCACTTTCTTGGACAAGACTGCAGCCTCAGCCACGTAATCAGGTTTCGACTTGCGCCCGAATCCTCCGCCAAGCAGGGTTACATGGCAAATCACATCTTCTTTCGCGATCCCTAGCTCTTTCGCAACGATATCCTGCACAGCTTGAGGATTCTGCGTCGGAGCCCACAGCGTCGCTTTCCCGTCTTTGAATTCTGCCAGTGCGACCATCGGCTCCATCGAAGCGTGCGCCAGAAGTGGAACGTAGTAGTCCGCCTCATAAATCTTTCCTCCTTTGGCGAACACCGCATCCGCATTACCAATATTGCGCACCACTTTGCAAGGATTGTGGGAGGTCTCTCGCAATTCGCTCTTGTACGCGTCCGAGTTGTAGGTTTCGTTTGGTCCGTTGTCCCATGCGATGTTCAGCTTCTTGCGGCCTTGAAACGCCGCCCAGGTGCTATCCGCAATCACCGCGATGCCACCTAGTGGCTGAAACGCCGGTGCCTGCTGGAATGGATCAATCGGAACAGCTTGGCGCACACCTGCGACCTTCAAGGCTTCCTTGTCGTCGTACGATTTCACTTTCCCGCCGAGAACGGGCGGACGCTCCACTGACGCGTACACCATGCCGTCCACCCGAGCATCCATGCCGTAGATGGCCTTCCCAGTCACAAGTGCTTCGAGGTCGCAGCTTACTTGCCCTTTGCCTATATACCGCCAGGCACTCTTTGGCTTTAATTTCAGCTCTTCTTTTTTGGGGACTGGCAATTTCGCCGCAGCGGTCACGAGTTCGCCGTAACCCGCGCTACGGCTCGTCGAGCGGTGGACAACCATGTTTAAGTCAGTTTCGCATTCCGTCGCGGGAACACCCCACTGCTGAGCCGCGGCTTGAATCAGCATGAAACGGGCGGTTGCTCCCGCCTCACGCATCGCGTCGTAGAACGAGCGTATCGAGTGTGATCCGTCCGTATTCTGGTCGCCGTATCGGCTGTCCCCAATCGCCTGCTCGATCTTTACGCGCTTCCAATCCGCATCCAACTCATCTGCGACAACGAGCGGGAGAGTCGTGCGGCTCGTCGTGCCCATCTCCGAGCGATGAGCCACGATCCACACCGTTCCGTCTGGGTCGATTCCAAGGTACACGCTGGGATGTAAGGTGGAGTGATCCGTGTTTGTATCGTGTGGGAGTTTGTCGCCAGATGAAAACTTTGCATAATAACGCACACCCAGCACAAGCGCGCCCGCCGCAATGATGCCTCCTGTCAGAAATCTGCGCCGGCTGACGTTCTCAATCGCGCTCATGCCATTTCCCCTGCCGCTGCTTTGATTGCCGCGCGAATTCGCTGATACGTTCCGCAACGGCAGATATTCCCGGACATGGCCTCATCGATCTCGTGATCGGTAGGTTTCTTTTTGCTGTTTAATAGCGCCGCCGCCTGCATGATCTGTCCCACCTGGCAATAGCCGCATTGCGGCACGTTGATCTGCATCCAGGCCTTCTGAACTGGATGCAATTCGTCCTTATCGAGACCTTCGATCGTCGTGACTTCTTTTCCGGCCGCATCGCGCATGGCTGTCACGCAGGATCGCATCGCTTGCCCATTCACATGAACCGTGCAGGCGCCGCAAAGTCCAACACCGCATCCAAACTTCGATCCGGTCAGCCCTAAAGCGTCGCGCAGGTACCAGAGCAGCGGCATTTCAGGTTCGCCGCCGAAAGACTGCTCAACTCCGTTCACCTTAAGCTCAATCATTTTCTTGCCCTCGCCCAGAATCCGGTCGACGCCGGATCAGGTCCTCCCATTGCCGTTGGAACCCAGATGCGCGCGCTTCTCCATTTGTAGAATCACCGCCGAAAAATCTTGCTCTACTCCTTCGTCCGATTGCCTCGCATTGATCTCAAAAGCAACATCCGTCGCGGGCATTCGCGCGCCAACGGCAGCCGCGAGATTGAGGATCAATCCGAAATCCTTGTTCATGAGACGAATCGGAAATTGCGGGCTGTAATCGCTCTTCATCGCTCTTTCCAGTTTGCCCACATGCGCTGGAGCGACTACCGCGGTCTGGGATAAAACATCCAGCAAACGATTGCGATCAAGACCAGCCTTCTCACCGAGTGCCACCGCTTCAGCGATCGCCTGCATTCCGATTCCCAGTAAGGTGTTCACCACAAGTTTCATCGTCGCTCCGGACCCGCTTGGCCCGAGATAGAAATATTTCTTGGCGATAACGCGAAAGATCGACTCGGCAGCGTTGAAGCGTTGTTTGTCTCCTCCTCCGAAAAGGGTTAGCAACCCATTCTCGGCAGCAGGAGTGCTCCCCGATATAGTCACGTCGAGAACCTCAACTCCATGCTCTGAACCTAGTCTTGAAAGTTGCTGCGAGGTCTCGGGATACACCGTGCTCATGTTGATGACCACCGAGCCGCGATGCGCATTGGCGAGAATGCCTTCTGGTCCTCTGTGAACGTCGAGAACCGCTTCATCGCTCGGTAGGCACGACAACACGACATTGCAACTGGAGGAAAGTTCCGAAACGCTCTGCGCAGCGGTGCCGCCATATCGAATTAGCTCCTCCGCCTTACTGTGGTCCCGGTCGTAGGCTGTCAGCTTGAAGCCGGATTCAAGCAACCTCCGCGCGATCGGCCGGCCCATATAGCCAATCCCGACAAATCCAAGCCTATCGTTTTCCTGCGTGATTGGTTTCATGATGAATCGCCCTTAGACTGAGCTGCGATTTCGATTTCAACTTCCACATTGGTCGAAAGCACGCGTTGTGCCGTTTCGCGAAGAGAGCCGAATGTTCATGCAAGATGTTGGCAGCAAGGAGGATACGGAGTTAAGCAGGAAGAACTTAACCCTCAGCTGGCGGGAGTTGCCTGTCGAATCCCTTGGACACTGTCAGTCTGTTGGAAATTGGATGTTTTTTCCCGCAAGGGTACTTTCGCTTGTCAGACGAAAAGATTTCCTGGAGGTCTGCCCAGCGTTCCATGGCCTCAGCGGCTAACCGGTCCTTTTCCGAAGACGGCATGTTTTTCGCTTCTTCCTCCTAGCGCCATTCGAATACGGCAGTGTACTGCTCTCCCTCGGGGACACCTCGGCCGGACTCGGGGTGCTCGTACTTCTGGCACTGAGAGCGCACTTCTGCAAATCAGCGGGCTACAAGGGCGTTTATCGAGACAAAACGCAACTTTTTTGTGGAATCGTCCGTCTATTCAGATGAGAGTCTCGGCTGGGATTGCGTCGAGGATCTTCAAGGAGGATGCTGTCCATGCGAAATCGACCTTCCACGCTCGCATACGGGGTTATGTTCATGCTCGGGACGGCCAATCCTGCCGTAGCTCAGAACAATGGGGCACAGCAGCCCTCAGCGCGTGAGCAGCTTCAGCATATCCATACGCCGCAATCGATCGACCAAGAACTTGCTCGCCTTACGAAAGATCTGGAGTTGACTCAGGAACAGCAGCAGCAGGTCCGGCCTCTGCTTTACGAGCACCACGATAGGATTCAGGCGCTGCTCGATAAGAACCGGAAAGCTTCACGGCAGGAGCTTGCTCCGCAGATTCACGCTATCAGCGACGAAACGCACCGCCAGATTCATGCCCTGCTTAGTGATCACCAGAAGGAATTGGAAAAGGCGATGCAGAAACGCGAACATAATGGTTGAGAAAACAGGCGATCTGCTCCGCCTGCGGCAGCGTCGCCAGAGCCATCTTCTTCGCCCTCTTGATATATCCTCTCATCCTGGCTGCTCCCAGCATCGCGATTGACGTTCCTAAGGCGCCGTAGCGAGCCCCACCGCGCCGCGATGTGTACGAACAGGGTATACCCCTTCAAGATACGAGAGAGGAGAAGAACCGTTCCCCTCTCTGTCACCCTCCATCTACATAGCATTAGGTCATTCGTCCGTTCTGCCATGAAGCCACGCACGCCTAGAACGGAGATGGAACGTCTAGCGGCCCTTTTTGAAGGGAACCACAACATCAGCCGCACTTGAACTCCACCTGTTAAAAAATCCTTGGTCTGGTCGCTTTGGTCCATGCGGTTCCAGCCAGTACTCGGTGAGCAACCGAGTTTTGTCAGACAGATTTCAGTCGAAGTCGCAGTCGTGTGAGCGGAAAAGTGCATCAGTCATAGCGAGTGAGCGACATCGTGCCGTTGAGTCTGTGCTGAGGGATTGACAGGCCGTCCAACCAACTGGACGGAGAATAACCGGTATCGTGCCATTCACAGTTCTTTCGACCAGCTAAGTTGCTAAAGGCAAACGTATTCTGAAGAACTTGAGCGCTACGTAAGTTTGGCCGCCTGGATGCAACACCTTGGAGCTGTGTGGAGTTCCGAAAATGGCTTCACTTTGTGACACGGAAACTGACAGGAAGCCCGGGATCAGCTCGACAGCCGAAACTCAACCGCGAAGGTGAACTAGATATTTGCAGATCTCATTTCATAGGATAAGGATGAAGCAGATGGAATACACAGTAATTTCCGGCACGGAAATGAATGTTTCGCGAATTGCGCAAGGCACGTGGGCTATCGGTGGTTGGATGTGGGGAGGCACAGACGAAAGAGAATCGATTCGAACGATTCACGCCGCCCTCGACAAAGGGATCAACCTGATCGACACGGCGCCGGTTTACGGTTTTGGGGTTTCCGAAGAAATCGTCGGAAAGGCAATCGAGGAGAGAGGACATCGGGAAAAGGTTTTCATCGCGACCAAAGTTGGACTCGAGTGGCACAACGGCTCTGTTTCGCGAAACTCCTCGGCCGGTCGCATCCGGAAGGAGGTCCAAGATTCGCTCCGTCGACTCCGCACGGACTACATCGACATCTATCAAGTCCATTGGCCGGATTCGGCCATCCCGATCGAAGAAACCGCCCGGACCATGCAAGCCCTCTTTAAGGAAGGCTTGATCCGTGCGATCGGTGTTAGCAATTATTCACCGGAGCAGATGAACCAGTTCATGTCCGTCTCTGAGCTACACACCGTCCAGCCTCCTTATAACCTCTTTGAGCGGCAAATTGATCGCGACGTGCTGCCTTACGTGCGCGAAAAGAATCTGAGCGCTTTCGCTTACGGGCCTCTCTGCCGGGGGCTCTTGACCGGCACCATGCAGCCGGATACGAAGTTCACCGGCGACGATCTCCGCCAGTCCGATCCGAAATTCCAGCCCCCGCGCTTCGCGCAATATCTGAACGCGGTTCAGCAATTGGATGATCTGGCGCAAAAAAGGTACGGAAAACACGTGATGGATCTTGCCGTGCGCTGGGTGCTGGACCAGCCCGGAATCACTGCGGCGCTGTGGGGCGCGCGCCATCCTGGAGAACTGGAGGCTGTGGCGGGCGCCCTCGACTGGAACCTTGACGCCGATGCGCACGCGGCGATCGATCAGATTCTGCGGAAAACGATCGCCAATCCGATTGGTCCCGAATTCATGGCGCCGCCGGCAAGAAACACCGTCGCCGCCTAGGATACATGAAGCTGCCAATTTGTTGAGTTTGGAAATAACGGAAACTAAAGGCCGACTACAAGCGGTGAAGAACTCGTTCAGCCCTCGGCGAAAGGCTAGCTCGGTATGAGTCCAATCATGTCGAAAAAAACAAGCTCATTTGGGATCCACAGAAGAAGGGCGGAGTCGAGTCGGCATCGGTTCGACGTAAGAGTAGGTTTAGTTCGATGAAGTTTATCGCTTCTGCTTCCGGCCGCGGGAAGACGTGAAAACGGTTCAACTGAAGGTTAGCGGGATTGACCAGCCGTTTAGCGACTAGGCCGAGCGGGAAGGGCGTTTGTGAATAAATGATGGTGCTACGCGCGCAGGATTCTGACCGGCGCCGCCGCGGCGTGACATTTGCGAGGGTCCAAAAAACCGAATCCGAGATGGAATACAGAAAAGGAAAATCAACCCATGCCGTTGATCAAGATCGATGCTCTTGAAGGAAGAACCCAATCCGAAGTGACGACTCTCCTCGACGCGGTCCACAGGGCCGTCGTGAAGGCGTTTCATGTCCCAGTGCGAGACCGTTATCAGGTCTACCAAGCCCATCCCAAAGGGTTCTTGGTCATTCAAGACACCGGTCTAAACATCTCTCGGACCGACAAAGCTCTGATCATCACGGTGGTAAGCAAAATGCGCGACGAAATTCTGAAGCGCAGGTTCTACAAGGAACTAACGGAGCAGTTGGCAAGCTCAGTTTCGATCGCTCCGAGCGACGTTGTGGTCGCAATCATCGAGAATTCGGCGGCGGACTGGAGCTTTGGAAACGGCGAACCTCAGTTTTTGACCGGCGAGCTTGGATAAGGATTTAGCCAAACAGAAATTAGGAAAAACGAAAGGGTGAATATTTGCCCTGGACGATTGATGGGTTTGGCTGAAAAACAATGGAGCGTAGACATGGCGTACAGCAGTGTGAATCCGTACAACGGAAAGGTTCTAAGAACGTTCGACGACATGACCGACCCAGACAAGGCTCTGTGGATGGCGATGCCCATATGGGTTGAGGATTCACCGGAACCGTCGGAAATGGACACAACTACGTCTTATGTCTAAATTCTTGGCAAATTTTAACCGCAACGCCGGGCTCCGGGCCAGATTCAGCTTTTGTCGCAATCGAACCTTTGCGCTGTGAAGGAGGCACATGTCTATCCCTCTTCGAAACTTCGGTAAAACAGGCATCCAAATCTCCGCACTCGGCCTGGGCGGCCACCATCTTGGTGGCGCCAAGGACGAGAAGACTGCGATCCATATCGTTCACCGCGCCCTCGACGGTGGTGTCACGTTTTACGGCAATGCGTGGGAATACTATCGCGGCAAAACTGAGTCCTGGCTCGGCTTGGGCCTTAAAGGTCGGCGCGACAAGGTCTTCTTGATGACAAAGGTCTGCACCCACGGTCGCGACGCTTCGCTTGCCACGCAGATGCTCGAACAATCGCTCCGCCGACTGCAGACCGACCACCTGGACCTCTGGCAGATTCACAGCGTTCGTATGGTTGGGCTTCGTGGCCGGCGCAACGCTCTCTGGAATTGCGATTTCACATTTCCATATGTGGGCTTTGCTTCCCGCCTGTGCCGTCATGATTGTGTTGGCTTTGTTTAGCAGCGTCGATCACGTCGCGCCATCGGGTGAGAAGGCGATTAAATTTTCCGCCTCCGCTGCAAGACACGGTGCTGAAGTAGATGTGGGAGCGGTCCGATTTCTGAAGGGAACGATTTTCCCGGGTCCAGATTCACACGAGAATCGCTTCTAGCGAACTCTCTCCACCGCGAATGCGAGTCTGAATCAAATGCGGACAGAGGGAAGAGAGATCGCGAAAGTAACCGAGGATCGTGTAATTTCAGGGACTCGCAATATGCTTGACGTTCGCAGTCCTGTTGGGGGAATGACATTCCCCATGGGCGGCACAGAATTTTTGGTAGGGACAGCCGCGCGTGACACAACGAATCTCCTATTCTTCGAGGTTGCTCTGCTTTCGGATTTCGTTGAGCTGCGATTCCGCGTTCGAGACTCGATCGAGGTTGGCCGCTCAAGCCTCGCGAGCTGCTAAAACTCGAGGCGGAGGCCAAACTGGATCGCTCGGGGATTATTAGCTTGGCTGCTGATCACGCCGAACGACGCGGGATCCTGCATGCTGAGTGTGGGGTCGTTGAACACAACGTGGTTGAAGGCGTTCAAGAAGTCGGCCGAGAAAAGAAAGGCAACCCTTTCCGTCACCAGTGTGCGCTTGGCCAAGGAGAGGTCGAAATTCCAGTAAGGGAAACCGCGCAGAACGCCGCGCGCCGATCGACCGTCTTTGCTGACTTGAATCGGGCGGAAGTCCGCCAAGACCGCCTGGGGGTCTGCAAAAATATTAAGGCTGGAACCGCCAGTAGCGGGATTCCCGTCAATACCTACGCCCCCCGAGCCTGGCACGCCCGAGTGGACGCTGTTACCAAAGTCGGGCTTATTGATCGGAATTGCCCCAGATACAACTAGTCCGAGAGTGTCGCCACCACCCCATGCCTGATTGCTTTCGGCGACCGTCAAGGGGAGGCCGCTCGCGGCTTTGAAAATGCCGGAAGAGTACCACCCGCCGATAGCCTTATTAAGCGGCTGATTACCGGTGCTGAAGCGGGTGCCGCGGCCGAAGGGGAGTTCATAAACCCAGTTGGCTGTGACGACGTGGCGGTGGTCGAAAAAGGATGGGCCGTAGTCGATTGAGTGATCAAAACTGGAAGAAGCCTCGAGGGGATAGTTTTGGACCGCACCAATATCATCAAGGGACTTGGCAAGAGTGTAGTTAAGAGCAAAAGTGAGACCTTTCGAGGTGCGCTTCCGTAAGGTGGCGAAGAACGCATGGTAATTGGAGTATCCGCCATCCGTCCCACTCCATATCCGCTGGACCTGCAGATTCGTGATTGGCTGCGGAAGCAAGAACTGCATGGCTTGCCATAAAGTCCTGAGCAAGCCAGCGGTGAAATCGGAGCCATCCTGCGTCGCCAGCGTAACCGTCCCGCCGGGTCCGATCTGATTTTCGAACCAAGGTTGCGGGGTCACAGCCGAAGGGAGAGTACCGGCGCGGAGCTGGTTTGCCACATTGTCATATGCGGCCGCGAAGGTCTGCCCGGAGGCCTTATCCTTATAGAAGTAGGGAGCAGACGTGATGTCATTAACCTCCCTCATATTGCGCGCAATCGTTCCGACGTAGCCCAGTTCGACGATCATGGTGCTGCTCAGCTGGCGTTGGATAGTGAAATCGATGTGGTGGGCATGGCCAGTTCCGATAACGGGATCTGGCTGGTATGCAAAAGTCTCTCCGTACGGTGTGGCAACCACTAATGGCGAACTGACTGCCGGAGCGGCTGGGACGATACCTGGACCGTCGATGCCGATGCGATATGCATCGGTCGGATTGCTTGAGTTCGCGCAGCTTCCGCCAATGACGGGCCCTCGGCAGTTGAGGGTTTGGGCAAAAGTGGGTCCTAACATTGGCTCGAGGACGCTCCACACCGTGTTCATCCGATCATAGGTGATCGAATAGCCGGCGCGGAAGACGCTGCCACCTTTGCCGCCAAACAGATGTTCCCACAAGGAGTTTTTGAAAGGCGGAGTCCAGGCTGCCGCGATGCGCGGGCCCACATTGCCATAATCCGTATTAAAGACGGCCTTCTGGGACGTTTTGGTCGATGGCAGCCAAGCTAAGGCGGGATTGTAGATGTTACCTTGCAGAGCCGCCTGACGCGCACTATTCAGGTAGTCGGTCGAGGTTAGTGTCTGGCCGGTAGCATCGTCGATCATAAAGGCGGTTCGGCCCAACGAATCCACAGGTGCGAACTGGATCTGATAATTGAGTCCCCCGGTTATAGTTAGCGAGGGCCGAATGCGCCACGCGTCACTGAAGTAGAAGTCGACAGCGTTCTGGTAAGTGTTCGCTTCCAACGGCGAGCCCAATGGAAGGGGATTCAGGTTACGATCGCGCGTGACCAACACATTAGTGTTGTCAATCATCCCCGTGGTTCCGGCGAACAGGCGGTTCCAGCGGGTTGCGTCGCCTGCAGCTAAGCAAAACGTCGTCACGGTGACTGAACAATCTGGCGGCCGATTCTCGGCCGGGATGGTGACCGCGCCAGCAGCATCCAACTCTATGTCCAGGGCGGTGATAGAGCCTATTACCTTGTCATTGCGGTAGTGGTACGTCGTGATACGGCGAAAGTCGCCCCCAAACTGGAATAAGTGGTGCCGTTTGTTCCAGGACAAGTCATCCCTTATTTGATAGCTTTTGGCATTGGCGCCCTGAGTACGGGCGACCAGTGTGTTCATGTCAACTGGCCCATCCAGCAGGCCGCCAGATGCCGACGCACCACCGGCTACCTCCATAGCCCCGGCAATGCCCGGCACCTGAGGGAATGGTAGTACACCTGGAAACCACCACCAGTCGCGCAAATAGCCGAAGCGAAGGTCATTCGTGAGTGTGGGCTTGATTTGACCGGTTAACCCCGCCACAAAGTAATGCGGCTGGGCACTTTCGCCATGTAGAGCAGCGGGTTGACCGAGAGTGTCCCCCTTGAGGAGACCGCCCAAATCCACTTGGGAATTAAGGAGCGACGTCGCTTCCGAATAGCGGACGGAGCCCATGAAATGCCAATTATCGGTGAAATAGTGATCAAGGCGTCCGATTCCATAGTTAGACGAACTCGGGGTGCTCACCGTCGAGCGGAAACCAATTGTGTTCAGGCCGTCACCCACGGTGGAGTCGTTGCCCTTCGGCAGGTGACTCCAAAGAGCGCTGACGACCGGATTAAGCCCCAAACCACGTGGGTCACAGGCGGAAGTGTTCCCTGAGCCGCAGGAGGTCGAGGTGGCCAGAGGGTAATCACGCACTATCCCAGAGGCATCCCTGAAGCGCAGGGTGCCTGCACGCAAGGCGTCGGTCGGAACAATACGGCTAATAGTGGACGACTGCGGAAACCGACGTCCCTCATAGTTCCCAAAGATAAATGTATGGTTCTTCCAAATCGGCCCTCCGACTGCACCTCCAAAACGGTTGTCCTCCAGCTTGGGATTCGGAATGCCCACGCGATTACGGTCCCAGGTGTTAGCATTGAGGTCGTTATTCTGGAGGTACTCGTAAAGAGCGCCGTGAAGAGCATTAGTGCCGCGTTTGGTGATGAAGGTAAATTGTCCACCCTCCCCGCGACCGTAACTGGCGTTGGAATTGGTCGTTCCGACGCCGAACTCTTGGACACTGTCAGAGGTAAGAGGGACGGGGCTGTCTACGACGTTGGCTGAGTCGGGCTTGACACCTCCGCCGATGAGGTTGTCCGTCGCATCGATGCCATCTACGGTAAAAGTCGTCTGGTCGCTGCGCGATCCTGCCACCGTGGCTTGTGAATTGACTTGATTAATTCCCCCCGTACGGTAGGTTGGCGCGACAAGGGGTTGCAAGTCGTAATAAACCATAGCGCTGCGGTTAACGTTCGGCAACCTTACCATCTCCTCGCCCTGGACCACATTGCCGACCGTTGCATCAAAAGTTTGCAATTCAGCTCCCGCGCCAGCTGTCACCTCAACCACTTCTGTCGCAGCACCCACTTTCAAGGTAACGTTAATGTTGTACGATTTGGCAATTTCCACAGAGAGCTGGACCTCAGCTTGAATGAAGCCCTTCATGGTGACAGTGATCGTGTCATTCCCGGGCAGGACGTTTGCAAAGATGTATTGCCCAGTGGAGCTGGTCTCCTGAGTCCGCGCCAAACCGGTGGCTTTGTCAAGCAGTACAACTTTCGCTCCGGGCACAACTGCCTCGCTTGCATCCGAAACAACTCCTGACACAGTTGCTGTCGCGGCGGTCTGGCCTAACGCCGGCGGACCTCCCACGAGGCCTACAAGCGCCACTGCGCTAGCAAAGAGCGAGACTACTCTTAGTTCTGTCATGGTTGTCTCCCTTTTGATATCTGCGTCTGACGATGGCCTTGTCAAGCACAAAATAGGTGCCATACTCTGCTAGTAGATAACGCCTCTCGTGAGCGCATGGGAATCTCTTGTTCGTGGTTCTCTGTCGACATTCGTGTCAAAATTCCGACCCGCTGGAGTTCGCAATTTGCCGCTGTGGGTCGATAGGGGCGGATGTTTGTTGGAATGTGCAGGGCTCGGCCTCGGCAATAGCGGTGCAATTGCAACCGCGTGCGCCGTTTGTTCTGGCGCGGTGGGCGGGAATCGGGTATCTTGCGAATACGCGCTTAAACTGGTGTTCCGACTCGTCGTCGTTGGCCACGGCGCCGCTGCGCTCTCAGTGGTTCGGAACCCGTAACAACACGGGCCATCGCCTCGTGGTGGTGATCGGCGCTGACACCACGTAAAGTGGCTGCCGAATCGAGGTCCCACGATGGATCTCTCGGACTACACTCTCGACACTCTTCATAGTCACGGGGAGTTCGTGCTTTGCAGGGGCCGCCCCCGAACTGGCTCGAACCCACATCCACCCTCTGTTCTCGTGCTGATGTTGAGATCTGAGCAACCCCGACCAGAGAGTGTCCGGATGTTGGAGCACGAGTACTCCTTGCGGGTCGAACTGGATCCAGCATGGGCGGTCCTGCCTGTTGAGCTAACGCAACGCGGGGGGCGAACCGTACTGGTCCTCGAGGATCCTGGGGGCGAGCCGCTCGATCAACTGGTGGGAACGCCGATGGAGCTGGGACAGTTCCTGCGCGTTGCGATCGGTCTCTCTGCCGCAGTGAGGCAGCTGCACGGTCGGGGCCTCATCCACAAGGACCTCAAACCCGCCAATGTCTTGATCGAGCCCAGCACCGGCCAGGTCTGGTTGACGGGCTTTGGGATCGCCTCTCGATTGCCGCGCGAGCGCCAGTCGGCGGAACCTCCCGAGTTCATCGCTGGAACGCTCCCTTACATGGCACCGGAACAAACCGGGAGGATGAATCGTTCGATCGATTCGCGCAGCGATCTCTATGCCCTAGGGGTGACGCTGTACGAAATGCTGACCGCCAATCTGCCCTTCAAGGCGTCTGAACCGATCGAGTGGGTACATTGCCACATAGCCAAACAGCCATTGGCGCCTGCCGAGCGGCGAAAGGATGTTCCGCACTCCGTATCAGGAATAATTATGAAGCTGCTCGCGAAGACTGCCGAGGAACGCTATCAGACCGCGGCCGGCCTGGAGAGCGATCTTCGTCGCTGCCTTGCTGAATGGGACTGCGAGCATCGTATCGGCGAATTCCTGTTCGGTGAACACGACACGCCAGACCGGCTACTGATTCCTGAGAAACTTTACGGACGACAGCGCGAGCTCGAGACTCTGCTCGCCTCGTTCGACCGCGTCGTTAAGAATGGCACCCCGGAGTTGGTGCTGGTCTCCGGATATTCAGGTATTGGCAAGTCCTCCGTCGTCAATGAGCTGCACAAGGTGCTCGTTCTGCCGCGCGGCCTGTTCGCATCAGGCAAGTTCGATCAGTACAAGCGGGACATCCCCTATTCCACGCTCGCGCAAGCCTTTCAGAGCCTCATTCGGGCCCTTCTCGCCAAGAGCGAGGCCGAGTTGAACAGCTGGCGCGAGACGCTTCGTGAGGCGTTAGGTCGGAACGGACTGCTGATCGTGGATCTGGTTCCTGAATTGAAACTCATCATTGGAGAACAGCCACCGGTCCCTGAGCTTGAGCCGCAGGACGCGCAAAGGCGTTTCCAACTGGTGTTCAGGCGGTTTATCGGCGTATTTGCTCGGCCGGACCACCCGCTCGCGCTATTCCTCGACGACCTGCAATGGCTGGACGCGGCGACGCTTGACTTGCTGGAAGATCTCTTGACCCGATCGGATCTGCAGCACCTGATGCTGATCGGCGCTTTTCGAGACAACGAGATCGATGCCATGCATCCGCTGGTGCGCAAGCTTGAGGCCGTCAAGAAGGCCGGCGCGAGGATAGAGGAGATTACGCTTGCGCCGCTCGCCAGCGAACACCTCGCGCAGTTGATTGCCGATGCGCTTCGTTGCGAACCGGAGCGCTCTGCGCCCCTCGCGCAACTGGTGTATGAGAAGTCGGGTGGCAATCCGTTTTTCGCCCTTCAGTTCATGTCGGAGCTAGCCGCAGAGGGCTTGCTCACCTTCGATCATGACGCTGCGCGATGGTCCTGGGATCTCGATCGCATCCACGCCAAGGGTTACACCGACAATGTTGTGGACCTGATGGTCGGGAAGCTGACGCGCCTGCCGGTTGAAACGCTGGCTGCATTGCAGCACCTTGCCTGCCTCGGCGTCGCCGAAATCACGATGCTTTCTATTGTTTACGGGACCTCGGAGGAGGAGATCCACTCGGATCTGTGGGAGGCGGTCCGTTTGGAGTTGATTGTGCGTCTGGAAGGCGCTTACCGGTTTGTCCATGACCGCGTCCAGGAAGCCGCCTATTCATTGATTCCGGCAGACCAGCGTGCCGCAGCCCATCTCCGGATCGGAAGGCTGCTCGCGGCGCACACGCCCCCGGAAAAGCGGGAGGAGGCGATCTTCGAGATCGTCAATCAGCTCAACCGCGGCGCCGCGCTGATCAACGCACGCGACGAGCGTGAGCAGCTGGCCGAGCTCAACCTGATCGCGGGCAAGCGCGCGAAGGCGTCTACCGCTTATGCATCGGCGCTCAGCTATCTCGTCGCCGGTGAGGCGCTGCTGGTGGAAGACTCGGGAGAGCGTCGGCACGAGCTCACCTTTGCGTTGGAGCTGCACCGGGCCGAATGCGAGTTCCTGACCGGTGCGCGGGCGGAGGCGGAGCAGCGCCTGGCGGCGCTCTCAAGCCGTGCCGCAACGACGGTGGAACGAGCCACGGTCGCCTGCCTGCGGGCGGATCTGTACATGACCCTCGATCAGAGCAACCGTGCCGTCGCCGTCGGTCTCGACTATCTCCGGAATCTGGGCATCGATTGGTCGCCGCACCCGACGGAAGAGGAAGCACGGCGCGAATACGAGCGGATCTGGTCGCAGATCGGCGGCCGCACGATCGAGGAGCTCGTCGATCTACCCTTGATGAGTGACCCAGCGTCCCTTGCGACCCTCGATGTGCTAACGAAGCTCGGGCCGGCTGCATTCTTTACGGATTTCAACCTGTTTGCCCTGGTCGTCTGCCGAGCGATCAATCTGAGCCTCGAGCGCGGCTACAGCGACGGTTCGTGCCCTCATTTTGAATGGCTTGGCGCGGTCGCCGGCGCGTGCTTCGGTGACTACCAGGCCGGGTTTCGCTTCGGCCAGCTCGGCTATGATCTGGTCGAAAAACGCGGACTGAAGCGTTTTCAGGCCAGGACCTATAA
>Ga0137415_10001846_pt1 | contig 21120 bp, 9 predicted proteins | sample CZODoug3_1_1_16f_FD_183082 | JGI IMG/M metagenome (GOLD analysis project Ga0137415, IMG submission 183082) | Vadose zone soil fungal communities from Angelo Coast Range Reserve, California, USA - CZODoug3_1_1_16fungal (Hybrid Assembly) | ecosystem: Environmental > Terrestrial > Soil > Vadose...
TGTCAGCGTTCCCCATTTAAGCTCCAGCGAAGTCTCGATGCCGCGTACATGCACGGTGGAAAGATTGACCAGCTTGGGCACGGCGCCGGGCCGAAAGTCGATCAGGTCGCGATAATTGGTGGCAAAGCCTTCCAGTTTCCAGGTTGCGAAATCCCACAGGCGCTGGGTGGCTCCGCCTTCAAAATTCTCGGCATCTTCCGGCTTCAGGGTTGGATCGCCCACGATGGGATTGCCCAGGGCGTAAAAGCTGGGAAGTTTATAAGCTTTGCCCCACGTCAGCTGAAACTGCGTCCCCCAATCGGCCAAGACATAATCGGCGCGCAGCTGCGGGCTGAAGTGATGGGTGCCGCCGGTGTCGTCATAACGCCCGCTGCCCGACAGGCTGAACTGCGGCGTGATCCTATAGCGTGCCTCTGCGAAGCCGGCCCACAAGGTGCGGTTCAAGGCGAAATGGGTGGGCAGTTTCGCCGGACCGAACTGCAGGAAGCCATCGTCCACCCCATGTTCGGCCTGCATGTCCACGCCCAGCGCTGTGTCCAGGCCCGGCAGCGGCGTCAAGTGATTGGTCCAGGTCACTTGATGGCGGGTGAAGCGGGCATTGTCGCCATTGGCGGGAATACCGCTGGGTGTCTGAGCGCTGGGCGCTACGCCGGGCGACAGGGCATTGGAGCCGCGATCGTAAAAACCATAATCCAGCGCCATATTCCACCAGCCGGTGACGCCGCGTGCGGCATGGGCGCCGAACACGCCTTCCTGAATGTCGCGGTGGTCGAGCGTGCGCCGCACCGCCAGACGCGGCCCGCCGCTGGAATCGGGGAACGACGTGGCGATGCTGCCGCTGTAACGGCCGTTGAAGCTGACCGCCGTGCCTGCGATCTGGGGCAGCGCCAGCGCACCGTCGAGCGCGGTGCTCTTCAGGCTGCTGCCGTCCACCGGCATGCCATTGTCGGTATAGGACAGGCCGAGATTGCCCGTGGCGCCGCCGATAGGGCCGCCGACATGGCCCGCCACGCGGGCGTAACCGAAGCTGCCGCCTTCCGCCGTCAGGCTCGCCTCCGGCGTGTCGCCGCCGTGTCTTGTGATGATGTTGATCACCCCGCCCACCGCGTCCGAGCCGTAGATGGCTGAGGCCGGTCCGCGTACGAACTCGATGCGGGTGATGTCGTTCAAGTCCAGGGTGGAGAAATCGTACGAGCCGCCACGGGTATTGGTAGGGTCGTTGGCTTTCACGCCATCCAGCAGCACCAGGGCGAAATTGGGCTTGGCGCCGCGGGTGAACAGCGACACCACGCTGCCCCGTCCGCCCGATTGCTGCAGGAAGACGCCGGGAAGATCGCGCAGCAGATCGACCACACTGCCGGGATTGCGCGCGGCGATCGTCTCCGCATCGATGACCGAAACATTGCTGCCCGCTTCCACGCCCACAAGCCGGGTGGCGGTGACGACAATGTTTTCGGATTGGGCGAAAGCCATGCCGGGCATAGTACAAAGCGCCATGGCGCAGATTCCTGCGCGTCCACCTGACAATTTTTTCATTACGCAACTGGCCGTTGTTTGAGCGGCCGGGAAACTAGCCTTGCGATCCGGCGAAGGCAAACGGCATCATTGGGGCAAGGCGAAGACATAGACCATGTTGCCACCGCTGGCTTGGTCAATGTCGGGACGCAGCGTCGGCGACACCGTGTTGTACCCGCCGCCCGCCGCCACCGCGATATATTGCCGCCCGGCCATGCTGAACGTCACCGGCGCGCCGAACACCTGCGATCCCAGCCGCGTCTGCCACAGCACCTTGCCGTCATTCTGGTCGAAAGCGCGCAGGTAGCGGTCCATGCCGCCGTTGAACAGCAAGCCGCCGGCGGTGGCCAGCACCGGCGAATAGTTGGAGGCCGGGGTTTCCCAGCTCCACAAGGTCTTGCCGGTTTCCACCGAAATGGCGTCCAGCCGCCCGATATTGGTGGAACCATCCGCCACCATTGGCTTGCCGCTGGTATTGTACTGGTCGCTTGGTTTGCTGGGAATGTTGTCGGCGCGCACTTTATAGTCGGTGCAAAGATTCTGCAGCTGCACATACATCACATTGGTTTGCGGACTGTAGGCGGCGAAGGGCCAGTCGCGCCCGCCCGAATGGGTGGGGCACTGGTGATAGACTTTGTTGATATCGCGCATCAGCTGGTCCGGATTCACCGTCACTTGGCCCTTGGCGTCTATGCCGCTGACCAGATTCTGAAAGACGGTGCTCTTGGCCCAGAGGAAGTCGCCCTTGGCCTCGTCGAAGCTCCACATGATGCTGGTCTTGCACGGCACGCCGGTCAGGGTCTTGCGGCCCGCCGATGCGGCGCGGCGGCCCATCGCCATCATGCCCGTTGCACCGGCGTCGGGATGCACCGGCGTGGCGATGGGCATCATCTCGAAGGTGCATTCCTGGTCCCAATTGTCCTGCGGCAGCACCTGATGCTTCCAGATGATCTTGCCGGTGGCCGGATCGACGGCAAAGCGGGTGTCGGTGCCCGCCAGAGTGGCGATGCCGGTCACACCGCGCTGAGCGTCCGCAGCCGGCCCGACACCGCTGGATCCGTAAAAGGCCATGTTCAACTCAGGATCATAGGTGATGGGGCCCCATACGCCGGTCATCCAGCGTTGCTCGAACGGCACGCCGCCCCAGGTCTCGTCGCCCGGCTCGCCTTTCTTGGGGATCACATTGTTGCGCCACAATTCCTTGCCGGTCGCCGCGTCATTGCCGGTGACGAAGCAGCCGAATGGCGCTTCCTGGCAATTGCTGCCGGCGATGACCACGCCGTTCACCACGATGGGCCCGGTGGTGTTGGTGGCATAGAGATCGCCGCCGCGATTGATCTCCCACAATTCTTTGCCGGTCTTGGCATCCAGCGCCACCAGGAAATTGTCCTTGGTCACGGTGTAGAGCTTGTCATCATAGAGGAAGATGCTGCGTTTGCGCTGGCCCCAGAAATTGCCCCGGAAGGCTTGGAGCGGCGGCAGGTTGCGGCGATATTGCCAGAGCAGTTCGCCGCTGGCGGCGTCGATCGCCTGGACCACATCGTTGGGATTGCCCAGGAACATCACGCCGTTATGCACGATGGGGGTGGCCTCGTTGATGCCCGCTTCCATGGTGCGGGCCCAGACCAGCTGCAGGCCTTTGACATTGGTCTTGTCGATCTGTTTCAGGGTGGAATAACCCCAGCCCTGATAGTTGCCGCGCATCATGATCCAGTCGGCGGGATCGGGTTTGGTCAGCACGGCGGCGCGCACCGGCGCATAACTCTGCAGCGGATGGGGAGAAATCGTCGTGCCGTTGAGCGGCGCGGGAGACTGCGCCAGGGCGGTGCCCGCGCATGTCATCAGCAAGGCAAGGGTTAGTTTTCCTCGGCGCATCGTTTCGTCCCCATTTCGCGCGCCCGTTATGATTGGGCGCGTTCTGTTGGGGCAATGATGCCGGGTTTTTCTGCCGCTGGCTATGGGTTCAGCCGCGGTTGCGGATTACCAAGTTGCGGATTTCGGTCATGTCTTCCATGGCAAAACGCACGCCTTCGCGGCCCAGACCGGAATCCTTGACCCCGCCATAGGGCATGTTGTCCACACGATAGGAGGGCACGTCGCCGATCACCACGCCGCCCACTTCCAATTTGTCCCAGGCGCGCAGGGCCTTGAAAATGTCACGGGTGAAGATGCCGGCCTGCAAGCCGAATTTGGAATCATTGACCTGATCCAGCACAGCCTCGAAGTCGCTGAACTTTGACAAGGTGGCGACGGGCCCGAAGGCTTCTTCGCAATTCAGCTTGGTGGACTTGCCGACATTCTCCAGCAAGGTCGCCTGGAGCATGGCGCCCTCGCGCTTGCCGCCGCACAGGATAGTTGCGCCGCTTGCGGCGGCCTCCTTGATCCAACTCTCCAGCCGTTCGGCTTCCTTCACATCGATCATAGGGCCGATGAAGGTGTTCTCGTTGCGGGGATCGCCGCAGACCAGGGCACCGGCGCGGTCCACCAGCTTCTTTTTCAACGTCTCATAGATCGACTCATGGATAAAGATGCGCTGCACCCCGATGCAGGACTGGCCCGACTGGTAGAAAGCGCCGAAGGTGATGCGGTCTACCGCGTCGTCCAGATCAGCATCGGCGTCCACCACCACGGCGGCATTGCCGCCCAGTTCCAGCACCACTTTCTTCTTGCCGGCCTTGGCCTTCAGCGCCCAGCCCACATCGGGTGAGCCGGTAAAGGAGAGCAGCTTCAGCCGCTCATCGGTGGTGAAGAGGTCGCTGCCATGCCGGGTGGCGGGCAGGATGGAGAAGGCGCCCTTGGGCAGCTTGGTCTCGGCCAATACCTCGCCGATGATGATGGCGCCCAGCGGCGTGCGCGAGGCGGGCTTCATCACAAAGGGACAGCCCACTGCCAAAGCCGGCGCAATTTTGTGCGCCGCCAGGTTGAGCGGGAAGTTGAAAGGCGAGACGAAGGAGCAAGGCCCGATCGGCACCCGCTTCCAGATTCCCAGATACCCCTTGGCGCGCGGCGCGATGTCCAGCGGCTGGACTTCGCCCAGAATGCGCACCGATTCTTCTGCCGCGATGCGGAAGGTGTCGATCAGCCGGCTGACTTCGCCGCGGCTATCCTTGATCGGCTTGCCCGCCTCGATACACAGGGCAAAGGCCAGTTCCTCGAACCGCTCCTGGAAGCGCGTGACGCAATGGGCCAGTACGTCCTGGCGCTCATAAGCCGCCATCCGCGCCATCGGTTCGGCTGCTTCGACGCAGGCAGCGATGCCGGCGTCGATCGCCGCCGCGTCGGCCAGCGCCACCCGGGTCGCTACTTTCCCGGTATATTTGTCGATGACCTCCAAATCCTGGTTGGGGGATTTGGCTTCATTCGCCAGATAATAAGGATAGGAGTCCTTCAGTCCTGGCATAGCCTCACACCGCCGCGCTGAGCTTGCGGATTTCCTTGTTCAGGATCCGGTCATTGTCGGAATAGTCGATCGGGCAATCCACCAGATGCACGCCCGGCGTGTCCAGGCAGGACTTCAGCAGTTCGGGCAGCTGTTTGGCGCTGGTGACCTTGTGGCCCTTGGCGCCGTAAGCCTCGGCATATTTGACGAAGTCGGGATTGCCATAGGTCAGGCCCCAATCCTTGAAGCCCATATTGGCCTGCTTCCAGCGGATCATGCCGTAGCTGTTGTCGTTGAGGATCAGCACGGTGATGTTGAGCTTCAGCCGCACCGCGGTTTCCATTTCCTGGCTGTTCATCATGAAGCCGCCATCGCCGCAGATCGCCATCACTTTGCGGTCGGGATAGACCATCGCCGAGGCCATGGCCGAGGGCAGGCCGGCGCCCATGGTGGCCAGCGCATTGTCCAAGAGCACGGTGTTGGGCATATGGGCGCGGTAATTGCGCGCGAACCAGATTTTATAGACGCCATTGTCCAAACATATAATGCCGTTGGACGGCATGACGGTGCGGATTTGCTCCACCAGGTAAGGCGGATAGATCGGGCAACGCTGGTCACCCGACAGGGTGGCGGCATGCTCCACTTCAGCGGCGCGGGCCTTGAGCATCTTGGTGAAGTCCCAGGTCGGCTGCGGCAGCATGTGTTCCTTGATCTGCCAGATGGCATTGGCGATGTCGCCAACCACTTCGATCTGCGGGAAATAGACCGGGTCCACTTCCGCCGAGCGGAAGCTGACATGGATGACCTCGGTGCCGCCGGTGCGCATGAAGAAGGGCGGCTTTTCGATCACGTCATGGCCGACATTGACGATCACATCGGCGGCGGCCACCGCGGCATGCACAAAGTCGCCCGACGACAGAGCGGCGCAGCCCACGAATTTGGGATTGCGCTCGTCGATCACGCCCTTGCCCAGCTGGGTGGTGACAAAGGGAATCCCGGTCTTTTCCACCAATTGGGTCAGCATGCGGCTGGTCATGGCGCGGTTGGCGCCCGCCCCGATCACCAGCAGCGGCGACTTGGCGCGTTCGATCCGGGCCACGGCGGCGCGGATCGACTTTTCGTCGGGGACCGGGCGGCGGATGAAGCTGGCCTTGAGCGGGGTGGCATCGGTCTGTTCGTCGGCGATGTCCTCGGGGAACTCGATATGCACCGCGCCGGGCTTTTCTTCCTGCGCCAGGCGAATGGCTTCGCGCACCCGCGAGGGGATATTGTCGGCCGAGGCCATCTGATGGGTGAACTTGGTGAGCGGGCGCATCATGTCCACGATGTCCAGAATCTGGAAGCGGCCCTGCTTGGAACTTTTGATCGGCTTCTGGCCGGTGATCATCATCATCGGCATGCCGCCCAGCTGGGCATAGGCGCCGGCGGTCACCAGATTGGTGGCGCCTGGTCCCAAAGTGGCCAAGCTAACGCCGGCCTTGCCGGTGTGACGGCCATAGGTCGCGGCCATGAAGCCGGCGCCCTGTTCGTGACGGGTCAGGATCAGCTTGATTTTGGTGGATCGCGACAGGCTGTCGAGGAAATCCAGATTTTCCTCGCCGGGAACACCGAAGACATATTCCACGCCTTCCTCTTCCAGACACGCGATGAACAGATCAGAAGCCTTGGTCATGGAGTCCTCGTTGTACATTGGAAGAGAAAAGCAGGCCGGACGTAGCGCCCGGCCTGACCGAATAATCAGACGACGCCGTAGGCCAGCATGGCGTCGGCCACTTTCTTGAAGCCGGCAATGTTGGCGCCCTTGGTATAGTCAACATACTTGCCTTCGCCGGTCTTGCCATATTCCAGGCAGCTGGCATGGATGTTGGCCATGATGTCCAGCAGCAGCGCCTGCAGTTCGTCTTCCTTCCAGGCGCGGCGGCCGGAATTCTGACTCATCTCCAGGCCTGACACGGCGACGCCGCCGGCATTGGCGGCCTTGCCGGGCGCGTAAAGGATCTTGGCATCCTTGAAGACCTTCACCCCGGCCAGGTCGGTCGGCATGTTGGCGCCTTCCGACACCGCGATGCAGCCGTTCTTCACCAAGGTCGCGGCATCGGCGCCGTTCAGCTCGTTCTGGGTGGCGCAGGGCAGTGCGACATCGCATTTCACGCCCCAGGGCCGCGCCCCGCCGCCGGTGAAGGTGGCGCCCTTGAACTCCTTCACATACTCCGACATGCGGCCGCGGCGCTTGGTCTTGAGCACTTTCACCCAGTCGATCTTTTCCTGGCTGATGCCGTCGGGATCGTGGATGAAGCCTTCGGAATCCGACAAGGTCAGCACCTTGCCGCCCAGCTGCACGATCTTCTCGGCGGCGTGGGTGGCGACATTGCCCGAGCCGGAGATCACCGCCGTCTTGCCTTTCACTTCGTTGCCTTGGTTCTTCAGCATATTCTGCAGGAAGTAGACCGCGCCATAGCCGGTGGCTTCGGTGCGGATCAGGCTGCCGCCATATTCCAGGCCCTTGCCGGTGAGTACGCCGGTGAACTGGTTGGTGATGCGTTTGTATTGGCCGAACATGTAGCCGATCTCGCGCCCGCCCACGCCGATGTCGCCGGCCGGCACGTCGATGTCGGCGCCGACATGGCGGTACAGTTCGGTCATGAAGGATTGGCAGAAGCGCATCACTTCGTGATCGGACTTGCCCTTGGGGTTGAAATTGGCGCCGCCCTTGCCGCCGCCCATGGGCAGGCCGGTCAGGCTGTTCTTGAAGGTCTGCTCGAAGGCCAGGAACTTCAGCACGCTTTCGGTGACGGAGGGATGGAAACGGATGCCGCCCTTGTAGGGGCCGATCGCATTGTTGTTCTGCACCCGCCAGCCGCGCTGCACCCGGATGTTGCCCTTGTCGTCTTCCCAGCAGACACGGAAGGAGATGATCCGGTCGGGCTCGGCGATACGGCGCAGGATCTGGTATTCGTGATAGGCCGTCTTGCCCTGAATGAAGTCGAAAATGTCGGAGGCGACTTCATGCACCGCCTGGACGAATTCGGGCTGGCCGGGATTGCGGCGCTCGACACCATGGACGAAGCGCTCCAGATCGACATGCTCGTTGGCCATTTGTTGTTTCCTCGCTGGTTATATTGGCAGGTTCAATTCGGGAAGGGCCGCGCGTTTGCCGGCGCGTCATGGGCGGATTGGGGTACGGTTGCGGTCGGGCAATGGATCATTGCCGCGGGCATACGACAGAAATATCTGTGTCATCGCATGCACGCCCCGGTCAGGCTTTTCTGGCGAGATGGTGCTCGAGAACCTGTGTGCCAGGGAGCTCCCCAAAACCCCGAAAGAGTAAATCCCGCGGCCCTGGGAGAGTCAACGAAAGGGCCGGAAAAACGGGGATTCCGCTTGGTTTTTTGAGCCCTGCAACGTCAAGGACTTGTGACAGGGCCGGGCACGGTCATAGGGTTGCCACATGCTTTGCGCCGCATTTGCGCTGCAGGAGCAGGGAGGTTTTGTTGGCCGAGCTTTCATCCTCCCCCGCCCTGCGTATCGCCGCCCTTGGCCATCGCGTTATCTCTCCCAAGACGCGTGACGCGGTCGCCCAAGCGGCGGCGCGCATTCTCGCCTCAGTCCGTGAAAACGCGCTGCATCCGGAAGGGCGGGATCTGGTGGTGATATCGCCCCTGGCCCAGGGCGCTGATCAGATCATTGCCGGGGCGGGGCTGGCATTGGGCTACCAGCTGCAGGCCATCCTGCCCGGTCCGCAGGCCGATTATGAAAAGACTTTCGACCTGGGCGAGGCGGAAGAGGAAATCGCCATTTTTCGGGACTTTCTGGATCATGCACGCCATGGCCATGGCGCCGAAGAACTGAATGGCGATTTGCGCGCTGCGGATTCCCGCAACCGCGCCTTCCTGCATTGCGCCGATGTGATGATCCGCAAAAGCGACATGGTGCTGGCTATCCTGTCCGCCGACCGTTGGGGGTCCCACACCGGACAAAGCGCGCGCGACGCCATCGCCCTGGGCCTGCCGCTGCTGGTGATCGACCCCGCCATGCCAGGCCCTCCGTTGCTGTACCGCAAGGACGGTGTAACGGCCGCCAGCGATGCGGCCATCGCCGAGACCGTCCGTGAATTGATCGACCGCCGCTTTCCCGATGATCTGGCCCGCGCCAAGGGCGCCCTGGCGGCCGGCGATTTTCTCACCGCCATCGATCTGCTGCGGCATGCGCCGGACGCGCCGGAGATTCAGCCCCGCATCGAACGCGATTATCTGCTGGTGCTGGCGCTGGCGCGGGCGGGCGCCGCCAAGCTGGGATTGGAGCGTTTCCGCGAACGGCTGGCAGGCGTTTCCCTGGACGCACTTCCCGCCGAGATGGCGTGTGACATAGCGGCGCTGCAAGCGCGCTGCCTGAAAGACCTGGCGCTGGAAACGCCTGCACCTGCGCGCCGCGATGTCTTGATCGAAGCCGCGGACGCCTATGAGGCGGTCCATCGCCGCTTCGGCGGCTACTATCCTTTGATCAACGCCGCGACCTTGTTCCTGTTGGCGGGCCAGCGGGCCACCGCGGAAGGCCTGGCGCGGCAGACTTTGCAGGAAGTGGCGGAAAATCAGGACTATTGGGCGCTGGCGACCAAGGCCGAAGCGTTGCTGGTGCTGGGCCAACAGGCCGGCGCGGTGTTGGAGGCCGCCGGAGCGTTGGGCGTGTCGCCGTCAAGTCTTGCCTCCACCAAGAAACAGTTGCTGGCGGTATGCGCGGCGCGCGGCTTGCCCATCTCGCTGCTGGAAGGCTTGCGCATTCCGTCGGTGGTTTACTATTGCGGACATCAAAGCTTGGCCGAGCAGGATGCGGCGCAATTGCCGCAGGAAATCGCCGCTCAGTTGCGCCAGCTGAATGCCGGTTTCGTCTTCGGCTCGCTGGCCAGCGGCGGCGACATTCTGCTGGCCGAAGCGGCGCTGGCGGCGGGCCTGGAGTTGCACGTCGTGCTGCCTTACCGGGCCGAGGATTTCTTGCGCAGTTCGGTGGCGCCGGGCTGGGAAAGCCGTTTCCGGACTTGCATGGTGCGGGCCCGCACAGTTTCCTTTGTGATCGACAATGATGTGCTGGCGCATGACTGCGTCTATGCCCTGTGCGGCAGTCATGCCATGGGCATGGCGCGCCGCCATGCCGACGCGCTCGCAGCCGGTATCTGCCAGCTTGCCGTGTGGGACGGCTTGCCCGCCAAGGCAGTGGCCACGACCGCAGCGCGCGTGGCGCAATGGGCGGGCTTGGGGCTTGCCAGCATCATCGTTCCGCCGCGGGGCAAGCCCTACCGGCTGGCCGCGGCCCCGCCGCCGCCCGCGGACGGCATCAAGCAGGATGTGGTGGCGCGTTCCTTCCTGTTTGCCGATGTGCGCGGCTTCAGCAAATTGCCCGAGCGGAATATGGAGGTCTTCGTGGCGGCCTATCTGGGGGCGCTGGCCGAAGTGATCAAACGTTTCGCGGGCGATATCGATTATCGCGCCACGGCGGGCGACGGGATTTTTCTGGTCTTCCGCACCCCGGCCCAGGCGGTGGAATGCGCCGTCGCGATGCAGCAGCGGTCCCAGTCCTTCGACCATGCCCGTCACGGAATTGACGTGAATCTGCAACTTCGCATCGCGATCCATCATGGCCCGGCGCATCCCGTGCGCGATCCGATCCTGGATAAAGATTCTTTCGCCGGCCGGGAGATCATCCGCGCCGCGCGCATCGAGCCGGTGACCCCGCCGGGAGAGATCTACGTCACCGAGCAGCTGGCCAGCGCGCTGTTTCTGGCGGGGGTGAAGGCCTGGCGCTGTGACTATGTCGGCATTCAGCCCGCCGCCAAGGGATTCGGCAATTTCCGCATGTATTCGATCAAGCCGCGCGGCGAACCACTTGCTCCAGGCTGATTATTTGTCAGTTCCGTCAGTTGCTTTCATGGCAAGGCTGAAACTGCTAGAAAATCGAGGTCTTTGGCGGAAAATTGCCAAGGTCTGGGCAGGGGATTTTGGTGGCAGGCTTTCGGCTGGGAGAGGGTGTACGTGCCTGCGGCTTGATGCTCCTGCCGGCTCTGTTTTTTGCTGCTTCTGCTCTCACGCCCGCCTTGGCCGCCGATGCATCCGGCACCCATGAAGGTGTCGCCAGCTGTGGCGGTTCAACCTGCCATGGCCGGTTGGCGCCCACCGGCAAAGAGGTGCGTCAGAACGAACTGATCACCTGGCAGGATACGGCGTCCGCGGCGGGTACTCACAGTCAGGCCTGGCAAGTTCTCAATCGCAGCCGCGCACAAAGCATCGCGCAGCGTTTGGGCCTTGGCGCGGCGCAGAACGCCAAAGAGTGTTTGGGCTGTCACGCCGAACCGGCCGCGGCGCGGGCTGCGAAATTCCAGACTTCCGACGGCGTGGGCTGCGAGGCCTGCCATGGCGGCGCGGGCGGCTGGCTGGTGAGCCATTATACCCTGGGCGTCAGCCATGCCGACAATGTCAAAGCCGGGATGACCGCGCTGGAGGATCCGCGCGCCCGCGCCGGCGTTTGCCTGGATTGCCATTTCGGCAGCGCCAGGACCGGCCAGTTCGTCACCCACAAGATGATGGCGGCGGGCCATCCGCGCGTGTCCTTTGAGCTTGATCTCTACAGCGCCCTGCAGCGCCATTATGATTTCGACGCCGATTATGTGAAACGCAAGCCGCTGGCCAGCGGCGTCAAATTCTGGGCGGTGGGTCAGGCGATGGCGGTGGAGCGCGCTTTGACGCTTTATGCTGACGGCGTTCATAGCAATGAAGGCGCCTTCCCGGAATTCTATTTCTTCGATTGCCAGAGCTGTCACCGGCGCATCTCCGACGAGCCCAATGCGGCGCTGACGGCGGAAGCCAATCCCGCGCGGCCGCTGCCGCCGGGCACCCCGCCTTTCAATGATGAAAACATGATCATGCTGTCGGCAGTGGCGCGCGTTGCCGCTCCCGCCGAAGGCGAAAGCTTCGATGCCGCGGCGCACAGCTTCCATGCCGCCATGGCGCAGAACAAGGACGGCACCGGGGCTGCTGCCCAGCTTGCGGGTGCGGCGCGGACCCTGGCCAATACGCTTGCGGCCCATGCCTTTACCCGCGCCGAAACTTTCGCGGCGCTGGAGGCGGTGCTGGACGGGGCCGCGGCGCGCTACACCGATTATGAAGGCGGCGCCCAGGCGGTGATGGCTGCCGATACCTTGCTGAATTCGCTGGTGGCCCAGGGCCAGATCGCGCGCGCGGGCGCGGAAAGCGTGCGGCCCCAGATCAACCGGCTTTATGGCGAAGTGCGTGACACCAACAATTGGCGCCCGGCGGAGTTTCGCGACGCCATGCGGCAGTTGGCGGGCGCGGTAGGGAGACTGAAATGAGTTCGCGTTCGTTCCTGAGCCTGGCATTGAGCGGCTTGTTGGTGCTCGCCGCCTGCGGCAAGAATGACGGCAGCGCCGCGTCCAATACCGGTTCGAACAATTCCACGCCCAGCACGGCCACCGCCACGACCGCTTCGTCCAGCGTCTTCAGTGTGCCCGGTTCGGAGGCGCTGACCGTCGCAGACGTGCAGAAGATCATCTCCCGCGCCGTGGCCGAAGCATCGGCGCAAGGCAAGCCCGCGGTGATCGCGGTGGTGGACCGCGTCGGCAATGTGCTGGCGGTTTACAGTATGGCTGGTGCGCCATCCACCGCGACCGTGCGTGCCGCCGCCATTCCCGCCAACAATACGGACCTGCAAGGCCTGTCGGTGCCCGCGGGCGGCGCCGCCATCGCCAAGGCGATCACCGGTGCTTATCTTTCGTCCGGCGGCAATGCCTTCTCCACCCGCACCGCCAGCGAGATCGTGCAGCAATTCTTCCCGCCCACCGCCGCGATCACCCCGGGGCTGGAAGGCGGGCCGCTGTTCGGCGTGCAATTCAGCCAGCTTCCCTGCTCCGATCTTTCGGCGCGTTACACTGCTGCGGGCGGCGCATCGGCTTTCATCGGTCCCAAGCGCTCGCCGCTAGGCCTGGCCGCCGATCCCGGCGGCTTTCCGCTCTACAAGAACAGCGTGCTGGTGGGCGGCGTCGGCGTGATGGCCGATGGCGATTACGGCCTGGACACCGATGTCTCCAATATCGACAATGACGTGGACGAGAATATCGCGCTGGCCGCCACCACCGATTTCGCGGCGCCCTCCACCATTACCGCCGACAAGATTCTGCTCGACGGCACCTCGCTGCGCTACAGCGACGCCACCGTCTCGACCCTCAAATCCAGCCCGGCCTCGGCGCCTGTCTTCTCCACCGCCGCAAATGTCGGCAGCCTGGCGGCGGTGAACGGCTATTTCGCCGGTACGATCATCGCCGGCCAGGTCTATGGCACGGAAGGCTCCGGCATCCGCAAAGCTTCCAGTGCCGAGTTCAACAATCCCGATGCCTTCATCCTGACGGATGGTTCGGGCGCCAACCGCTATCCTGCGCTTGCGGGCAGCGATGCCGCCGATGTCGGCACCGCGCTCAGCGCTGCCGAAGTCAGCGCTGTGCTGGAGGAAGCCTTCAAGATCATGAGCCGGTCGCGCGCCGCCATCCGCCAGCCGTTGGACAGCCGGGCCCAGGTCTCGGTCTCGGTGGTGGACACGCGCGGCAAGATCCTGGGCGTGGTGCGCGCACCCGATGCGCCGATCTTCGGCATCGATGTGGCGTTGCAGAAGGCGCGTACCGCCGCCTTTTTCTCCGGCGCCAAGGCGGCGTCCGATTTGAGCAGCGATCCCAGCGCCGATGTACGCAGCTTCATTCCGGCGGCGCGCACCTTCCTGAGCAATACCACCGCTTTCACCGGCGCCACGGCCTTTTCCTCGCGCGCCATCGGCAATCTGTCGCGACCTTTCTTCCCGGACGGTCAGTACAACAATCCCAACGGTCCCTTCTCGCGGCCGATCGCCAAATGGAGCCCGTTCTCCACCGGCCTGCAGTCGGCTTTGGTTCTCACCAATCTTGGGCAGCACTTGCAATACGTAACCGGCGCCTCGGCCACCGACACGCCGCAGCGCTGCAGCTTCATTCCGGATGCCGCGCCGGGACTGAACCGGCTGCAGAACGGCATCCAGATATTCTCGGGCGGCGTGCCGATCTATCGCGGCAACACACTGGTGGGCGCGGTGGGCACTTCGGGTGACGGCATCGACCAGGACGACATGGTTTCCTTCCTGGGCCTGTTCAATGGCGGGGCGCGGGTTTCCACCATCGGCGAGGCGCCCATAGGCATCCGCTCCGACCAGATCGTCATCCAGGTCAGCGGCAATTCGGTGCGGCTGCGCTACGTGAACTGTCCCTTCGCGCCCTTCCTCGATACCTCTGACCAGAATGTATGCCAGAACAAATGACAAGACTCCGCGCATTCCTGTTGACCACGGCGCTGCTGACGGCGCCCGCTGCTGCGCAGGACCTGCCCAAGCCTGACGCGTCCGCCAAGAGCGATGCCGCGGCAGCGCCCATAGTGATCGATGCTTCCAAGCCGGCCCCCAAGCCGGTCCAGATGGCGCAAAAGGATTCCGTGCCGGCGACGCAGGAGTCGCCCGAAACTCGCGACATTCCCGGCCGCCTGCGCAATTACGAAAGGCCGGTGCCGCAGAACAACCAGGGCGCGGTGAGCGCGCCGCCGCCGGAAGCCTTCCCCACCGACTGGGTCCCCGTACCGGACCGCTGGCGCATCGTCGATGCGCTGGGCGTGGGCGGGCAATGGTGGGACCCCTACAACCAGAATGTCATCAAGGGCGACCGGCCGATCCTGGGCACCAATGACTGGTTCCTCGACCTGACCGGCATTTCCGACAGTGTCGCCGAACAGCGTTCCTTCCCCACCCCGGTCAGCATCCAGACCACCCAGCGTCCCGGCAGCTTGGATGTGTTCGGCCAGGCCGATAGCGGGCTCTACACCCAGACCTTCATCGCCGGTGCCGACATCTACAAGGGCTCCACCGCTTACAAGCCGCCGGAAATCGAATTCCGTTTCGCGGTGGCGATGAACGTCAACTATGCTCAGGTGTCGGAACGGCGGGTGCTGTCGGTCGATCCCGCCCAACCCACGCACCGCTTGGACGGACTGGTGGGGCTGCAGGAAGCGTTCGTGGATTATCACATCCGCAATGTCGATGACCGCTACGACTTCGACTCCATCCGGGTCGGCATCCAGCCCTTCAGCTCGGACTTTCGCGGTTTCCTGTTCCAGGACAACCAGCTGGGCGTGCGCCTGTTCGGCGACCGTGACAACAACCGTTATCAGTACAATCTGGGCTTCTTCGCGCGGCTGGAAAAGGACACCAATTCCGGCCTCAACGACATCACCCAGATGGTGCGCAAGGATTATGTGGCAGTGGCCAATGTCTATGCCCAGGACCTGCCGATCCCCGGCTTCACTTCCGAACTGACCGCCGTCTACAATATGAACCGCGAGGCCGATGACATTCACATCGACTTTAACGGCTTTCCCTCACGCCCGGCGCTGCTCGGCGATGACCGCCCCCGCGATTATGACGTGGTCTATCTGGGCTATAGCGGCGACGGTCATTGGGGCGACGTCAACCTGACCGTGACCGGCTATGGCGCGCTGGGACAGGACCGCAATAACTTCTTCACCGGCATGCCCGCCGACATCGCCAGCTATTTCTTCGTCGCCGAGCCTTCGATGGATTTCGACTGGGTGCGGGTGCGGCTGTCGGCGCTCTATGCCTCGGGCGACGACAATCCCTATGACAACAAGGAAGGCGGGTTCGACGCCATCTTCGAGAATCCGCAATTCGCTGGCTCCGACACCAGCTACTGGATACGCCAGTCGATACCCTTTGCCGGCGGCGGCCGCGCCGTCTCCCTCAACGGCCGCAACGGCATTCTCAATGACCTGCGCTCCTCCAAGGAAGAGGGCCAGTCCAATTTCAACAATCCTGGCACCGTTCTGCTGGGCGCGGGCGGCGACTTCGACGTGCTGCCCGAACTGCGCGTCTCCGCCAATGTCAATCATTTCTGGTTCGCCGACACCACCATAGTGCAGGCGTTGCGCCAGGAAGGCTCCATCCCCAACGATCTGGGCTGGGACACGTCGCTGGCGCTGACCTATCGCCCCTGGCTGACGCAGAATATCGTGTTCCGGGCTTCCGGCGCGGTGCTGTCGCCGGGGGCAGGCTTTGGCGACCTGTTCACCAATTCCAGCCATGACGGCCAATATTATTCGGTTCTGCTCAACGCGATCGCGACATTCTAGGGCACGCGATGACAGCAGGCTGGCACAAAAAATCGCTTCTGCTGGTGGCCCTGGTCCTGCTGGCGGGCGCTGCTGCGACCCGGCTGCTGGCGGGCGATGAAGATGTCGCTGTCGAGCGCACTTATGTGAAGACGCCTGATGCGCCGCGCGGCCAGACCCAGGCTGAAGCCGATGCCAAAAGCGCGGGCTGCGTTTCCTGCCACACCGCTTCGGATGCCCCGTCGATGCATGACAATCAGGCGGTGCTGCTGGGCTGCGCCGACTGCCATGGCGGCGACGCGGCGGTGACGGCACCGTCGGGCCTGCCCAAGGCCGATCCGCAATATGCCAGCCTGCGCGACCGCGCCCATGTCCTGCCGCGTTATCCGGAGAACTGGCACTATCCCAGTTCCGCGAACCCTAAGGAAAGCTACACCTTGCTCAACCGCGAGGCGCCGGAATATGTGCGCTTCGTCAATCCATCGGACTACCGGGTGGTGCGGGAATCCTGCGGCGCCTGCCATATGGACGAGATCACCGCGGCGGAACGTTCGCTGATGGCCACGGGCGCCATGTTCTACGAAGGCGCCTCCTACAATAACGGCATCGTGCCGATGAAAGGCGGCGTCGACAATGTCTATGGCCTTAAGGGCGTGGGCATCGGCGAGGCCTATACCCGCGATGGTCAGCCCGCCAAGGTGGTGTCGCCGGGCTCGCCGCCCGGCACCGTCACGCCGGAGCAGGAGAAGCGCGGCGCGCTGGCGGCGCTGATCCCGCTGCCGACCTGGCAGGTGATGCCGCCCGGCGACATCTTCCGCGTCTTCGAGCGCGGCGGCCGCAACATCGGCACGGAATTTCCCGAAATCGGCCTGCCCGATTCCACCGGCTCGATCCAGCGGCTGGAAGAGCCGGGCCGTCCCGACATCAAGCAGTCCAATCGCGGCACGGGCACCGGGCTGCGTGTCGCCATTCCCGTGCTCAACATCCACAAGACCCGGCTCAACGATCCCTTCATGTGGTTCATGGGCACCAACGACCAGCCGGGTGACTATCGCCAGTCGGGCTGCGCCGGTTGTCACGTCATCTATGCCAACAGCCGCGAGCCCCGCGAAAGCTCGGTCTATGCCCCTGATGGCCGCGACGGCAAAAGCCAGACCGTGGATCCCACCATCAACAAGGATGAGTCCGGCCATCCCATCAAGCACCAGTTCACCCGCGCCATCCCGACGGCGCAATGCATGAACTGCCACATGCATCAGCCCAACATGTTCCTGAACACCTATCTGGGTTACACCATGTGGGACTATGAGGCCGACGCGCCTTCGATGTGGCCGAAGGAGCAGAAGTATCCGACCTCCGAAGAGATGCGCAAAGTCCTGGATCGCAATCCCGAAGGTGCCGCGCCGCGCGGCAAATGGGCGGATGTGGATTTCCTGCGCAATGTCTATGACCTGAACCCCAAGCTGAAAGACACCCAGTTCGCCGACTATCACGGCCATGGCTGGAATTTCCGCGCCATCTTCAAGCGCGACCGCGATGGCAATCTGCTGGACAAGGACGGCAAGATCGTCAGCAACGACGATCCGGAGAAATGGCGCAAGAAGGGCGTGGGCAAGTTCGCCCCCGTGGGCGTCAATCCCGGCAAGGCGGTGCATATGATGGACATTCATGCTGAAAAGGGCATGCAATGTTCCGACTGCCATTTCGCCCAGGACAGTCATGGTTCGGGCTTGATCATGGGCGAAGTCGCCAATGCGGTGGAGATCGGCTGCAAGGATTGTCACGGCACGGTGGGCGCCTTGCCCACCCTCAAGACCTCGGGCCCCGCCGCGCCGCCGGGCGGCACCGATCTGGCGCAGTTGCGCAACCAGGATGGCAGCCGGCGCTTTGAATGGTCGGAGGAGGGCGGCCGCCCTGTGCTGTATCAGACCTCGTCGCTGGACCCGTCCCTGAAATGGAAAGTGTCGCTGGTCAAGGACACGGTGGACCCCACCAGTCCCAACTATAATGAGAAGGCCGCCCGCGCCAAGCTGATGTCGCGCACCACCGACAGCGGCAAGCAGTTGCAATGGGGTCCGGGTGTGGATGCGAAAAATCTCGCGCACAAGGACAGCGAGATGGCCTGCTTTACCTGTCATACTTCCTGGACCACCTCCTGCGGCGGCTGCCATCTGCCGATCGAAGCCAATTGGAAAACCGACAGCCACAAATATGAAGGCCAGACCACGCGCAACTACGCGACCTACAATCCCCAGGTGGCGCGCGACGACATGTTCCAGCTGGGCATCCATTCCACCATCAAGGGCAATGAGATCGCCCCGGTGCGGTCAAGCTCGGCCCTGGTGCTCAGTTCGACCAACCTCAACCGCGACCGCATCTATATTCAGCAACCGCCCATTTCGGCCTCGGGTTTTTCCAGCCAGGCCTTTGCGCCGCACTTCCCCCACACGGTACGCACCACCGAGACCAAGACCTGCAGCGACTGCCATATCTCGGCGGCCAACGACAACAACGCGATCATGGCCCAGCTGCTGCTGCTGGGCACCAATTTCGTGAATTTTGTCGGCCTGAATGCCTGGACGGGGCTGGAAGGCGGCATCGAGGCGGTGCGCGTCACCGAATGGAACGAGCCCCAGGCGGTGTTCGGTTCTTATCTGCAGAAATACGCCTATCCCGACTATTACAAGGCGCATGTCGAGCGCAACAAGCGCGAGTTGGTCGACTGGCGGCGCGGCGATCTCTTCGGCAAGGGCGACACCAATGTCGAAGACATCTTCAATGTGAAGCATACAACGCCCGATGCGGTGCGCTGCCTGCAGCTGCGCGGCGAATATCTCTATACCGCCCAGGGTGGGGGCGGCTTCCAGGTGCTGGATGCGGCCAGCGTGGCCAACAAAGATATTTCGCAGAAGGTGATCACTGCGCCCTTCTCGCCGCTGGGCCAGAGCATCCGCCTGGCTTCAAAAAACGCCACCTGCATGGCGCTGCCCACCGGCCAGTCCATCGCCCCGGAACGCAACACGCCGGAGATGCGCAAATACAATCAGGAACAGGCCTTCCACCCGATCTACAACTACGCCTTCATCACCGACGCGGAAGAAGGGTTGATCCTGGTGGACGTCAACACCTTCAACGACCGCGATCCGCGCAACAACAATATCAAGCGCGCCCTGACCTGGAATCCCGATGGGGTGCTGGACGGTGCGCGCCACATCACACTCGGCGGCTATTACGCCTATATCGCTACTCCGCGCGGGCTGGTGGTGGTGGACCTCAATGATCCGCTGAAGCCCAAAGTGGCGGCGCAGGTGGCGCTGCCCGACATGCGCGCCTCGGCACTGCAGTTCCGCTATCTCTTCGTCACCGATGCGCGCGGGTTGGACGTGCTGGACGTGACCAAGATGGACCAGCCCAAGCTGATCGACGGCGCCCGGTTCCTGCTGGATGACGCCCGGCGCGTCTATGTCGCGCGCACCTATGCCTATGTCGCCGCCGGCAAGGACGGGCTGGTGATTTTGGACGTCAAGAATCCGGAAAAACCCAAGCCCTATTGGAGCAAGCCGTTCGACAATGCCGATACCCAGGACGTGATCGTGGGCTCGACCAATGCCTCGCTGTTCGCCTATGTCGCCGACGGCAAGAACGGGCTGAAGGTGCTGCAACTGACCAGTCCGGAAAGCCAGCCCAATTTCTACGGCTTCTCGCCGCCACCCAAGCCCGAACTGATCGCCTGGGCGCACACGCCAACCCCGGCGCTTGCCCTGTCAAAAGGCCTGGACCGTGACCGCGCGGTGGACGAGACCGGCAACCAGGTCGCCGTCTTCGGGCGGCTGGGCTCGCGTCCCTTCCACCGCGACGAGATGGAGAAATTCTTTGTCGACTGGAAGGGCCAGCAATATCGCGTCAGCGACGAAGCGGTGAAGGCCGACTTTGTGAGTCTGCCGGGCGAGGCCAAGCCGGTGCAGGCCGATCAGGGCGGAAAATTGGCGCCGCCGAAGCGCGACGTCACAAGCCGCCGCGGCAAGAAGCTCGCCCGCAACTAGCGTCGTTTGGAATCGTAACCTGAGTGTCATGGCCCGCCACCCCGGTCCGCGCGAAGCGCGGCCGGAGTATAAACTCCGTGCGGGCCACCCAGGTGGGGCAGTTCCGGTATCGAAGAATTGGCTGCGGCCCATCTTTCGACATGCGCGATTGGCATCACCTGGGCGGCCCGGAGTCCCGGGCCGTGACAATTGGGGCGTGAAGCCAACCCAAAACGGCTCTAGTCTTTGATGAAGGGCACATCATAGGTCACCGCGGCGGGGAATTTTCCGGCGGGGCAGGAATGCATCGCCAAGGCGCCGTTGTTCCACACCAGCAAAGTGTAGCCGGGCGCCCGTTCGGTCAGCAGTTCGCGGCCATCCGGCACGCGCAAATCTATGGGCCGCAAATCCAACGCCAGTTGGATGGAGGTGGCGGACGACACCGACACCACTTGGTTCGCGAACAGGCCATTATAGGCGCGGTGCATATGGCCGCAGATCAGGGCCTTGATCTGCTTGCGGTCCTTGATGACATCGGCCAGCCGCGACAGCCAGGGCGCGTCCGGCGGTTCGTCCATCCACACAATGCCGCTGGCGATGGGCGGATGATGCAGGGCCACGACGGTGGGGGTGCCCGGCGCTTCGTCCAAGGCCCGCGCCAGCCAGGCGGCGCGCTTTTCGCAAAAGCCGCCATGCTCCTTGCCCTCCAGCGTGTCGCACATCACGATCCGCAGGTCTTCGATCATGAAGGCATATTGGACGAAGCCGTTTTCATCCACCGGTGTGCCGGGAAAGGCCTGGCAGAAAGCGGGGCGCGCATCATGGTTGCCCACCCCGACATGGATCGGAATATCTGAACCGGCCAGGATTTCCTTCAGCGCGGCATATTCATCGGGCTGGCCCGTATCCACCAGGTCGCCGGTGATCAGGATGGCGGCGGGCGGCGGCTTCAATTCATGGATGTCGTTCAAGGCTATGCGCAGCCGGGCCGCGTTGCGTGCCTGATCCT
>Ga0137415_10001848_pt1 | contig 21107 bp, 21 predicted proteins | sample CZODoug3_1_1_16f_FD_183082 | JGI IMG/M metagenome (GOLD analysis project Ga0137415, IMG submission 183082) | Vadose zone soil fungal communities from Angelo Coast Range Reserve, California, USA - CZODoug3_1_1_16fungal (Hybrid Assembly) | ecosystem: Environmental > Terrestrial > Soil > Vadose...
CGTTTGACGGCGTTTGCCTTTTGTTCGTCGGAAAGATGAAGATTCTCGCGGACGGGCCAGAATTCGCGGCCGAGTTTTTTGTACATGGCGCGAACTTGCTCACCAATGCTGGCACCGCGGGCGGCAATCATTTCCGCCACCAGGAGGCAGGCGAGAATGCCGTCTTTTTCCGGGATATGGCCGCGAATCGTGAGCCCGGCGCTTTCTTCGCCGCCCAAAGCGATTTTGTCTTCGCGGATGAGCTGGCCGATGTACTTGAAGCCCACGGGCGTCTGGTGGACGGTTCGGCCGTGCGATTTGGCGACTGCGTCGATCATTTGCGTGGTCGCGACGCTGCGCGCCGCGGGCATTTTCCAATTGCGCGTTTCAACGAGATAGTCGTAGACGAGCGCGAGAATCAGGTTGGGCTGGATCCACGTGCCGTCGCGATCGACGATGCCGAAGCGGTCGGCGTCGCCATCGGTGGCCAAGCCGGCGGTCGCCTTGGAATCGACGACGGTCTTGCGCAGCGGAGCGAGATTTTCTTCGGAGACGTCGGGACCGGTGCCGTCGAAGAGGCAATCGCGATCGGTGCGCATAGCTTGCACGGTGACGCCGTGATCGGTGAGTGCGCGGTCGAGATAGCCGGCGCCACAGCCGTGCAACGCGTCCACGACCAGCGACGGCTTGGCTTTGCGCAGTGTATCGAAGCGGACGAGTTCTTCGAGACGCTTCAAATAGTTTTCGCGCAAATTGACTTTTTCGACTCGCGTGGAGTTTGATGCGCCGTGGGGGAGGGGTGGAACGCCACCGTTCACGTCGAGGCGCGCGGCGCGCGCTTCGATATCCCTGGTGACTTCGGGCAGAGCGGGGCCTGCGTCGGCGGAGGAAAATTTCAAACCGTGATATTGCGCGGGATTGTGGCTAGCAGTGAAGTTGATAGCGCCATCGAGTTTACGGCGCATGATTTCGAAGGCCACCGCGGGCGTGGGCGTGAATGTCTCGCAGAGCAGCGTTCGAATGCCGTGGTGCTGCAGAATGTCCACGGCGAGCTGGGAGAATTCCTCGGAGTAGAAGCGCGTGTCGTAGCCCACCAGAATCGTGGGCTCTTTCGTCTTTGCTTTCGCGTGCTCCGCGATGGCGGTGACCGCCAGGCGCACATTGGCAAAGGTGAAATCGTCGGCGATCAGGCCACGCCATCCCGAGGTGCCAAACTTGATGGGGGAGGTCGTCATGAGGCGGTATTCTAGACCGAGAAGAGTTGAAAGTTGAAAGTTAAAAGTTAAAAGTTGGAAGGCAAGAGTTGTTTTCAGAACTTGCCGGTCTGGGGGAAGCCTTGGTTTGGAGTCAGGCTCGCAGCTTGGCGGAGGGAACGTGTTGAACAAGGGTGGACGAAGTCGAGTCGTGTTGGTGATGTGCAGAACATTGACGGAGGGCCGGCGGATCGCACGTCACGTGGTTGAGAAGAGGCTTGCGGCGTGCGTGAATATTGTTTTGAGCCCGGCCGAGTCGTTTTACACCTGGAAAAGCAGACTCGAAAAAGCGCGGGAGTATCTGCTGGTGATGAAGACAGCGGCGAAGTGCCTCCCTGAATTAGAAAACGAAGTGAAACGTCTCCACAGTTATGATGTGCCGGAGTTTGTCGCCCTGCCGATTAGCGAAGGCTCAGCGGAATATCTTTTGTGGTTGGGCGATAGCGTTACTAAGCCGCGTAAAAAACGCAAATAGCGTCAGCTATTCGTAGCGCAAAGCAACCAGCGGGTCCACGCGTGTTGCACGGCGCGCAGGTACGTAGCACGCCAGCAAAGTGACGGCTCCAAGAAGAACAATGACGCCTGCAAACGAGATCGGGTCGCTGGCGCTAACGCCATAGAGGAGATGTTCCAAAGTTTGCGAGAGCGCCAAGGCTGCGACCAAACCAAGCACGGCGCCGATCAGGAAAAGTCTTAAACCCTGCGATAACACCATCCGCAATACATCGCGCCGATGGGCGCCCAAAGCAACGCGAATACCAATCTCTTGGGTGCGCTGGGTCACCGCAAACGAGAGCACGGCATAAATGCCCAATGTTGCCAGGACCAAAGCGAGCCCCGCAAAGCCGCCAAGCAGCGAAGCTTGGATTTTTCGCGGCGCCAAGTTCTCATCCACCAAATCCTCTAGCGGTCGCGCTCCCACAACAAGCTGCTCCTTATCAACGGCCCAAATTTCTTGCCGGACAATCTCGGCCAGACGCATTGGATCACCCTCGGTTTGCACTGTTAACCAATCCGGAGAAAAGAATTCCTGCTGCTGATAAGGAAGGTACATCTCGGGCCTCGCGGGCAGCTCGAGCCCAGCCTGATGAACGTCGCCAACAATTCCGGCGATCGTAATCCACGGTGAATTCTCTTGATAAGCGCCCAGCTTGAATCGCCTGCCAACAGGGTTTTCGCCGGGCCAGAAGTTCCGCGCCATGGTTTGATTTATGAGGGCAACCAGGGGAGTTGCTGTGCCGTCTCGTCCGTCAAACGACCGGCCCTCGATGAGCTTCATCCCAACGGCGCGCATGTAATCTGAGCTGACGATGCGAGCGTTGGGAATGAGCAATTGTCCGCGTGCGGGCTCGGGATGTCCCTGGACCGTGATTCCTGTCGCTCCACCTGGATTCGTCAAGGGCACCCATGTGGTGTACCCGGCAGCGACAACGCCGGGAAGGCTACCCACCCGCGACAAGACTCCCGTGTAAAAAGAAGTACGCCGCGCGAAATCGCTGTACTTCGGACGCGGCAGTGGCGTCCGCATCACCATGACATGATCGGGACGGAAACCGGGATCCAGGTGCACTAAATTCTGCAAGCTTCGGATCATCAGTGTCGCGCCCGTGAGGAGGACGATTGCCAAGGCCACCTCGGAAACCACCAGCGTGTCGCGCAGGTGCCGGCCTCCTGATCCAACGCCGCTTTGGCCGCCTCCCTGCTTCAACGATCCGACCAGGTTTAGCTGCGAGATTCGCAACGCAGGAATAATGCCGAAGAGAACTCCTGTGGTTACCGACACTGCAAACGTGAAGAGCAGGACACGTTGATCCACTCCTGTCCCGCTCAACGGTGCAATACCTTGCGGAATCAAACGGGACAAAAACTGTGTTCCCTCTAAGGACAGCAGCAGTCCTGCCGCTCCGCCAATCAGCGCCAATAGCATGCTTTCAGTCAACAATTGCGCCACGATACGGCCGCGGCTTGCGCCGAGCGCCAGCCGCATGGCCAGTTCGCGCCTTCGCCCCGTGGCCCGCGCGAGCAGCAGGTTCGCGACGTTGGCGCACGCAATCAGCAGCACAAAACATACCGCGCCCAACAAAACCAGAATTGCGGGGCGAAGGTCCCCAGCGAGTTCTTCTCGCAAGGGCACCGCAAAGGCCCCGACCTTCGCGTTCGTGTCCGGATGTTCTTCCGCGAGTTTCTGCGCGATGGCCGCGAGATTCACGTTCGCCGTCGGAAGCGAAATGTCTGGCTTCAAGCGCGCTACCACTTCTAAAAAGTGACTGCCGTGGTTGGCCAGGTCCTCTTTCGTGAACCGCGCTGGGATCCACAACTGTGCTTCGCGGTCAGGGAATTGAAATCCGCGTGGCATCACGCCAACCACGTTGTACTTCCCGTTGTTCAGCCAAACTTCTCTGCCGATGATCCCCGGATCTCCCGCGAATCTGTGCAGCCAAAGATTATGACTGAGGATCGCAACGCCGGCTGCTCCAGGAACATCGTCTTCCGCCCGAAAATCACGGCCGAGGGCGGGAGACGCGCCAAGCACGGAGAAGAGATTCGTGGTCACCCTTCGGCCCATGATCTCCTCGGGGCGGCCTTCGCCGGTGAGAGTGAAGGACGCGCCAAAAGATGCGGCCGCCACGTCCTCGAACACTTGGTTCCGCGATTTCCAGTCCGCGAAATTCCCCGGCGCCGGTGTGTCGTGGGGGAACCCGTAGGACGTGGCGTCTTCCCAGATCATCACGAGACGGTTCGCGGCACGATACGGGAGCGGGCGCAGAAGCACGGCATCGGCAATGCTGAAAATCGCCGTATTCGCAGCGATTCCCGTGGCGAGGATCATTACGGTAAAAAAAACAAATCCAGGATTTTTACCGAGCATGCGAATGGCATGCCGCGCATCTTGGAACAGCGTTTCGACGAGGTTTACGCGCCGTTCATCACGGCACTGCTCTTTGAACTGTTCGACACCTCCGAAGGCGCGCGTCGCGGCGTGCCGCGCTTCTTCGGGCGTCATTCCAACCGAAATGTTTTCGAGGATCTGATTTTCGAGATGGAAGCGCAATTCCTGCTCGAGCTCTCGTTCGACGGCGTTCCGGCGGAACAGACTTCGGATGCGTTGAGTGATTGTTCGCGTCCACTTCATCGCATATTCCTCCTATTGTTCAGGCCCTAAGAAGTGAGGCGGCCGCGATCACACGTCATTCGTAGCGCAGAGAAACCATCGGGTCTACGCCGATGGCGCGGCGCGCGGGGAAATAGCCCGCACCGAGCGCCACGAGCAGCAGGAGTGCTGTGAATCCTGCCAGAATGGTGAAATCCAAGCTCACGACGCCGAAAACCAGGCTGGCCATCGCGCGGCTGACGGACACGCCACAGGGTACAGCGATCAAGAGCCCGATGCCCGTGAGCTTCAAGGCTTGCCCGAGAATCAATTTCATCAAGTCGCGCGGGTTGGCGCCCAGGGCCAGGCGGATGCCGATTTCGTGCGTGCGTTGCGCGACGCTTTCCGAGATCACGCCGTAAACTCCAATCGAAGAGAGCGCCAGGGCCACCAGTCCGAAGATTCCCATCAGAATGCCCATGATGCGGACGATGGCGATGGAGTCCGCAATTTCTTCATCAAGCGTGTTGACACCTCGCAAAGCGATTGCGGGATCGGCCTGGCGCACCACGTCCCGCACGGCGGAGACGTAGTTAGACGGATTTGTAGCTGTGCGCAGAAGCAAAGTCATCGAACGCTGAGGCGCCTGCGCGAACGGTTTGTAAATTACGGGGCGCGTGGCGGGATTCCACCAGTTCTGGCGAACGTCGCCGACCACACCCACGATGGTGACCCATGGCTCGGTCGAGTTCTGCGCGCCAAGCCTGATGCGGTGTCCGAGTGCGTCGTCTTTGGGCCAGAAGCGCGAAGACATGCCTCGGCTGATAACCACAACACGCGCAGCCTCGAGGTTGTCGGCGTCCGAGAGTGCGCGGCCGGAGATCAATGAAATTTTCAAAGTGTCAATAAAATCAGGGCTGGCGATTTGCAAATCCGCGGAAGGCGTCTCACTCGTCTTGAGCGCGGCCAGGCCTTCGATGGAGAAAAAGGTCGCTTCGTTTTCCACGTTGCTGGCCGGAGGATTGGTGATGAGTGACGCGTGCTGCACACCGGGCACCGATGCCGCGCCGCCAAGAAGCTTCTGATAGAAGTTCGCGATCTTCACGTTGTCGGCATAAGTTTTTTGCGGGAGGGAAATCTCGATTTTCAAGACACTGGCTGGTTCAAAACCCTGATAGATATTCGCGAGGCGGATAAATCCCTGGATCGTCAGGCCCGCGCAGACCAGCAGTATCAGCGCAAACATCACCTGCACGACCACTAGCGTGCTGCGCACACGGCGCTTCGCGCGAGTCACGGTGCAAGTGCCTGCTTCCTTCAGAGTCTTACTAGGTTCAATGCGACTCGTGTGGAGCAGCGTGGCGAGGCCGAGGATGAGGCCCACGCCGAATGCAGCCATGACGGCAAAGGCCAACACGTTGCCGTCAACGCGAATGCCATCCCAGCCGGGCACCCACTTGGTCCACCCCACTGGAATGCTGGTGCGTAGCGCCCGCACGCTGGCGAACGACGCCGCGATAGCGATTGCTCCCGCAGCGGACGAAAACAAGAACGTTTCCGAAAGGAAGAGTTGCCCCAGGCGCCCGAGCCCCGCGCCGAGGGCCGCGCGCAGAGCAATTTCCCTCTGCCGGCCGATCATGCGCGCGAAAACAAGATTCGCCAGGTTCGCGCAAGCGAGGAGCAGAACGAATCCTGCCGCCGCTTGGAGCAGAAGAAAAAGCGGGAGCGTGAACGTGTAGAGTTCCTTCCGCAACTGGAGCAAGGTCGTCGAGCGGCCCGCATTCGTCTTTGGATATTCTTGTTCGAGTCGGCGAGAAAAATTGGCCAACGCGACGCGTGCCTGAGAGACGGAGACTCCCGGTTTGAGCCGCGCAAGTGCGTTGAGCGAGAGTTGCGCGCGATCGGCCTTCTCGGCCGGAGTGAGCGCCAAGGGAACCCACAATTCCACGGGCACTGGATAATCGAAGTCTTTGGGCATGATTCCAACGATGGTGTAAACGCGGCTGTTCAAGGAAATCGTCTTGCCCAATAACTGCGGATCGCCGCCGAAACGACGCTGCCAGATTCCGTAGCTCAAGATGGTGACCTGGTCGGCGCCGGGTTGTTCTTCCGCAGCGCTAAACAGCCTGCCCGCCGCCGGAGTGATGGCGAGGACGTCAAAGAAATTCGCGGAGACTCTGCAACCCAGGACCGGCTGGACGTCTCCTTCCACACCCATTCCGAAGGATTGGTAGTTATAAGTCGTCAGCCCCTCGAATACACCGTTTGTCGCGCGAAGATCCTCCGCGTCTGCCCGCGCGATGTATCTTGCGTCGTAGCCTTCGTCAATACCGCGGTCCTCCCAAACGCGAACCAGCGAATCAAGATTGCGGAAATTGTAGGGGTGCAGAAGAAGAGCATTCACCATACTGAAGATGGCCGTATTGGCGCCGATACCCAAGGCCAGAGTCAATACGCACACAATGGTGAAGCCCGGGCTTCTCCGAAGCGATCGCAAACCGTATCGCAGATCGGCGAGCAGGGATTCCATGCGGTTGACGCCGCGAGCTTCACGGCACTCTTCCTTGAATCGCTCTACTCCGCCAAATTCGAGTAGCGCTGCGCGGCGAGCTTCCTCGGCAGACATACCTCTAGATACGTGCTGCGCGATCTCGTGCTCCAGATGAAAATGCAATTCCTGATCGGTTTCTCGCTCAACAGAGTCTTTGCGGAAGAGATTGCGGAGACGATGAAGAACACTTTGCAGCCAGCGCATGATCAACCTCCGGATTTCACGCCGTCTTCAAGACCAACCCGATCGCCGCGGAGAGCCGCTCCCAGTTTGCTTGTTCGCTCTGCAGGTATTTTTTCCCGGACTTTGTCAGCGAATAAAATTTCGCGCGCCGGTTATTCTCGGACTCGCCCCATTCGGCCTCAATCCAGCCCTGCTGTTCCAAACGGTGCAGGGCAGGGTAGAGCGCACCTTGGTTCACCTGCAGCACGTCATTGGAAACCTGGCGGATGCGTTGCGCAATGGCCCAGCCGTGCATAGGACCAAGAGCGATGCTCTTCAGGATTAGTAGATCCAGGGTGCCTTGGACCAGATCGGTGGGCTTGCTCATAACGCTCCTATCAGTTACTGAGGGGAGAGTGTAACGCCGCTCCTGTCAATAAGCAAGGGGAGAGGTTGCAGGACCCAAGAGCTTGGCGTTCAACTACTCGTCGAGCAGGTCGGAGTCGTATTTTGCAAACGCGGCGAGAAGCGCGGCAGGGGTCCGCTCTTTCATGGCGTGGATTTCCTGAATCAAACGATAGATGTTGGCGGTCATTATCAGCAAGTAGCGGACCGGGTCTGGGCCGGGATTCCAGTAGGTGTGAGGCGTTCCGCGCGGCACGAAAACGGCCGCACCTGCGCTTGCCTCGACCACTTCCTTGCCCACTCGAACGCACAGAGTACCCTCGAGCACGTACCACGCTTCTTCGTCGCTCCGATGAAGATGTGCCGGAGCGATGAGACGCGGTGGGCCTGGGGGACCGCCAGGGTCACGCCACTCGGCGATCACAAATGCATCGTTGATCGAGCCAATAACTCGACCGGCCAAGACAGGAGCGATGCTCGGCGAACTCATAAGCGTGTCAACTCAATAAAAACCAACTGCAGGCTACACGTAAAGCAGTGCCTGGTCGAGATCGGCAATGATGTCCTCGACGTCTTCGATGCCAACCGACAGCCGCACCAGTCCCTCGGTGATGCCGACGCGGTCCTGAACTTCCTTGGGCATGGAAGCATGGGTCATCATCGCGGGGAGCGAAATCAAAGTTTCGACGCCGCCGAGACTCTCCGCCAGCGAGCAAAGCTTGACATGATTCAGTAAGCGCCGCGCGGCATCCAACGAACCTACGTCGAAGGAAAGCATCGCGCCCGGTCCTTTCTGCTGGCGACGGGCCACATCGTGGTGTGGATGAGACGGCAGGCCGGGGTAGAAAACTTTCTTAATCTTAGGATGGGCGTCGAGATGGCGCGCCACGGTGATGCCGTTGGCGTTGTGCTGGAGCATGCGAACCGCCAGCGTTTTTATGCCGCGCGAAACGAGGAAGCAATCCATGGGAGACAGGCCTGTGCCCGCGGAGCGCTGAATAAAATAGATTTTCTCGGCATCTTCTGGACGTGTAAGCACTACGGCTCCGCCAGTGGAATCGCTGTGGCCATTCAGGTATTTCGTCATGGAATGAACAACGATGTGCGCGCCCAGTTCGATAGGACGCTGCAAGTAGGGACTCAGAAATGTATTGTCGACGGCCACAGTAAGGTTGCGCTCGTTGGCCAGCTTGGAAATCGCGGCAATATCAGTGACGCTCATGGTAGGGTTTGCTGGGGTCTCGATGTAGAGCATTTTTGTATTGGGACGCAAGGCGTTCCGGACGAAATCTGGCATGGAGGTGTCCACAAAGCTGAATTCCAGGCCAAAGTGGACGAGGAGTTGCGTGGAGAGGCGGAAAACACCTCCGTAAACCGCTTCGGACAAAACCACATGGTCGCCCGGGCGCAGCAGCCGGAAGACCGCGTCGATTCCCGCCATCCCCGATGAAAAAACATAAGCGCTGTGGCCGCCTTCCAGTTTAGCAACCGTGCGTTCCAGGGCTTTACGGTTCGGGTGATTCGTTCGCGCGTAGTCGTAGCCTTTATTCTTGCCCAGCTCTTCGTTGACGTACGTTGACGTTTGATAGATCGGTGCGACGATGGCTCCCGTGGCGGGATCGGGCTCTTGCCCGACATGTATGGCGTTGGTGGCAAAACCCATTGTACTCTCCTTGCGATTCCTATTAGGACCGTGATGCAGTCAGTTTGACGTCCGGCGCTGACCGTTCGGGGTGAATTTCACTCTTGGATTACCCGATCTTGCCTGCCGAGCAGTTTCTTGAGAACTTACAGGAGCCACACGGATTGAGTCAAATAGCCGGTGCCTGGGGTTTCCACGGCGAAGCAGCGGCGGGGCAGCACCTCTCGTGTCACTCGCATCCAAACTTAACGCGGCGAGACTTGACCCGGCCAGCCGTTCCGTAGACCATGGAGTTCATCGATTTATGAGATTCTCCACAAAGTTTCTTGTGTGCGTATGCTTCGCTGCATGTTCGGTGGGTGCCCACGGAGCCGTCGCGCAGAATTCCCCGGCGCCGGCTTCCAAGCCGCAGACTCCGCCTCCTGCCAGCGAAGTGCAATCGCGAATCACCATTGAAGTGACCGGCGGAGAGAAAAGCGTTCCCGTCGAGAACGCCAGCGTGTACGTGAAATTCATCGAAGAACACTCGATAAAGAAGGATAAGAAAGTGGAAATGAATGTAAAGACCAGTCGCGACGGCATCGCACACGTTCCGAACGCCCCAATGGGCAGAGCCTTGGTCCAAGTTATCGCCGAAGGTTGGAAGACGTATGGACGCTGGCTTGACATCACCGATCCGAAACAGACGATTAAGGTGCATCTTGAGAAGCCGCCGAAGTGGTACTGATGGAAAATCTGCCGCGGAGCGTTCAGAATCAACGGCTTAGGAAGAGCAAAAGAGAATAAGAGAGTTGCCCGCAATTCAAATTCTGAAATCCTTCAAAGAATTATTTTCCTGCCGCCGTTAGATTTTCTCAAGGACTGGCTTGTGAGCGTGAAAGAAAAAATAAAGTTGCACACAAATAGTGCAAAGCGGAGAAGAGCATTGAAGGGTTGGAGGTTAGCTCTTCGCAGCCGGCTGATTTCCACAACCTTATCAACATTTGTGTTGAAAACTTAATGCGGCAGAAATATTTTCTTCGGACTTCGGCACTCGTCTTGCCCCTTGGTCACGTAAGTACTTTTGACCGGTACGAAATTGGGATGGTAGAGTACAAATCTGGCTGTACTCAATGACCGATACCTACGACGGACCATTTTCCCTCCTTCAGATGTTCTGGGGCAGCATCACGGCCCGGCCGCTGCGCAGTTTTCTGAGCGTGATTGCCATTGCCATCCAGGTGATTCTTGTGCTGATGATCGTTGGACTCACGTCCGGCGTCGTTTCCGAGTGGGGCAAGCGCGTTGAGGGAGTGGGTGCTGATATCCTGGTGCAGCCGCCAAACGCCTCGATTTTTTTTGCATTCCTAAGTGTAGGGATGCAGGAATCGCTCGGCGATAAAATTGTCGCGTTGAGCGGGGTGGATGAGGTAGCTCCAACGGTCATCCTCACGGAACCAAAGAACTTAGTGATGGTGTATGGAATCGATTACAAGCGCTTCAACGCTCTGAGCAAAGGATTTCTGTTCCGTGACGGGAAGCCGTTCGAAGGGCCGGACGATGTGATTGCCGACGATATCATTGCGCAAACCCGCCACTTGAAGGTGGGAAGCCAGATCACGCTGTTAAATCATACGTTTACGGTCACGGGGATCGTCGCTCATGGGAAAGGCGCGCGATATTTCATTCCCATTCGTACGGCGCAGGAAATTGCCGTTGCGGAGAAGCGCGTTTCCATGTTTTATGTGAGAAGCAAAGGAGATACGGAAGCCACTCGCGCGCAGATTCTTAAGTTAATGCCGGAGAACAGCGTTCGCTCCTTGTCTGAATACATGACCCTGATGAATTCGTCAAACTTGCCGCAGTTACGTCCCTTCACCCGCACGATGGTGGCCCTTGGAATTGTGGTGAGCTTTCTAGTCGTTCTCCTGAACATGCACACCATGGTGATGGAGCGCACACGCGAGATCGGCATTCTGAAAGCGCTTGGTTTTTCCAGGCTCGATGTGGTCCAGATGCTGTTGGGCGAAACTCTCATCCTGGCGTCCATGGGAACCGGCTTGGGAATTGCGCTTACTTTCCTGATGCAGGCGATTTTGAAGCAGACCAATCCTGGCTTGACCATTCTGATTTCCCCGGCGTGGCTTTTTTCCGCCGCCGCGCTCGCACTGCTGGGCGCCGCCAGCGGAGCAGTCTACCCCGCCCTCCGCGCCGCCAGCTACGATCCCGTCGTCGCCCTCGCCTACGAATAACCGCTGCTCTCCTTGCAAGTTGCGAAGTAACTCCGTTCCGTATTCTTTTTTGCTGACAAGGAGCGAATCCCATGGGAAAAATGGGAATGGCCTCTTCCCCGGATAAGCACTATCAAGCCCGGATTTTGGAGCGCCGGGACCTTTCCCCGGATCTCTGGATCATGCGAATCGATCCCGGTGGACCGTTCGAGTTCCGCGCCGGTCAATACGCTACCCTCGGAGTCGAGCATGAGGGAAAGCGCATCGAAAGAGCTTACTCCATCGTTTCCTCTCCTTACGAAAGCGAACTGGAATTCTTTGTTGAACTTGTTCCGCACGGCGATCTGACGCCGGATCTTTTCAGGCTGAACAAAGGCGACACGCTACTGTGCAGAAAACTCGCCAAGGGGCGCTTCACCGTGGATTTGGGCAGCGGAAGAACCAACCACTTGCTGATTTCCACGGTGACGGGAATCGCCCCATTTGTCAGTTACGTTCGAACGCTGTATCAAGACTGGAAAAGTGGAAATAGCCCCATGCCGGGGAACCACAAACTGTACTGCCTCCAAGGTGCGAGCCGGTCGTGGGAATTTGGTTATCGCGAAGAATTGGAACGATATTCGAACGAGGTGCCGTGGTTCAAGTATGTGCCCACCGTGAGCCGGCCGTGGGAGGATTCGAATTGGAAGGGCGAAACCGGGCGCGTGGACGATTTATTACGGAAGTATGCCGATCAGTGGGGGCTGCACGCGGAAGAGACGACGGGATACTTATGCGGTCATCCAGTGATGGTGGAGAATGCCCGGGGTATCCTTTATAGAGCAGGCTGGAAGAAGGCTGCGGTGTTTGAGGAAGTTTATTTTCAGCGTGCAAAGGACGAAGAAGCCGCAGCAGGCTGAATCGACGACCAAAACCAATTCATGCTCAACGGTTCCAAGCAAAAAGCAAGAGAATTTTTGCGGTCTAAAAACTCCTCAAAAATCTGGTCATCGAGTTCGCCAGACTGGTGCTAGGCGGCGGGGCCACGTTCCTCGATCTGGCTGGTGACGTCTTCGATAGTTGAGAGCGGGCAGAGGACGTGAACCTTTTGGTCCGGGGCATCAACGTCGATCTGTAATTTCCCGCCGTGCGTGCGAATTCGAACGTGCTCGCTCTTATCGTCAATCTGGACGAACTCGGCATCAGAATATTTTTTGAGTTCTTTCACCAAGGCATGAAGAATGGGCATGGCTTCGCGCGCCTGATGCGTGGCATTATGCAAGCACTTTTCCGGAACGAAATGCATGACCATGGGGATGGCGGCTGCGGGAACCCACATATGAACGTGGGAGCCGCCGGAGCGGTATTCGTCAACGTCGATGCGGATCACGCCTTCGCGCATGGTATAGGCGCCCGCGAGAACCAGAGTTCCGCCGAGCCCGAGAGCTGCTTTCGCGAGTAGCACCATCATTGTCTCCTGTCAATTAAGGTTGGGAAAAGAACCGTTCAGTCCGTGACATTCTTGGAATCGAGCCAGACGCGGACAGTGTTTTCGTGATCCTTTACCGAGACAAGTTCGGTGTCCCCCTGCCCGGCCAGAGCGTGAAGGGCTGCGACGAGGTCCAGTTCATCCTTGCCGGCGGAGAAAAGGGCATCGATAACCTTCATGGGAACCTTAACTTCGACTTCGGACTTCTTGGAATTCTGTTTATCGAAGACATGAACGATCAAGTGGTTGCTCTGTTTGGCGACGCGAACATCGCAATCGTTGCTCTGGACGGTGACGAATTCGCCGTCTTTGGTCGTGCGAATGGCTTCGACGAGGGCGCGGAGGTCTACGTCGTTGACATGGGCATTGTCGATCTTGACCTTGCCGTCATGGATGCGCTCCTGGTGGATAGCAGGGAGAACTTTTTCGGCCAGTTCGAGGGGGACGTTGACGCGGACGGTTTCGCCCTTGGCGTCGGAACTGATAACACGGATGTGCAGCCAACGGTCCTTGGAGGCGGAAACTGTTGATTGGGTGGAACTTGCCCGGGCGGCAGTGGATTGTGCCAAGGCGGTCAGGGGCGAAAGGACGAGTGCAGAAGCGGCAATGAAAGCGGTCTTGGCGAAGAAAGGGTTGTTACGGTCGGACATGACTTGATGCCTCCTGGCCGGCATTAGAGCCGGTTCTTGGAGATAGGTACGAGAGTGGTGGAAATAAAGTTTCCCGAAAAGATAGGGAAACAGGGGGCAAAGGGATAGAAAGTCGCGATTCAGGATGATGGAGCAGCAAATGAAGGAGGGCGTAGGACGGGAAGTAATGTCGAATGCCATACCTTCAAAAAGCGAAAGCGTGGGGCATCAGGCTGTTGCGAAGTGGCGGCAAAGTGCATCAAAGAAATGGGGTATTGAAGGGACAATGGGCCATGCTTAATTGGCGCGCGCTGATCTGCGCGTGCGGTCTCCTGGTCGCCGTTCTCGCTTTTCGGGTCTTCTATATTCAAGAGCTGTTTTTCGCTTTTCTATTCTTTGCCATCCTGTTCTTGCTCCTCTTGCTGATGGCCGCGGCGGTTTTCTGCGTGCTGTACGCGTACGCAAAGGGAATGGCCTATCTTACCGTGCGCATCACTGCGCAGGGGCATCATGCTTTACCCCTTTTTCGCATCCTGGTGCTTTGGTTTGCCCCCACGGTCACAAGAACGGCTCAGGCCCTGCTGCTCGCGCACCGCATTTTGTTCTACCCCTTCCACAGTTTGGTGCACCAGTGGTCGCAATCCTTCCGCCGCGATGTCTCGCAATTCCGTGAAGACACCGAGCGCGCCGTAAAGCACTTGCGGATCCTCCTCAAACACAACTAACTCCCGCGGAGTCAGTTGTAAGTCCTCAGTTTTGAGTTGTTGGGGAAGAAGCGGACCGCGAAACCAAGGGATGCAGCGAAAGTTGGCGGAGAAGCGCATTCGATTCAACCTGGCCCACCGGTACGCGAGATGCTAGATTATCCGCAGGCACTGCCATGAAGCTCAAACCGCGAATCATGTATATCGAGCACAAAGGCGATGGTATATCTGGGCCCGCCCGCATCGGTCTCGTCACATTTTCCAAGTCCGGCAAATCGATCTACTACCAGGGCCGTCGGTTCCACACACTTGCCGGCTCGGGGTTCAAGGCCAACTATTTCGACTGGGAGACAGGCGAGCAGTATTGGATCTCCGGCTGTAAAAAACGCGGCGGCGATCGATTCTATTCTGGAACTATCGAAATCGACGCCGATGTGCTCGAGCAGTATTGGGAAAACATTCGCAAGCTTCCTCAAAACAAACATCTCGCGACCATCAAGTGCAATGGGAAGTACGCCCAATAACTGAGGGCTTTCTATGCCCCATGTGCAACAGTTACCAGAGGCGAAACAAAGCCCAAATGTCGAAGAAGCCGTGCGCCGCAATGATAGGGAGCGCGCGGCGGGAGTGGGAATAGTAGAGGGCGAAGATCAGGAACTGGAATGACAGAGCGATGGCTCCCGCCCAGCCGTAATAGAGGTGGTAGGAGAACTGAACGGCAACACTTAGGGCTACGGCCAAGAGCGAAGAGCCGGTCAGGTCGAGGACCTCGGTCATGAGGTAGGCTCGGACGATGAGCTCTTCAAAAAACGGGTTTAGAAGTGCAAACGGCAGAGCCGCAACGCCGGGGTGGGCGAAGAAGTCTTGGCCAGTAGGACCGGTCACCAACGAGCCATACATGATGTTATGGACGAATTGAACGACCATCGAACCACAGATGTACGCGACATAGGAAACGCCAGTGACGAGCAAGCCTACTCCGACGTCTCGCGATGACCACCTCAGGCCCAGGCTCTTGAAGCCGAGGTTGCGGCGGGACAAGACATAGCCGAGCAGAAGGAGGCCAGTAGCTTCATGAACGAGGCCAATCAGCCATCTGGCACTGGAGATGTGCGGAGCTGCGCTCGGACCAAAGTGCAAGAGGTATAGACTTTGAAGGAGGGAACCGCCTATAGCCATCAGCAAGACGAGAAACAGCTCGAACCAGCGCTGACGCTTCTCGCCCGGGGATATTTCGGTCTGAGCCTGGGAGGAGGCGTCCAAGAGGACCGAGGGAGAATTGGACATTATTGAGTTATACCGTACTCAGAATTTTGCCAACGCAGAAAGCTTGCGCCTCGACAGAAAGAGTAACCAGTCTGAAGACCGGCCACTATAAATGGCGCGTGGACCAGCCGCGATAGAGCCGAAGGCGAATGGTGGGCGACGATTGGCACGATTTATTGTGCCCCTATAAAGGATTTGAGGAAAAGGTGGACAGCCAGGAGTGGCTGTCCCACTGGGCAAAGGATAGACGGACAATGAAACTGGTTTCCGTGAATGCTGGACAGCCGCGGGAAGTGAGCTGGCACGGGCGGATTGTGACGACGGGGATCTTCAAGGAGCCGGTCGGAGGACGGGTGGCATTGCGCAAGCTGAATCTGGGCGGAGACCGCCAAGCGGACCTGACGGTGCATGGAGGCGAGCACAAAGCGGTTTACTGCTACTCACTGGCGCACTACGACTTCTGGAAGAAAGAGCTCCCTGGACGGGAACTATCGATGGGCATGTTTGGAGAAAACTTTACGATTGATGACGGCGGGCAGGGACTGCCGGAAGAGTCCGTGCATCTAGGCGACAGATTCTCTGTTGGCACAGCGGAAGTGGTGGTGACACAGCCGCGGCTGCCTTGCTACAAACTGGGCGTGAGATTCGGGTCCGACGACATGGTGAAACGATTTCTGGCGAGCGGGCGGACGGGATTCTACGTGGCGGTCGTACGAGAGGGAGAAGTAGGCGCAGGCGACGAGATGAAAGTGATTGCGCGGGAGGCGAACGCCGTGGGGGTTTCGGAGATTACCCATCTATATGTGGCGAAGAGGTATGGGGAGGCGGAGATCCACGTGGTACGGCGGGCGTTGCGAGTGCCAGAATTGCCGGAGAGTTGGAAGGAATATTTCCGGGAGAGGATAAGGCAGGCGGGCGACAGAAGCTAGAAAGGACAAAGTAGAGAGTAGAAAGGTAAAACTAGAATGTGGAGAAGAGAAAAATCCCCACCCTTGGGGACCAAGGGTGGGGTAGTGGGGGATTGCCGTGACCGCATGCTCTCGATGGCGTCCTCGGAGGCAGTCCAAGGAACCATAGGAGCTTATTTCCCACCTTTGCTATTCAGAGAAAAGCTACAACTCCGAGGCGGTCCCGTCTGTTCAAAATTGAACACAGGCTAGAAACTAGAAATCAGAAACTAGAAAATAGAAATCGGAAAAGGGGCGCCCTTTTATAATGTGTAGAAAGCAGAAAAGGCAAAGTCCCAACCTTGCCCCAAGCAGGTCGGAGTAGACGCCATCCACAAAGATGAGCACACGCGAACAGGAAAAAAAAGCAAAATTGACGAGCCACACCCTGAAGAAATATTTACCGCATAAGTGTCTTGACAAGAGCGATACAGTTGACTATAAGCACTTCCACGTTGGTTAGAAACGCTTCGCGCGAACCCGAAAGGACACTTTTATTTTCAAATGGAGGCACCGCCGTGGATAAACTGTCTACGTTTTTCACGCTCATGGCCGCGATGAGCATTGCGGCTGAACGCGTGGTCGAGATCATCAAAGGAATTTTTCCGTCACTGGCCGCGACCGATCCAGATGCAAATAAAGAGCGCCGCCGTCGTATGACGCTGCAATTGGTGGCGGCACTCGCGGGCATTGTCGTGGCCGTCGCTGCCCACGATCAGGTCAACCGTTCACTCGACGACTTTCTGAACTCAAGCGGTGACGCGTGGGGTATGGGCTTGATGGCGCTGAAATATTTCATCATCGGCGTGATGGTCAGCGGCGGGTCGGCATTGTGGAACCACGCGCTGGACATCGTCGGAGCCGTTAAAACTGTACAAGAAAAAAAGGCCGCTCAATAGCCCCCGACATCTTCCGGGAGCCAGAGGGACTTAATAGTCAAGGACCACGTTTGTGTGCGCAAGCGCTGCGACGCGCGTATCAGAGTCACACGTCGCAGAGGTCGGCGGCTTGGCGGAGGGAAGTGAACGGGTCACGGGTGGGAACGAATTCGTGGGCCACGTAGCCGCGGAAGTCGGTGGCGGCGATGCCACGCATAACGCCGTCCCATTGGACTTCCTGAGTGCCATCAAGTTCGTGTCGGCCTGGAACGCCACCGGTATGGAAGTGGCCTATCCAATCGATGTTTTTCTGGATAGTCCGAACGAGGTCGCCTTCCATGATCTGCATGTGGTAGATGTCGTAGAGCAGCTTGACGCGCGGAGAATTGACAGCCTGGACGACCTGGAGGCCCCAGGCGGTGTGGTCGCACATGTAGTCGTGATGGTCCACTTTGCTGTTGAGGAGCTCGATGCAGATGGTGACGCCGTGGTCCTCGGCGATTTTCTTGACGCGATTCAGGCCTGCGATGGTGTTCTTGGCGCCCTCTTCGTCGGACATGCCTTGGCGATTGCCGGAAAAAGTGATGACGTTGACCACGCCGGCCTTGGCGGCGAGCGGGATGTATTTGCGAAGGCCTTCTTCGATCCTGGCGTGATTTTCAAGGCGATTCATGGCGCTTTCGATTTCGCCCCCGCCGGCGTAACCCATCGCGCAAACCAGGCCATAGCGCGTGGGGACTTCGAATTCGTCGGGATTGAGCAGGTCGATGCCCTTCAAACCGATCTCAGCGGCATAGGCGCAAAGCTTGTCGAGAGGAATTTTCTGATAACACCAGCGCGAAACAGACTGGCGGATATTGCCCTTGCGTTTGGCCGAGGTGGAGTCCTGAGGCCAAGAGGCGGAAGGGAAAGAGACCAAAGCGGCACTGGAGAGAACACTCGTGAGCACGTCGCGGCGGGATAGTCTGGACATGTTGGACACGCAGAGTGTAGCGAAGAAAAGCCTGGCGAGGGAGAAGAAATTATTTTTCTGGCGGCTTGGAAGTCTGCGGCTGCTTGGCGGATTTAGGGACTTCGACGCGCCAGATATTTTTTGCGGATTGCAGCACGACACCGACCTGGTTGGATTCAGTGGAGCCAACCTGGCCAATCCAGACGACGCGGAAACGGGCTTTGCGCCACAGGCGGCGCACCTCGATGGTCTGGCCGGGAGTGGTTAGGAAGCCGACGCCGTCGAGACGTGCGCCCTCCTCGCTGAGATCGACGGTGCAGGCAGTCTGGGCAAAAGGATGGCCCCTGGGGTCCGTGCCTTTAACGATGACGCGGAGAGTCTTGGGGACGCGAGGCGCCTTACGTGTCGTTTTCCAAAAGTCAGATACCGGCTGTTTGAAGGCGAGGCCGACGCGGGTTTCGCGGTCGGAGTAGGCGTCAAGGTAGACGACGCGGACTTCCTGCTCCTGGCGGCTGCCTTTGTGGACAAGAAAAACTGTGTCGCCCAATGCAAGTTTGGCTTTCAGGGTCACGAGGGCGCCGCTGGAATTGATGAGGATGGTCTCGGCATCTTCGTGGAATGCACCGCCTTTGCCGGCAAAACCGTAAATGACGACGGGTACGCGCATGGGGATGCGCTCGCTGGAGCGGGGAGTTTTCTTTGCAGGAGTGGCCGGGAAGGGGACGGCAAACGAAACCGGCGTTGGCGGGGGTTGAGGATCGTCGAGGGGGGCGACCTCCATCGCTTCCTCAGGGATGCCTTGCTGGGGGCCGTGTTCGCGGCACTTAAAATCCCAAGTCTGCTGGAGGATCTGTTCGAGGGATTCTTCACGGTGGGAAATAGTAACCCAGGAGTCACTATCCCCATGAGGGCAACTGAGCCGGACGGCGAAGTTCCTAGGCATGTGAGATCCCTACGCAATTTCATGATACCTGCTCGGCGGGCAGAAGGCCGAGAACCGGTGGGGGGATGTACGTCGAAAGTAAACGGGTGGAGGGCGCGGTACAGCCGGTTTGTTTAGCGGGCCGTAACCTTTGGCGGACGGCAGACTCGTATGGAGCGAACGGGATGAGGGGGCCGAAGAGCTACCCTCCAAAACTAAGAGTAGAGGAGAGATGCGTATGATTCGGACGATCAAGACATGCTTGGCATTTGCGGCGCTGGCAGGGGCGTTCCTGCTCCAGCCATCACTGCGGGCGCAGGACGCCATGAAGCAAGACAGCATGAAACAAGACGACATGAAGCACGACAAGATGCAAGACGGCAAGATGATGAACGACGGGAAGGCCAAGACGCTGGAAACGGGGAAGTTTCACGGCAAAGTACACCCCACTTCCGGGCGCGCGACGGTGTATCAAGAGGCGGACGGCAAGCTGGTACTGCGGTTGACCAATTTCAAGACTTCGAACGGGCCGGATGTGCACGTGATCCTGGTGGCGACGAAGGATGCAATGGACGATGCCAATTTCCTGAAAGACAACACGGAAAAGGTGGAACTGGGGAAGCTGAAGGGGAATGAGGGAGATCAGAATTACGAAATTCCCGCGGGAACGGACCTGACAAAGTTCCAGACGGTTTCGATCTACTGCGAGCGGTTCAATGCGAACTTTGGAGCGGCGCCGCTGGAGAAGTTCTGAGGATTCGAAAGGGAGGACAAATCGGGCAGGTTACGCTGCCCGATTTTCTCTTTGAGACAAAACGATGAATACGAATACAGGATCGTGGTTGTCACGCTATAAGTGGATTGTCGTCCTGATTGGGATTCCAGTGCTTGCGGGGGCGTGGTGGGCTTTCCGGCCTGAGAAGCTGTTCATCAATCAGAAGGTGAATGAGGCAGCGCCAGCCGCGTTGAGCGCTGAACCGGAAACGTTGTACACGGGAAAACTGGAGGGAAGGGTCCACCGGACGAGCGGAAGGGCGACTGTTTACAAGAGCGTGGATGGCAAAGAGTATTTGCGGCTCTCGGATTTCACGACATCGAACGGGCCAGATGTCCGCGTGATTCTGGTGAGATTCGAGGACAAGGCGCTTGACGGTGAGATAGTGAAAGGCGATCTTGACAGCGTTGAACTGGGCACCTTGAAGGGGAATCAAGGCGATCAGAATTATGATTTGCCTGCCGGCGCCGATTTGAACAAATATCAGGCAGTTGCGATTTATTGTGAAAGATTCCACGCGATTTTTGGAGTTGCCAGGCTGGAGAAGTTCTAAAATCAAGAGTGTGGGCCGCGATAAGAGTACCGCCCTTTGAAAGGGGCGGTACTCATTAGTTTGTGATGAGAACGATGGAGACAACTGAAGCGGGACTGATCGCGCGGATACTGGCGGGCGAGAAGGAACTATTTCATGAATTGATCCGGCCTTATGAGCGGATGGTTTATCTGACATTGTTCTCGATCATCAAGAACGAGACCGACGCCGAGGATGGAGCGCAAGAGGCAGTGATCAATGCTTATAGGCATTTGGCGTCTTTTCGAGGCGAAGCGAAGTTCAGCACTTGGCTTACAACCATTGCGATTAATGAAGGACGAAAACGGCTGAGAAAGTCGAAAGGGACGGCGGAGCAGTCGATAGAGGAGCAAGAGGAGAGCCACGAAGGAGATTTTACCCCCGCGCCGCTGACGGACTGGCGCGAGATACCGCTGGAAGCGCTGGAGCGGAAGGAACTGCGCGAGGCGCTGCGAGTTGCCGTTGCGGAATTGCCCGACATCTACCGGCAAGTGTTTACATTGAGAGACTTGGAAGAACTGAGCATCGAGGAAACGGCGCAGGCGCTGGGAATCAATCCAGGGGCCGTGAAAGTGCGTTTGCACCGCGCGCGGATGATGCTGCAAAAGCGACTGGTCCCATTCCTGAAAACGACTGCTCCGGCGCGCAAAGGGTTCTTCGGGAGAGCGCTATGAAACTGGATTGCAAACACGTGTGGGAACA
>Ga0137415_10001849_pt1 | contig 21102 bp, 21 predicted proteins | sample CZODoug3_1_1_16f_FD_183082 | JGI IMG/M metagenome (GOLD analysis project Ga0137415, IMG submission 183082) | Vadose zone soil fungal communities from Angelo Coast Range Reserve, California, USA - CZODoug3_1_1_16fungal (Hybrid Assembly) | ecosystem: Environmental > Terrestrial > Soil > Vadose...
TCCGGATCCTCGTGGGTGCGGTCGCGGTCCTCGCGGTGTGGTCGGCGGCGAACTGGCTGTACCAGGTCGTGCGCAAGCCGACCGAGCTCTTCTTTCCCGTGAGCGGCGTGCTGGCCAAGGCGCCGCCCGAAACGTGGCGGCAGTACGGCCCGCTCTTCCGCCGGCATTCCACGGTGGTCATCACGCCCGAGCTCCTCGCCGCCCTGGCCCAGGTCGAAGGCGCGGGCAATCCGGTGGCGAGGACGTACTGGCGGTGGCGTCTGACGTGGAATCCGTTCGAGGTGTACCAGCCCGCATCGAGCGCGGTCGGGATGTACCAGATCACCGATGCGACGTTCCGGGAGGCCAGGCGCTTCTGCGTCCGCGACCACGTGGTGGTCGAAGACGGCGTCTGGCACGACGTGCGCTCGTGCTGGTTCAACGGCCTCTACACTCGGGTCGTGCCCGGTCACGCCGTCGAGCTGACCGCCGCGCTCCTGGATCGCGGCGTCGCCCAGACGCTGGAGCGCCACCGGATCGCCACCGCCACGCTGGGGCAGAAGCAGGATCTCGCCGCCGTCATCCACCTGTGCGGCGCCGGGCCCGGCGACGCCTACGCGCGACGCGGGTTCCGGCTGACCGCCGGGCAGCGGTGTGGCGACCACGACGTCGGCCGGTACCTCGCGCACGTCAACGCGAGGAAGCGAGAGTTCGCCCGGCTGGCCGCCGCCGAGTCGTGACCACCTCGTCGAGATCGGTTAGGTGGTGGCCGGCACCAGTCGGGCGATAGATCCCGGCTCGGCGACGAAGCAGCGGACCTCGCCGAGATGCTCGTAGCGTTGGGACTGCGCGACCAGGCCGGCCGCCCTGGGGTCGATCTCCATCCAGGCGAGGGCCGCCTCGGTCAGCAGCAGGTAGCCGGCGACGCGCCCCACACCATTCTTGAGCAACCGATGGACCAGGATGACCTCGGCACCGCCGAGCTGTGCCCGTCCGGCCACCGTCTGCCGCAGAAAAGCTCCGTGGTGGGCGATGATCTTGAGGTCAAGACTGCCGACGCTGCGGCATGCCCGGCACGAACAGCTCTCGTCGGCGGCCAGGACGCGCCGCCGAGCCTTGAAGGCGACGAATGCGTCGTCCACGACATCGAGCAGCGTCGTCGCGGGGACGATGGCGCCGTCGAGACCGAACGCGAAGACGGCGTCGCCCTCCACCTCCTGGACCGCGAGGGGAGGCGCCAGCCGGTCGATCACGACCTCGAGCAAATCCGCGATGATCGGAGGCCCGTGCTCGAGCTCGGTCCCGGCCACGAACTGGGTGAAGCCTGAGATGTCCGCCAGCACCAGGAATCCGCGTTCCGCCATGGGTTCCATACGCCCCTGAGACCCCGGAGCGCGCCCCGTGTGAAAGGCAGGCGCTGCCAGCAGAGACTATGATCGCTTCCGGGTCCTTGGAGGTGTGGCATGCCGTTCGGTAGCGAGGGCATCGACGACAAGCTCACCGGCCTGGCGATGTCCGGCGGCGGCTTCCGCGCCACGCTCTTCCACCTCGGCACGCTGTGGCGCTTGAACGAGCTCGCGTACCTCCCGAAGATCGATCGGATCTCGAGCGTCTCCGGCGGCTCGATCACCTGCGGAGTCCTGGCCGTTCACTGGCCCCGCCTGCAATGGGCCAACGGCCTCGCGACGAACTTCCAGGACGAGATCGTGAAGCCGCTGCGCGAGTTCTGCGGCCGCCTCATCGACGGACCGGCGATCGCGGAAGGAGCGATCCTGCCGTGGAAGGACATCAGCGACATCATCGAAGCGCAGTACCGGCAGCATCTGGTCGGCGACGTCACCCTGCAGCAGCTTCCGGATCGGCCGCGCTTCATCGTGAACTCCACCAACTTCATGACCGGCGTCGATTTCCGGTTCTCGAAGCCCTACGCCGGCGACTATCGCATCGGCCAGATCCCGGGCCCGACACTGAGCGTCGCGCTGGCCGTGACCGCCTCCAGCGCCTTTCCACCGTTCCTGTCTCCCGTCGTTCGGGACATCGATCCGAACCTGTTCAGACCGGTCCCCGGCGCCGATCTCTACGGCAACGTCGCGTACCGCACGCGGCTGTTTCTCACCGACGGCGGAGCCTACGACGATCTGGGACTCGAGACGCTCGACAAGCGCTGCAAGACGCTCCTCGTGAGCGACGCGGGCGCGCCCTTCGTCGTCGACCCCGACCCGAGCAAGACGTGGGTGAAGCAGGCGCTCCGGGCGTTCGACATCGCGACGAACCAGGCGCGGGCGCTGCGCAAGCGGGCGTTGATCGATGATTTCAGATCCGCAGCGCACCGCGGAAGCTACTGGGGCATCACGACCTCGGTCGCCGACTACCAGCTCGCGGATGCGCTGCCGGTGTCCCCCGAGGCGACCAGCTACCTGTCGTCGATGAGAACGCGGCTGAACCCGTTCACCGACGCCGAGCAGTGCCGGTTGATCAACGGCGGCTATGCCCTGTGCGACGCCGCGATGCGGAAGTACGTCAGCCCGGGAGCCGGGCCGGCGCCTCGATGGCCGTATCCCCAGTTCAGCCTGGACCGGCCGATCGCGCCGGCCGAGACCGTGGCGGCCGCCGCGGGCGGGTACGAGTCACCGTGAGAAGCCGCACAGATAATTTGGTCTGCGGCCAGGTCGGATGAGAGAGTAGGGCCGCGCTCACGAGCGCAAATCCTCGGCGGAGGTGACGGATGACCGGTAAGAAGAACTTCGGAGGGTACGCGGTCAAGTTCGGTGGTCGGGAAGAGTCGCTGGAGTCGGTCATGGGCGACAAGCCGATCGGACCCGCTGAGATGACCAAGAAGCTCTGGGCGTTCATCAAGAAGCACCGGCTCGCCGGCAAATAGGGACAGGTCCTCTCGGCGGAGCGCCGCCTGGCGCTCCGCTCTCACTTCGAGGAGGCAAGAGCATGCACAAGATCCTGAGAAGCGCGGTGGCGCTGGTGCTGTTCGTATCGACCCCGATCCTCGCCGTCCATGCCGAGGCGGCGGAGTCGGGCGCGCAGGAAGCCGCGTACGGGGCCGGAAGCGTGTTCTCGACGCTGCTCTACGCGCCGGCGAAGACGGGCTTCTGCCTCGTGGGCGCCGTCACGAGCGGGTTGACGCTGCCCTTCGGCGGCACCGAGACGGCCGGGAAGGTCGCGACGGCGGCCTGCGGCGGCACGTGGACGATCACGCCCGACACGCTCAGAGGCAAGGAACCCCTCCGGTTCATGGGTGGCGACGGCAAGCGTTAGCTCGGTCGCATCGCGGTCTCCGCTTTTCGGGCGCCCCAAGCGGCCCCCGCGGCAAAGGGAATATAATTCCCTGAGCCCCCATGAGCGAACCCAACTCCGACGAAGACTTCGCCGCGATGTTTGCGCAGCACGAGGCGCGGCGCGCGCTCGAGATCGGCCAGATGGTGAAAGGGCGCGTCATCCAGATCTCCGACGAGCACGTGTTCGTGGACGTCGGCGGCAAGGGCGAGGCGTGGATCGACCGCGCGGAGCTGGCGGACGACGAAGGCCGCCTCAAGGTCAAAGTCGGCGATGAGATCGAAGCGACGGTCGTCGCGACGGGCGACGAGATCCGGCTCTCGCACCGGCTGCGGCAGGGCGCCCAGGCGCGCGAGGCGCTGGCGGTGGCGGCGCAGGCCGGCGTGCCCGTCGAGGGCAAGGTCGCCGGCGTGATCAAGGGCGGGTACGAGGTCACGGTGGGTGGCATGCGCGCCTTCTGTCCGTTCTCGCAGATGGAGCTGCGGCGCGTCGAATCCGAGCAGGAATACGTCGGGCGCGTGCTCGAATTCCGCGTGACGAAGTACGCGGAGGGCGGCCGCAATCTCGTGCTCTCGCGCCGCGCGCTGCTGGAGGAACAGGCGGAGCAGGCGGCGGTGGAGACGCGCAAGAAGATCCTGCCCGACGCGGTGCTGCCGGGGACGGTCGTCTCGCTGGCGGACTTCGGCGCCTTCGTCGATCTGGGCGGCGTGCAGGGGCTGGTGCCGATGTCCGAGCTCTCGCACGCGCGCGTGGAGCGCGCCGGCGATCGGCTGCGCGTGGGCGAGCCGGTGACCGTCAAGGTGCTGCGCATCGACGAGGCGAAGGGCAGGGTCACGCTCAGCCTCAGGGCGCTCGAGGGCGACCCGTGGGCGGCGGTGCCGGGGCGGCTGCGCGAGCGGCAGGTGGTGCGCGGCCGCGCGCTGCGGGCCACAGAGTTCGGCGTGTTCGTCGAGCTGCTGCCCGGCGTCGATGGGCTGCTGCACATCAGCGAGATCCCGCGCCACCGGCAGGGAGCGATGCGCGAGGCGGTGGGCGCCGGCGCGGAGATCGCCGTGATGATCGTCAACGTCGACATGACCAAGCACCGGATCGCGCTGGCGCTGGCGCCCGAAGGCTCGGCGGTCGGCGACGAGATGGCCTCGACCGTCGCCGTCGGCGCCGTGCTGACCGGCACGGTGGACCGCGTGGAGCCGTTCGGCGTCTTCGTGCGCCTCGGCCCCGGCCAGACGGGGCTCGTGCCCAACGCCGAGCTGGGCACGGCGCGCGGCACCGATCATCGCCGGATGTTTCCCGCGGGCAGCGAGATGAAGGTGCTCGTGCTGGCGCTCGAGGAGGGCGGGCGGCGCATTCGCCTGTCGCGCGAGAAGGCGCTGGTGCACGAGGAGCAGGCCGAGACCCAGGCCTATATAAAGGATGCCGCCAAGAAGGGCGGCTTCGGCATGACGCTCGGCGACTTCTTGAAGGACCGGTGATCAGGCCTCGCCGCCCCGCTGGCCTCGCCGCCCCGCTTGACGGAAGTACGGTCGCGACCTATTCTGCGCGCCTCAACCCACCCCTGTTACTCCCTTCCAGCGCAGAGGAGCTTCGCCATGACGAGACGAGCAGGCAGACTCCGCAGTCGTCACGGCTTCACCCTCATCGAGCTACTGGTGGTGATCGCGATCATCGCGGTGCTGATCGGCCTGCTGCTGCCAGCCGTGCAGAAGGTGCGTGAGGCCGCCGCGCGGCTGTCCGAACATCACCATACGGCCGGCCTCGCGCTGCGGCTCACGAGCTTCGCGGACACCTCGGTGAACGGGCTGCAGAACGACGCGTGGCAGGTGGTGTCCGGTGCCGCGACCGGGTCGGGAGACGTCGGCCTCGACCCGGCGGCGCTGGCGAAGCTGTCTCAGACGCTGGCGGAGCGGGAGACGGCCACCAGGAGCCTCCTGGCCGAGCTTCACGCGCTTCAGGACAGCCGTGAGCTGCCCGCCGTCCAGCGGCGGGCGGTCGACACCGCGGAACAGGCTCTGGAACAGGTCCTGGATGGCGTGCACAAGACGCAGGCAACCCTGGCACGCCCGACACCCAAGTAGCAGGAGAACGCCGAGCGGGGGGCCGTTTGCGCCCGGCCCACCCGCCGCTGCGGAATTGATGCCTCACGATCCAAAGATCTGGCCGAGCCTGCCGCTCGCCGAGTGGCGCGACACGCACGACACGCTCCACACGTTGCCTTGTACGTGAGCGCGCGCGGACTGAGCACGAGTCCCATGCCCTACCGCTCGAGCACGTTCGAGGTCGAGTTCGACTTCATCGACCACCGGCTCGTCGTGAAGACGAGCGACGGGAGCATCCGCGAGATGGCTCTGCGGCCCCAGGCCGTCGCAGACTTCTATCGGCAGTACATGGGTGTTCTCGAGAGGGCCGACCACCAGAGTCACATGCAATCCACGCAGCATCTTCAATGTGCCGGCTGGCCAGGCAGCGACGCACTGCCACAACGGACCACCCCACGGGTGTGGCCCGCTGTGGCAATGACGGCTCACGCCGGCGCGGCAGCGGAGTCAGCCGCTGCCGATGACTCCTCTGTCACGGGCAGCCGAGCACGGCCTTGATCTGAGTGGCGGCCGCGATCAGCTGCGCCGCCTGTGCGGCGGTGATCTTCTTTCCAGTCTGAGCCTGCACCTCGTTGATGAAGGCGTCGAGGAGACCGCATGCGCTTCCTAGATTGCCCGCGCTGATCGCAGCGAGGGCATTGCTCAGCTTGGCGAGGAGGCTGTTCTCGATGCCGTGATCCAGGCCGAGGCTGCTCACGAGGGCGCTGAGATTCGTGGTTTGACCGGCTGCGTCGACGATGGTGACCTGGAAAGTCTTGCTCGCGCTGTTGCCAGCAGCATCGGTCGCTGTGCAGGTCACGGTCGAGGTCCCGATCGCGAAGGTGCTACCGGACGGTGGGGTGCAGGCCACGGACACGCCGGGGCAGTTGTCGGTCACCGCCGGCAGAGGATATGTGACCACCGCCCCCGCGGGGCTCGTGGCGTTCACGGTGACGTTGGGCAGAGTGGAAAGAAGGGGCGCCGTCGTGTCATTCACCGTGACGGTCTGCATGGCCGAGGTCATGAGGCCGACGGAGTCGGTCGCGGTGTAGGTCACGATGGTGGCGCCCACCGGGAAGACGTTGCCGGCGGGCACGCCGCTCCGGCTGACCGTGACGATGCCAGAGTTGTCGCTGGTGGTCGCCGTCCCGAGAGTCGCGTTCGATACGAGCGCGCTGCACATGGTCGCGCCCGGCCCGGTCCCCACCGTGACATTCGGTGGCGCGGTGATCGTCGGCGGCGTGCGGTCGATTCGGACGATGACGACCTTCGGGGTTTCCTGGTTGCCGGCGTTGTCCTCCGCGAAGAACCTGACCGTCGTCACGCCCTCGGCCGTGATCATGAACGATGTCGTTGCGCCGGGGACGGTCGTGATCGGGATGAACTGGGCCCCGCTCGCGCTGTAGGTGATCTGGAGGACGCCCGAGGCGGTGTCGGTCGCGCTGAGGGTCACCATGACGTCGCTGCTATTCCAGCCGAAGCCGTTCGGCATCGGGGAGAGCAGCGCGGTCGTCACCGGCGGCGTCGTATCGAGCGCCTCGTAGGTGAGACCGACCTGCGTGCCCCACCTATTGGCGGTTGCGGCCGCGAACTCCCCGTGGATCCAGATCCCGAGGCCGTCGGGGTCGGCGGCGACCCCGAGGTAGTCGCCCCAGCGGTTGCGGTTGAGCGGCGGCCCCTCGAGCCGGATGTACGTGTTCTGCCCGTTTTGCAAGACGGTCTCCGGGCCGTTGACGCAGTTCGTGCAAGTCGAGCTCGAGGGGATGCCGATGTAGCGGGCGCCGGCAAACTCCGAGGTGCTCGACCGGCTGAAGACCATGGTCTTGTCCCCGACGGCGTTGACGTCGACGGCCGGATAAAAGTAGTCCACGCCCGCCGTCTGATACGCGAAGTCGTTCACCGTCGAGATGGAGGGAAACCCCGATACGTTCAGCTCGGTGAAGGCGACGCACGCGTCAGCCCCGCTGTTACAGGCCAGGGTCTGCCCCGTGGACAGAAGGCCATTCTTCCAGAACGCGTACAGGAGACGCGTGTCACCGGTGTCGATGCCGGTCGTCGTCCCCGACTGCCGGGCGTTCGGCGGGGAGGGGAAGTTTCCCACGTCGTGGGAGTTCTGGTTCAGGTCCGGCGAGCTCTGGGAACCTGGCACGCAACAGCGCTGCGCGTTCGTGATATGCCATACCTCGAGCGTGTTCGGCGGGCAGAAGATACAGAACGTGTGGGCGTTGATCAGGAACTCGCCGTTCGCCGCGCTCGCGCCGTGCATGTACGCCGGCTGAACGGTGAACGACGCAGTGATGCCGAGGAAGTCCTCTCTCAGGTTCCAGAAGTCCCACCAGAAGCAGCACGCGTTGTTGACGAACTGGTCTTTCGTCATGACCCGGACCTTGGCGTACTGGAAGGAGCCCGTGGTGGAAGGGAAGGCGAACATGTTGCAGGTCAGGTAGATCGCCTGCGCGTCGACGCCGAGCTTCGGGTAGTCGCACCAGTTCGACGTGGCCGTGTTCCCGTTGGGCGTCGCGTCGATGGAGAAGAGCGTCCAGCCCTGGGTCGCGTCGTCGGTGTTGGAAAGCCCGATCAGGAAGGTGGACCGTTGCGGGCTGTCGCTCTGGGACACCGCCAGGAGCCAGAACCGGTTGATGTACTCGTCGTACCTGAGCCACGGGTCGAACGGTCCGTCGCTGGCCACGGCGCCGAGCGACGAGAAGAAGGCGAGCAGGCCCTGCGACGCCGCCGTCACCAGCGTTCCGTTCTTCCGGAAGACGTTGACCCGCCCGTTCGTCGCGACTACGACGTTCTTTGGGCCGGCCGCCATCGTCGGATCGGGCGGAAACTGGCCCGTGTCGGTCACGCCGCCGAACGAGCCGCCGAAGACCGGTGCGCTCGGCGCCGGAGCGGCGCCGAAGAGGTTGATACTGGGCGCCGCTACGCCGCCGGCGGGCGGTTCCAAGACACCCGACGGCACCAAGGCGGGCTTGGTGGTCCCGGGACTCTGCCCGCGCTCCGCCTGCTCTTTGGCGAGCTCATGCTCCAGGGTCGTTCGGTGCGGGGCCGGCCTGGTGCTCAGGAGCAGCGGCTCCTCCTGCGGCCGGAGCGCTCTCTCGAGCATCGAGGGTGCCGACATACCAGGCGCGGCCGACTGGCCACCTGCACTTCCCATGGCGTCCCCTTGAGTCATGTCTTGCTGAGCGAATGCGACAGACGTCGAAATGAAGGCAGCGACGACGAGCGAGAGCAGTCCGGCCACGAGCGGGTGTCGGCGATAGGACGCCAGGACGATGGGACCAGGGAGCAGTGGTTTCTTGGCTGAGCGTGACCAACTGTTCATGGTGTCCTCCATAGTGGATAAACCCCGAGCAGCGACCACAGCCTCGGCGAACTCGGCGCTAGCGACCTCCCTTCTCAGGCAAACGATGCGGGGGCTCCGGCGTCGTGCCGCGCGGCGTTGCGTCCGGTGTTGGCGTCGCGTCCGGTGTGACGGCCGCCTTGTCCGTCCCGACCGCGCCACCCTGCCGCGTGCGCTCCTTGGCGGCCAAACCCTCTGGTGTCATGCCGAGCGGAACCGCCTTCCGCTGCGGTGGTTCCGGTACTGCCTGCGGGGGGACGGACGGCGCTTCGACTGCGGGTGCCGGCGCGTGCCCGCCCGCGCTGCCTTGCTGCGCACGCGCGGGACACGCCAACGCCAGGACCACAGGAACGAGAAGCCAGGCGAGCTTGGTGGGTGGATGCCTCACGGTTGGATGCACCTATCGTTCATCCTTTCCCGCAGGGTGAGGGATGCGATGCGAGCCGCTCGACGCGCCGGATGATCTGCGCAAACAGCCGCTGAGTCAACTGGCTTTCGGCCAACTGCACGATGAAGTACCGGGCATGTCGGATGACGCGTCCGCCGGTCTTGAATAGGGCTCGTGAGCGACCAGCGTCGGATGGCGAGCGGCAGGATGGCGCACCTCGTTTGCCCGGAAGCGGTGACAGGAGAAGCGCGTCCGGCGAGCCCCTGCGGCCCCAACCAGATCTGCACAGTGGCCTCGATCACCAGCAACGAGCTAACGACTGGAGGCGGCAGCGGCAACACGTCGCCGGACTCCGAAATCACGGGCGCCGTCGAGCGTCAGCCTCCGGGCCGAGTGATCGCTCACCATCGCTCGATCGCCACCAGCGCGGCATCGTCGGCGAGCGTGCCCCGCAGCGAGAATCGAATGGCCTCGCCCACCCGGATCGAGCCCCCGCGGATGGATTCGCGCAGCGCCGGCGACGCGGCGCCGAAGCTCGTGGTCCTCGCCGGCAGCAGCCCGCGGATCTCCTCGTGCGTGATGACCAGCAGCTGCGGATAGATCGCTCGCACGACGCCGCGTCCCTCCCACTGCTGCTCGCCGGCGCGCGCGCCGGCGGCGCACGCCGCCCGCTCGCGCTCCAGCCGCTCGACCTGCACGCGCGCGGCGCCGAATTCGCGATCGAGCGCCTCCGCCCGCCGGCCCCAGGCGGCGTAGCCGAGCGCGAGGCCGACCGCCAGCGTGAGGTTCAGCACCAGCGCCACCTGCCACACGGGCATCAGGAAGCCCTCCTTGTATCGATCAATGGACGTGATCGTCGGGGAAGGGAGGCGGGCTCTTCTCTTCGTTGAGCTTTTCCACCTGCGCCTGAACCGCGGCAGCCTGCGGCATGCCTCCGGTGGCGCCCTCCCAGATCGCGCGAATGTAACCCTGACGGTCGATCAGCAGCTCCGCGTGAGGCCCCGGAGCGAACATCCCATACGTCGCGACGATGTCGTCGTTGCCGTCGGTCACCACCGGGAACAGGACGGGCGGCGACGAGCCGAGCTCGCCGATGGCCTCGGGCGAGGCGTGCCTCGGCACGGCGATGACCTCGACGCCCATGATCCAGAGCACGTCGTAGCTCCGCGCCAGCTCGGTCATGCGCGCGCGCGAGCCGGGCAGCGTGTAGAGCACCACCAGCACCATGCGCCGCCCGCGATAATCGCGCAGCGCCCCCGGCGCCATGGGGCCGACGGCAACGGTGAAGTCCGGCGCGACGAGCCAGGCGCGGTCCGGCTCCACCCGGCGGCCGATCGTCTTCGAGGCATCGGCGGCGCCGAGCAGCCGGATGAAATTGATCACGTCCCAGCGCCGGCGCTCGGCGAGACGGCCCCCGAACGCGGGCATGCCGCGTGCCGGGACGCCGTGGCTGACCAGCCAGAACAGCTCGCCCGCGTGACGGCGCGATGCCGGCGGCGAGCGAAGATCGGCCAGTGGCCGCGCCGTCGACGTGCCGTCGCCCGCGCCGGCAGCACCGTGGCAGGCGGCGCAATGCTCGCGGTACGTCGCCATTCCGGCGGCGATCGAGGCGGCGTGATACGTCACGAGCGGGCGCCGGTACGTCGTGGGATAGGCGTCGACCACGAGCGGCGGAAGGCCGACGCCCGCACCGACGGCGACGAGCGCGAGCGCGCCCGCGAGCACCGGCGCGCGCCGGCGGCGCATGAGGAACGAGGCCATCAGCGCCACCACGCCCGCCGTCGCCAGCTGACTGCCCAGCAGCGCCCGCCACCTCGTCGCCGGCACGTCGAGCAGCGCGTCCAGCGAGAGTCGGAACGGCAACGGCCAGACCGGCTCGCCGTGGCGGGCCGGCGTCGTCAGCGTCATCGCCGCCGCCAGCCCGAGCAGGACGAGCGCGAGCACCGCCTCCAGGCCGACGAAGGCGGCGAGTCGCCGCATGGCGTCGGGGCCGGACAGCGCGGGAAGAATGCGCGTGCGGTTCACGGCGGCGAGGACGAGGATCGGGACGAGGACGGCGAGCTTGGCGAGGAGCAAGCGGCCATGCGTCGTCCCCGCCAGCGCCGCGATGCTCTCCACCTGCGCGATCGCGTTCATCACGCCCGAGGCCATGAGGACGATCATCACGAGGAGCGCGGCGCGGGAGAAGCGACGGGCGGCGCGCACCGCGTAGGCGCGCGCCTCGGCATCGTCGTCACGGCCGGCCGCTCGCAGCAGGAGCGCGAGCGCGACGAGGCCGCCGAGCCAGAGACCGGTTCCCACGAGGTGCGCGACGTCGACCCCGACGGCGAGCAGCGTGCCCGGCGTGATCGCCGCGGCGTGACTGGAGCCGCTCACGAGGGCCAGCGCCAGCGCGGCGAGCAGCAGCGCCTCGGCGCGGGCGGCGATCCAGTTCCGCCTCTCCCCGACGTCCGGCCGAATCGCCAGGAACGCCGCGAGCACGAGCAGGACGCCGTGACGCGCGAGCCAGACGAATCCCGGCCACGTCTCGAGGACGGCGCGAAGCACGGCACGGGGATCGAGCGCCGCCTGGGCACGGCTCTCGAAGAGCGCCGTCCGCACCAGCAGCCAGACGATGCCCGAGCCGATCGCCAGCAGCACGAGGACACGGGACCCGGCGACCACGGCCTCATCCCACCGCCGCGCCGCCGAAGCACGCGGCGCGCCCGCCAGCAGGAGCATGAAGAACGCCCCCATCAGCAACACGGAGGAGGCGAGGTGCACCCAGAGGGCCGTGAAGAGGAGGACCCTCATTCGATCCTGAACGTGAAGGTGCCCTCGGTCACGTCGGCGTCGATCGAGAGCACGCGCCACCGGACCGTGTACGTTCCCGCCGGGAGCGGCGGCAGCGTCGCGCGGAGGAGGACGGGGTTCGCCCGATCGACGCGGCTGTCCCGCCGGTCGATCTGCACGCCGCGATCGTTCAGCACGCGAACCGAGCTGTAGGCCGGCTCGAGGCGCTCGGTGAAGTAGAGCTTCACCTCGTCGGGCGAGCGCTTCTGCGTGCTCTCGACGCGCGGCTCCGCTCGCTGCAGGACGGCGTGGCCGGCCGCGACGGTGGCCGTCAGCACGCAGGCGCCCAGCGCGAGGCCGACCCGCCTCGCGCTCGCCCGCCCAGTGCCTGCCACGCGACCGACGTGCCGCTTAGCTGAGTCCGGCCTTGGCCTTGTAGTAGGCGACGGCGTCGCTCGTCTTCAACCAGAAGAGGTCGTAGGTCGAGCCGGTGCCCCCGGCCGTGGAGACGAGGCCGGGCCCACGATCGTAGCCGGCCGACCAGATCATCTTGTCGCCGCTGGCGGTGAACATCGGGCATGCGCCGTCGACGTTGGGCTGGTTGAACGGCGCCTCGACGAGCGGCCCCCTCCACTCCTGGCTCGCCGGGTCGTAGTGCACGAAGACCATCTTGTGGAATTTTCCGAAGTCGTGCACGGACACGATGCCGAGCACCAGGCCGTCTCGGGCGACGGCGTTGAGACGGCACTTGAAGCCGATCGAGTCGAGGAGCTTGCTCTCGTACCGCTTGGCGGGTTGCCAGACACCATTTTCCATCTTGCTCGTGTAGAGGTCCGACGACGATGGCTCGCCCGATGTGCGGGGCCGAAGCGAGATGAACACGGACGTATTGTCCTCGCCCGGCAGGCCCAGCGGCATGAAGCAGTGGTCGACCTGCTCGGAGTTGACGTTCGGTCCGAGGTTCTGCGCCTGCATCCACTCGCCGTTGGGCTGCTTGTGGGTGACCCAGATGTCCGCGCCGCCGCGGCCGCCCGAGCGCCGGCTCATGAAGTAGAGCGTCTTGCCGTCCGCGGTGATGCGCGGCTCCTGGTCGATGGAATCGCTGTTGACGGTGTCCGGCAGCCGCTCGGGCGGCGTCCAGTCGGCGCCGGTCCCGGGCCACTCGCCGCCCTGACGAATCCGGTGCGTGACGAAGATGTCGGTCGTCGTGCCGAGCACTCGCTTGTCACCGCTGCCGGCAAAGCGGGCGAAGTAGATGGTGTTCCCATCCGGTGTGATCGTCGGCTCGTAGCTGCCGAATTCGTCGTTGGGCGGGAACGGGAGCTTCTTCGGAACCAGCTCCTTCTCGGCGGCTCGCGCCCGACCGGACGACACCAGCGGCGCCAGGAGCGACGCCCCGACGACCGTTCCCGACGTCCGAAGGAAGTGCCTGCGCGACAGCGTGTTCATGATGTTCCCCCTTGCGTGCCTCTTATACACCCAACGCGTAGAGTCGCGCCTAGCGGATGACGACGGCCTCAGGCAACTCCTCGAAGTCGGCATCCGCAGTCACGAGCTTCGCGCGGTGGCGTCGGGCCGTGGCATAGACGACGGAGTCGGCCATGGCCAGGCCGTGGACGAGCGAGATGTCGGCGGCCTCGAGCGCGAGCGATTCGTCGATCGGCGCGATGGTGGCGCGGCGCATCGCCGCCACTGCGGCCAGCGCGCGTGCCTCCGAGATGTCACGCCGGATGACCTTGTAGACCTCGTAGACTTCGATCGCGGAGACGAGCAACGGCTCGCGGCCTTCGAGGTAGGTGGCGAAGCGCCGAGCCAGCGGTCGATCGGCCAGGTATTCGATCCAGCCGCTGGAATCGACGAGGATCAGAGCCGGTCCTTCTTCTCCCGCAATGCACGAGGCGTCGCACCGGACGCGCTGCCCCGATAGGTCTTCATGGGCCGCTCCGGCACGAGATAGATGACGCCGCCCTTGTCGAGCCCCGTGAATCTGGTGCCGGGACGGAGCCCGAGTCGCTCACGCGCGCCGCGCGGACGGCGGGCAGATAATTCAGCTTAGCTTATGCCCCCGTCGCGCCTCCTGTCCCTCGACGCCTTCCGCGGGCTCACCATCGCGGCGATGGTGCTCGTCAACAACCCGGGGACGTGGGTGGCCGTCTACGCGCCGCTGAAGCACGCCGCGTGGCACGGCCTGACGCCGACCGACGTGATCTTTCCGTTCTTCCTCTTCATCGTGGGCGTGGCGATTCCGCTGTCGCGGCCGACGGCCGGACGCGTGCTGCGACGCGCCGCCGTGATCTTCGCCCTCGGCATCGTGCTCAACGGGCTGCCCCGCTTCGACTGGGCCACCATCCGCATCCCCGGCGTCCTTCAGCGGATCGCGGTGTGCTACCTCATCGCGGCGCTGCTGTTCCTGACGACGGGGTGGCGCACGCAGGCGATCGTGACGGCGGCGCTGCTGCTCGGGTACTGGGGAGCGATGACGCTGGTGCCCGTGCCGGGTTACGGGCGCGGCGATCTCGGGCCGGAAGGCAACCTCGCCGCCTGGCTGGATCGCGGCCTCCTCGGCCCACATATATGGAGGGCGGCGCGCGTCTACGATCCCGAGGGCATCCTGAGCACGGTGCCCGCCGTCGCGACGACGTTGCTGGGCATGCTGACGGGACGGTGGGTCCAGAGCGCGCGGCCGACGCTCGCGATCACGCGCGGGCTGATACTCGCGGGCGTCATCGGCACGGCGCTCGGCGCGGCGTGGGGCGTGTGGTTTCCGGTGAACAAGGCGCTGTGGACCAGCTCCTACGCGGTGCTGACGGCCGGGCTGGCGCTGCTCGTGTTCGCGGCGTGCTACGCGGCGATCGAGATCCGCGGGTGGCGGCGCTGGGCGACGCCGTTCGTCGTCCTCGGCGTCAACGCGCTCGCGCTCTTCTTTCTCTCCACGCTGCTCGCCCACGTGCTGACACTGATCCACGTCGGCAACGGCCATCTCCAGAAGTGGGTCTTCGAGCGCGCGTTCGCACCGTGGGCCGCGCCCGTCAACGCGTCACTCGCGTACGCGGGCACGTACGTGCTCGTGTGGTGGGGCGGGATGTGGCTGCTCTACCGCGCGGGCGTCCGCGTGCGCGCGTGATTGTCGATCAGTCGCGGCCGGGACCGACGCCCTCGAGAATCACTTGCCGGAGCACGGCTGGATCGCCTAGCCGACGGCTGGCGTCGAGGATTTCGATGCCCGCCAACCGTCCGTCGGAGTCGTAGTCGGCAGCGATGCCTTCGCCGAGGTGCTTCGTCGTGACAGTCGTGTCCCGAAATCTGAAATACAGCGCATCGACTTCACGGTCGTACGTGATTCTCATCGACGTTCCCCACACAGATCGTACACGTAGACTCGAGTTGCCTCGACAATGTGTCCAGTTTGATACGGTACCGACGAGGGCTAGCCGCGCACCACCGCGGCGGCGGCGTGCAGCAGGGCCTCCGGCGTGTCGGGGTTGATCGAGCAGTCGGGACCGAGCAGCAGCGCGCGCCCGTGCATCTCGTCGACGGCGCGCTTCGCCCGCGCGGCGATGTCCGTCTCGCTCATCGACGCGATCTCGGGCTTGGCGGGCAGGCCGCCGACGACGGCGCGGCCGGTGCGCCGATGGACCTCGGCGAGCGACGGGTTGCCGGCGCCGAGCGCCCAGGAAAAGGCCGTCACGGGGTAATCGGCGAACTCGTCGAAGTGCACGGCGGGACCGCAGACGTGCAGCAGGTTGAACGGCGCCTGCGCGACGGCGCCCAGGACGCGCAGGTCGTGGGGGCGCTGGAAGCGGCGGCACTCCCCGGTGGTGAGGCCGTCGCCGCGCGCGATGTTCGTCGCATAGAAGAGGCCGTCGGCGCCGGCCTCCACGCACGCGCGCGCGTAGGCCGCCAGCGTCTCGGCGATCGCCGCCAGCCCCGCATCCATCGCCTTCGGCTCGGCGCGGGCGATGGCCAGCGCCTGCTCGCGCCCGCCGGCCAACAGGGAGGGCATCACCATCATCGGCGCGAAGATCGTCCAGATGATCGGCGTGTCGGGACCGACGGCCGCGCGGATCGCGGCCAGCGCGGCCAGCTGCTCGCCGAGCGCGCCCCGGCGCGGATCGACGGGCTGGAGCCGGGCGACGTCCGCGGCGCCGGCCAGCGGCGTGTGCGTGACCGTGAACGGGGTCGCGCGCTCCGTGGACGGCCGGTACCTCAGCCCCCACATCTCGGCGAAGCACTGCGCGCGCGACTGGGGCTTCAGGAAGTCCCAGTCGAACGTGCGCGCCAGCCGCAGCGTTTCCGCGGCCAGCCCGGCCGCGGAGTTCTCGGTCACGAAGTTGTGCAGCCAGAAGCTGAGCGGCACGCGGTCGACGCGGTCGCCGCCCAGGGCGGCCAGCACGCGCGCACGCTTGGTCATGGCCATGGACACCTCACTTCAGCGCGTAGGGGTTGATCGGCGTGCCGACCGCGCGCTTCACGGGCAGCGGCGGCGCCACCAGCAAAAAGGCGTAGCGCCCGTCGGTGGCGCAGTCGGTGGCCAGCTCCTCGAGGAAGAAGATCTCGCCGAGCGTCAGCCCCATGTTCGGGATGGCCACGACGTGGAACGGGTTGCGAAAGGCCGGGAGCTCGGAGGGCCGCACCTCGACCGCGTAGTTGTCGCTGGCCACCGCCGCGATCTGCCGGTCGTGCATCCACGCGGTGGTGTGCACGGACACACCCGGGAACGGGTCGAGGTCGAAGTGGCGCCAGTCGTTCTTGTCGAGATAGCGCGACATGTGGCCGGTGCGGATCAGGAGCAGGTCGCCGCGCTGCACGGTCACGCGCGCGGCGGCGGCGGTGGCCTCGAGATCGGCCACGGTGATCGCGTAGCCCGGCTCGAGCGCGCGCACACCCTTGTGACGCGCGACGTCCAGCAGCACGCCCCGGCCGACGATCTTGTCGCGCGTCTTGTCGATGCTGTTCTTCGCCGCGCCGCTGCTGGTGACCAGCGTCGCGTCGTAGCCGTTGTACATCTTCCCCTCGTAGAAGATGTGGGCGAGGCTGTCCCATTGCGTCGCGCACTGCAGCGGCATGACGATCCAGTCGTCCGAGCCGCCGTAGCCCTGCATCTCGGCCACCTGCGCCGGCGTGCGGGGCGCGTCGCCGCCGTCGCGGAACATCGTGTGGATGGGATTGAAGCGCTGGCGCGTGCCGCTCTGCGGCCCCTGACGGTCGAGCGGGATGCCGAGCGCGAACACCTTGCCCGTCGTCACCAGCCGGCCGGCGGCGGCGATCGTGTCGGGCGTGATGTAGTTCAGCGTCCCGATCTCGTCGTCGGGGCCCCAGCGGCCCCAGTTGCGAACCTTCATGGCCAGCGCGCGCAGCGTCGCCTCGTCGCTCATGGTGTCCTCTCGAGAGCGGGTGTCAGATGACCGCGATCGCCTCGACCTCGATGAGATAGTCCGGGTGCGCGAGCGAGCTGACCTCCACCATCGTGGAGGCCGGGCCCTTGGCGCCGAAGAACTCCTCGCGCACGCTCCGGAAGTCCAGACGGTAGCGCACGTCGGTGACGTAGGTGGTGATCTTGACGACGTTGTCGAGCGTGCCGCCGCCGGCCTCGACGAGCGCCTGGATGGCGGCGAACACCGCGCGCGCCTGGGCCTTGAAGTCGCCGCGATGCTTCACGCCCCCGTTCGCGTCGTAGGGGACCTGGCCGGCCGTGAAGAGAATGGTCTGCGCGCCCGTGACCCTGATGCCCTGGCTGTAGCCCGGCGGATCGTACACGCCGGCCGCGCCGTACTTCTCGATCTTCGCCATGCTCGGCTCCTCCCGCTCCGGGATGATATGTCAATGTCCGGCTTCCGATACATTGCGCGCCGGGCCGGGCGAGCGTTACCTTCACAGCGATGGCCCCCGGTGCCGATGAGCGCATATCGCCGCTCGCGCTCCTGGGCGCGGCCGTCACCGCCGCCGACCTGCTGCCCTGATCCGTCGCTGGCCCCGCGCGGGGACCGTCTCATTCCTCCGGCACGGGCAGCGCCTCCACCCGGCCCGAGCTCTCGCGAGCGCGCTCGTTCTGCTCGGCATGCACGCGCCGCATCAGCGGGATGAGCGGCAGGATGGCCAGGAAGACGATCGAGATCAGCCAGAAGTCGTCGGCGTAGGCCAGCACCTGCGCCTGCTCGGTCGTGCGCCGGTAGAGCATCGCCAGCGCCTGCCGGCCGGCGGTGAACGAGTCGGCGCCCTGGCTCACGAAGTGCGCGGTCAGCTCCTTGAGGCGCCGCGTGGTGTCGGCGCTCCAGACATCCACGTGGCTGACCAGCGTGGATTGGTGCCGCTGGCTGCGCCGCACGAGCAGCATGGTGGCGAGGGCCACGCCGACGCTGCCGCCGACGTTGCGCACCACGTTGTAGGCGGCGGTGGCGTTGCCGAGACGCTCGAGGCGGATGGTCGCCAGCGTCAGCGTCTGCAGCGGCGGGAAGATGAAGCCCATCGCGAATCCCTGCAGGAAGCGCGGCCAGGCGAGACTCCAGTAGTCCATGCCGAGGGTCAGGTGCGTCATCATGAGCGCCGCGAAGGCGTTGAGCAAGCAGCCGCCGCCGAGCATGAGCCGCTGGTCCATGCGCGCCACGAGACGGCCCGAGATCATGAGCGAGATCATGGTGCCGAGCCCGCCGGGGGCGAGCACGAGCCCGGCGTTCCACGCGTCGTACGAGAGCATCTTCTGCGTGTAGAGGGCGATCAGCAGCATGCTGGAGTTGAAGGCGAGGCCGACGAGCGCGATGCAGGTGGTGCCGACGGCGAAGTTGCGGTCGTTGAAGACGGTGAGGTCGAGGATCGGCTCGGCCGTGGTGAGCTCGCGGACGACGAACCCGACGAGCGTGCACGCCGCCAGCACGAACAGCGCAATGATGAGACGCGAGTCGAACCAGTCCTCTTTCTCTCCGAGGTCCAGCGCCAGCTGCAAGAAGCCGAACCCGAACACCATCATGACGAGGCCCGCCAGGTCGATCCCGCGGGGCTTGCTGACGAACGGCGAGTCGAACAGGAACGCGCTGACCATGAAGAAGCCGAGGGCGCCGATCGGGAGGTTGATGTAGAAGATCCAGCGCCACGACCAGTTGTCGCATACCCAGCCGCCCACGGTGGGGCCCAGGATCGGCGCCAGCATGATGCCGACGCCCCAGACGGCCATGGCCGTGCCCCGCTGCCGCAGCGGAAAGATCTCCCACATGATCGCCTGCGCCATGGGAATGACCGGGCCGCCGCCGAGCCCCTGGAACACGCGCATGGCCACGAGGAACTCGAGATTCGGCGCGATGCCGGACAGGAACGAGCTGACCGTGAACAGCACGGTGCAGATCAGGAAGAGGCGCCGGCGCCCGAAGCGGGCCGAGAGCCAGCCGGTGGCCGGGATGGCCACCGCGTTGGCGGCGAGGTACGAGGTGACGACCCACGACATCTCCTCGATGCCGGCCGACATCGAGCCCTGCATGTGGGGCAGGGCGACGTTGGTCACGCTGGTGTCCAGCACCTGCATGACCGTGACCATCATCACGGACAAGGTGATGGCCCAGCGACGCGTGGGAGAGATCTGGGAGTCAGTCATGTGATATAAGGCGTCCATGCGACGCCTGAGCATCCTCCTGTCGGTCGTCCTGACGGTTCTCGTCCTGGCCCCGGCCGCGTCGGCCGAATGGTTCGCGGACGCCTACCTTGGCCCCGCCGTGACCAGCAGCAGCACGCTCACCTTCACCGCCTTCGGGCAGGAGCAGAAGCAGAGCCTCAGCGGCCGCAGCTCGCCCCTCTTCGGCCTGCGCTTCGGGCGATGGCTCGAGGACTTCGACCTCCCGTGGCTCGGCGTGGCCGCGGACGTGTCGTACTTCCGTCCGGCGACGGACGTGCAGACGGTGCCGCTCTCGCTGCTGGTGATGGCACGCTACGGCTTCTTCAAGGACGATGAGTTCAAGGCCGGACGCCTGCAGCCCTACGTGGGCCTGGGCGGGGCCGTCTTCTTCTCCAACCTCAGCGGCACGATCGGTTTCCAGGAGGGCTCCGACACCAGCACCGACGTCGGTCTCGACACCCGGGTCGGCGTCGCCTTCATGATCGATGCGAACTGGGCGGCCTTCACCGAATATCGCTTCACGCACGTGGCGCCGACCTGGGACGTCAAGATCTTCGGCGGCACGACGCCGGCCAGCACCACGTTCAACACGCATCACGTCATCCTCGGTCTGTCGTACCGCTTCTAGACGGCCGGATTCTATCCCAACCTCCGTAGGAGGACCGCGCATGCGACGTCTCCTCGTGGCCATCCTCGCCCTGGTTTCCGTCGTGTCGGGCGCCCTGATCGGCCAGCGCGTCGCACCGGCCGCGAGCGTCAGCGAGGTCCTCATCGGCTCGGTGCTGCCGCTGACGGGCAACTTTGCCAGCCTCGGGCAGCAATATCTCTGGGCCGCCCAGACGGCCGAAGACATCGTCAACAACGACTACGCCGACCTCCAGGTGCCGCTCGGGCCGGGCAAGGGCTTTCCGGGCCTCGGCGGGGCGCCGATCAAGTTCATCGTGCGCGACGACCAGAGCCGCGGCGAGCAGGCACGCACCATCGTCGAGCAGCTGATCAGCGTCAACAAGGTGCACTGGATCAACGGCGAGGGCACGAGCGGCTCGACGTCGATCATCCAGCCGGTCGTGGAGAGCGCCGGCATCCCGCTCTCGTGCCATCCCTGCGCGTCGCCGACGCTCACCGAGAAGGGGATGAAGTGGTTCTGGCGCACCGGCCCCCACGACAAGGTGATGGTGGCCAGCGTGTTCTCGTTCCTGAAGGAGTGGCGCGAGCACGGCGGCCCGCGCGATCTCAAGACGGTCGCCCTGTTCACCTGCGACAACCTCTTCTGCCAGGACAACCGCAAGGTCGCCGCCGACCTCGCGCCGAAGGCCGGCTTCCAGGTCGTGCTGGATCTGACCACCAAGACGGGCGCGACGACGCTCGCGTCGGAGGTGCAGCGTCTGCAGGCCGCCAACCCCGACGTCCTCTTCCTCGTGCAGTACACGGCGGAGACGACCGTCTTCCAGAACGACGCCAAGCGCGCGGCCTTCACGCCGAAGGTGATCGCGACGAGCAACGGCGCGTACTCCGACGAGACGTGGCTGCAGGCGCAGAAGAAGACGAACGGCGGCTCGGGCTGGCTCGGACGCGATCCGACGGCCATCGATCTCACCCACCAGCGGACGAGCTGGAAGAAGGTCAACGAGATCTACAAGAAGTACAGCCGCGG